>Ga0209511_1001252_pt1 | contig 22997 bp, 24 predicted proteins | sample SSSSmetaG_FD_184141 | JGI IMG/M metagenome (GOLD analysis project Ga0209511, IMG submission 184141) | Glacier valley bacterial and archeal communities from Borup Fiord, Nunavut, Canada, to study Microbial Dark Matter (Phase II) - ​SSSS... | ecosystem: Environmental > Aquatic > Freshwater > Ice >... | reverse complement strand
GGGCTTCGAGGTCTGCGGGTTCGATCCGAGCGACGCGGCGCGCAGGAAGTTGAAGAAGGCCGGAGGGCACGCCTGCGCGAGCGCGGCCGAGGTGGCGCAACGGGCCGAGGTCGTCATCACGTCGCTGCCGCACGCGCAGGCCTTGATGACGGCGGCCGGCGCACTCGCGGCAACCGGCCGCAAAGGCCAGGTCGTGATCGAGACGAGCACGCTCGACATCGAAGACAAGCTCGCCGCGCGCAGCGTGCTGAAGGCCGCCGGCATCGTGCTGCTCGATTGCCCGCTCTCGGGCACCGGCGCGCAGGCCGTCCACAAGGACCTGTCGGTGTACTCGAGCGGGCCGGCGAAAGCGGTGCGGCGATTGCAACCGGTGTTCGACGGGTTCTCGAAGGCCAACTACTACCTCGGTTCGTTCGGCAACGGCATGCGCATGAAGCTCATGGCCAATCTGCTGGTGGCCATCCACAACGTCTCGACGGCGGAAGTGCTGCTGTTCGGCCAGCGCATGGGCATCGCGCCCGAGCTTGCCGTGAAGGTGCTGGCCGACGGTGCCGGTGGCTCGCGAATGCTGCAGGTGCGCGGGCCGGTCATGGCGCAGCAAAGCTGGGCCGAAGCGACGATGAAAGTCGGCGTCTGGCAAAAAGACATGAAGCTCATCCATGCGGCGCTGGCCGCGACGCACACGCCCGCGCCGCTGTTCGCCGCCACCGAGCCCGTCTACAGCGCAGCCATGGCGGCCGGCCATGCCGAGCACGACACCGCTGCCGTGTACGACGTGCTCCGGCGCATGTGCGCCGAGACCCGCTGAGGGCGTCGACATGCCGCGCATCGCCCTGATCCACGCACTCGCCCACTCGGTCGAGCCGGCCAACCGCGCCTTCGCTCGCGACTGGCCCGAAGCCGAGCGCATGAACCTGCTCGACGACAGCCTCTCGGCCGACCTCGCCCAGAGCGGCCGCGGCCTCGACGAGGCGATGCACGCGCGCTTCGCGGCGCTGGGCGACTACGCCGCGTCGACCGGCGCGCAGGCGATCCTCTTCACCTGCTCGGCGTTCGGCCCGTGCATCGAAGCGCTGGCTCGCCGACACGCCGGCATCCCGGTGTTCAAGCCCAACGAGGCGATGATCGAAGACGCCACCCGGCAGCGCGAGCGCGTGGGCCTGGTGGCCACCTTCCCACCGACGCTGCGCAGCATGCCGGCCGAATTCCCGGCCGATGCCCGACCCGATCTGGAACTGGCCGAGGGCGCACTTCGGGCGATGGACGCAGGCGACGCCGATGGTCACGACGCGGCGATCGTGGCGGCCGCGTTGCGCCTGCGTGAACGCGGCTGCGGGCTGATCGCGCTCGCCCAGTTCAGCATGGCGCGCGCGGCACCGGCCGTGGCCGCGGCATGCGGCCTGCCGGTGCTGACGACGGTCGACAGCGCGATCGCCGCCATTCGGCGCCGGCTCGGCTAGCCGAGCCCGAAGTGCGCGACTAGGGCGCCATCGCCGCCTGAGCCGCCCGCACCTCCACCCTCACCTGCTCGGTCAGTTCCGCCTTCAGTGCGCTGAAGGCCGGCGTCGTCTTCACCGAGTAGTGCCGCGGGTGGGCGATGGGCACCGGGCGATCCAGCTTGATGCGACCCGGCCGGGCGCTCATCACGACCACGCGCGAGCCCATGAACACGGCTTCGTCGATGTCGTGCGTCACGAACAGCACGGTCTTCTTCTCGGCTTCCCAGATGCCCTGCAGCAGCTCCTGCATCAACTCGCGCGTCTGGTGATCGAGCGCGCCGAAGGGCTCGTCCATCAACAGGATGCGCGGGCCGTTGGCGAGTGCACGGGCGATCGCCGTGCGCTGCTGCATGCCGCCCGAAAGTTGCTTTGGGAAATGATGCTCGAAACCGCGCAATCCAACTTTGGAGATGAAGTTGTCGGCGATCGCGATTTGTTCATTTCCCGGCAGGCCGCGTTCACGCAGTCCGAAACACACGTTCTCACGCACCGTGAGCCACGGGAACAGCGTGTAGCTTTGAAACACCATGCCGCGGTCGGCTCCCGGCGCCGTGATGCGCCGGCCTTCGAGCAGCACCTCGCCCGAGCTCGGCTGGTCGAGCCCGGCCACGATGCGCAACAGCGTGCTCTTGCCGCAGCCCGAGGGACCGAGGATGGTGACGAAGTCGTTCTCGGCCACGGCGAGGTCGGTGGCCTGCAACGCCAGCGTGGGCGGGCCGTGGCGCGATGCGAAGCTGCGCGAGACGCCACGCACGGAAAGGAGCGCGCTCATCGGTGCACCCCGAGGCCGGCGGCCGGTCCCGCCGGGCGGGAACGAACGCCTTCGAGCGGCCGGGCGGCGCTCATCGACCCAGCTGCGCCCACGGAAACGCTCGCCGGTTGACCCATTTGAAGAGCATGTCGCTCGCCAGCCCGATGAGGCCGATGACGATGATGCCGAAGATGATCTGGTCGGTGGCGAGCAGTGCCTGGCTGTCGGTGATCATGTGGCCGATGCCGCTCGAAGCACCGATGAGCTCGGCCACGATCACGTACGTCCACGCCCAGCCGAGCACCATGCGCAGGACCTCGGCGATCTCGGGCGCGGCGCCGGGGATCAGCACGCGGCGGATGAGGCTGCGGTCGCCCACGCCGAGCGTGTAGGCCGCTTCGACCAGGTCGCGCCGCGTGTTGCCCACGATCACCGCGATCATCAGCACGAGTTGAAAAAAGGAGCCGATGAAGATGAGCGCGAGCTTTTGCGCTTCGCCGATGCCGGCCCACAGGATGAGCAGCGGAATGAAGGCGCTCGCCGGCAGGTAGCGCGCGAAGCTCACGAACGGCTCGAAGAAGGCTTCGATGGGCTTGTACGCGCCCATCGCCACGCCGAGCGGCAGCGCGAGTGCGGCGGCGATCACGAAGCCGCCGAAGACGCGCCAGACCGTCCAGCCGATGTCCCAACCGAAGCCCTGCTCGGTGAGCAGCACCCAGCCCGACCGCACCATCGTCGCCGGGTCGGCCAGAAAGGTCTTCGAGACATAGCCGCCGAAGGTCGCGAGCGACCAGCCGGCCACGAAGATGATGAAGAAGGCGATGCCGAGTGCGAGCCTTGCCGAAGGCGCCACCGGCGTGAGCGGCTTCATCGTCAGGCGCGGTTCCCGGCGGCCGCGCCGGTCACTTGATGAACTGCGTATCGGCCAGCTTGGTCATGTCGGGCATCGTCTTGATGATGCCGGCCTCCATCAGCAGGTCGGCCGCTTCCTTGCTGAAGGCCGCGTGCTCGCCAGCGAAGAATTTCTGGTTGGCCGCGCGGTCTTGCCAGCGCAGGTAGGCCTGGCTTTTCTCGAACGCCTCGCCCGACTGCTTCACGTCGGCGCCCATGATCTCGAAGCTCTTCTTGGGGTCGGCCTTGATCATGTCGAGCGCGTCGAAGTAGCCGTCGGCCAGGGCCTTGGCGGCCTTCGGGTTCTCGGCCAGGAACTTGGGCGTGCAGCCGAAGGTGTCCATCACCATCGGGTAGTCGAGCGTGGTGGCGATGATCTTGCCGGCCTCGGGCTTGGCGCGCACGGCCGAAAGGTAGGGCTCGTAGGTCATGCCCGCGTCGACGCCCTCGGTGCCGGCGATGATGGCGTTGGCGGCCGGCTGCGGCTCGAGGTTGACGACCTTCACGTCTTTGACCGACATGCCGTTCTTCTTCAGCATCCAGGCCAGCGCAAAGTATGGCGACGTGCCCGGCGGGCTCGCGGCCACGGTCTTGCCTTTCAGGTCGGTGATCCTGGCGATGCCGGGCTTGGTGACCATGCCGTCGGCGCCGTAGCTCTTGTCGAGCTGGAAGATCTGCGTGGTGGCCACTCCGGCCGCATTCCAGCCGATCCAGGTTTCGACCGTCGTGGCTGCGCATTGCACGTCGCCCGAAGCGATGGCGAGGTGGCGGTCTTTCTGCGGAATCTTCTTGATCGTCACGTCGAGACCCTGTTTCTTGAACAGGCCCGCCTCCTTGGCGAGCGTGAGCGGAGCAAAGCCCGTCCAGCCCGAGATGGCGATGGCGACCTTGGTTTCCTGTGCATGGGCAGCGCCAGTGGCGAGGGCGGCTGCGGCGGCAACGAGGGCGATCAGGGGCTTGTTCATCAGGCGGTTTCCTTTCGGGCGGGTTCGTCGATCAGGCCGGTTGCCACAGCAACGGCAGGTGGGGAAGCGTTCGCAAGAGGCGCGCCAGCGCGCCGTTCTGCACGAGGGTCGTGGCATGCGCGATGTCGGGCGCGAGCAGGCGATCGGTGGGCATGGCGGCGCACTGCAGCCGCAGTGTGGCGTGGGCCTGCTCGATCGGCGCCGAGCTCTTCAGCGGGCGCAGGAACTCGATGCCTTGTGCTGCGGCCAGCAGCTCGATGCCGAGGATGTGCGCGGTGTTGGCGATCATCGGCTGCAGGCGGCGCGCGGCGAAGGTGGCCATCGACACGTGGTCTTCCTGGTTGGCGCTCGTGGGCAGGCTGTCGACACTCGCCGGGTGCGCGAGCGACTTGTTCTCGCTGGCCAGCGAAGCCGCGGTCACGTGCGCGATCATGAACCCGCTGTTGAGCCCCGGCTCGGCCGAGAGGAACGGCGGCAGGCGCGAGACGCCGGCGTCGATCAGCATGGCGATGCGCCGCTCGGCGATGGCGCCGACTTCGGCGATCGCCAGCGCCATCGCGTCGGCGGCGAGTGCCACGGGTTCGGCGTGGAAGTTGCCGCCCGACACGATGCCGCCTTCGGTGCCGTGCTCGTCTGCGAAGACCAGCGGGTTGTCGGTCACGGCATTGGCTTCGCGCAAGAGCACGAGCGCCGCATGGCGCAGGCTGTCGAGACAGGCGCCCACCACCTGCGGCTGACAGCGCAGGCTGTAGGGGTCTTGCACGCGGTCGTCGCCCTGCAGGTGCGAGCGGCGGATCTCGCTGCCTTTCAGCAATGCGCGGTAGTAGCGCGCGACGTCGATCTGGCCGGGCTGGCCGCGCAGCGCGTGGATGCGCGGATCGAACGGGCCGTCGCTGCCGCGCGCCGCATCGACCGTCATCGCGCCGACGACGAGCGCGGCTTCGAGCACCGGCTCGAACGCGAACAGCGCGTGCAGCGCGAGCGCCGTCGAGACCTGCGTGCCGTTGATGAGCGCAAGTCCTTCCTTGGCGGCGAGCACGAGCGGCGCGATGCCGGCCTGCTGCAGCGCCGGCATCGCGGCGACCCGAACGCCTTCGACCACGAACTCGCCTTCGCCCATGAGCGCGAGCGTGAGGTGCGCCAGCGGCGCGAGGTCGCCCGAGGCGCCGACCGAGCCTTGCGACGGCACATACGGCACCAGACCGGCGTTGTGCGCCGAGAGCAGCGTGTCGACGATTTCTTCGCGCACGCCGGAGTGGCCGCGCGCCAGGCTGGCCGCCTTGAGCGCGAGCACCAGCCGGACCACCGGCGCCACCAGCGCGTCGCCCACGCCCACGCTGTGCGAGCGGATCAGGTTGAGCTGCAGTTGCGCCAGATCGTTGGTACCGATGCGCGTGCCGGCGAGCTTGCCGAAACCGGTGTTGACGCCGTAGACCGGCGTATTGCCCGCGGCCGCGCGCCGTACGACCTCGGCGCTGGCGCGAATGCGCTCGCGCGAAGCGGCCGGCACGGCGAGCTGCTCGCCGCCGGCATGGATGGCCTGCAGTTGCTCGAGCGTAAGCGCGCCGGGCTGCAGCTCAACCATGAAGCATGGGCAGGTTCAGGTGCTGCCGCTTGGCCTCGGCGATGGCGATCTCGTAGCCCGCGTCGGCGTGCCGCATCACGCCCGTGGCCGGGTCGTTCCACAGCACGCGCTCGATGCGCTTGGCCGCTGCATCGGTGCCGTCGCACACGATCACCATTCCGGCGTGCTGCGAGTAGCCCATGCCGACGCCGCCGCCGTGGTGCAGCGAGACCCAGGTGGCACCGCCGGCGGTGTTGAGCAGCGCGTTCAGCATCGGCCAGTCGGAGACGGCATCCGACCCGTCCTGCATGGCCTCGGTCTCGCGGTTCGGGCTCGCCACCGAGCCGGAGTCGAGGTGGTCGCGGCCGATCACGATCGGCGCCTTCAGCTCGCCCGACTTCACCATCGCGTTGAAGGCCAGGCCGGCGCGGTCGCGCTCGCCGAGGCCGATCCAGCAGATGCGCGCCGGCAGCCCCTGGAACGCGATGCGCTCGGCCGCCATGTCGAGCCAGCGATGGAGGTGCGCGTCGGCCGGGAACAGCTCCTTCATCTTCGCGTCTGTCTTCGCGATGTCTTCTGGATCGCCCGACAGCGCGACCCAGCGGAACGGGCCCTTGCCGCGGCAGAACAGCGGCCGGATGTAGGCCGGCACGAAGCCGGGAAAGTCGAACGCGTTCGCCACCCCTTGGTCGAGCGCGACCTGGCGGATGTTGTTGCCGTAGTCGACCACCGGAATTCCGAGCGCCTGGAAGTCGAGCATCGCCTGCACGTGGGTTGCGCAACTCGCCGCGGCAGCGTCGCGGATGGATGCATGCAGCGCCGGATCGGCCTGCGCCGTGCGCCAGCGTTCGACGCTCCAGCCGGCCGGCAGATAGCCGTGCACGAGGTCGTGCGCCGAGGTCTGGTCGGTGACGAGGTCGGGGCGCGGGCCGCCGGCGCGGGCGCGGGCCAGCAGCTCCGGCACGAGCTCTGCCGCGTTGCCGTGCAGGCCCACCGACACCGCCCTCTTTTCGCGCGCGTAGCGCTGCATGCGGTCGAGCGCGTCGTCGAGATCGGCGGCCTGCTCGTCGAGGTATTTGGAGCGGATGCGAAAGTCGATGCGGCTCTGCTGGCACTCGATGTTGAGCGACGAAGCGCCGGCGAAGGTAGCTGCCAGCGGCTGCGCGCCGCCCATGCCGCCGAGGCCCGAGGTGAGGATCCACCTTCCCGCCCAGCAATTCGCCTCTCGTCCGTCGCGTACGACGGCCGATCCTCCGAGGGGATCGCGCCCGGCTTGGGGCGGCCCGGCGCTCGGGCGTTCACCGCCGAAATGCTGCCGCCCGGCTTCGACAAAGGTTTCGTACGTGCCCTGCACGATGCCCTGACTGCCGATGTAGATCCACGAGCCGGCCGTCATCTGGCCGTACATCATCAGGCCCTTGCGGTCGAGCTCGTGGAAGTGTTCCCACGTGGCCCACTTCGGCACGAGATTCGAGTTGGCGATGAGCACGCGCGGCGAATCGACCGTGGTGCGGAACACGCCGACCGGCTTGCCCGACTGCACCAGCAGCGTCTCGTCTTCGCCGAGCCTGCGCAGGGCCTCGAGGATCGCCTCGAACGAGTTCCAGTCGCGTGCCGCCTTGCCTATGCCGCCGTAGACCACCAGCGCGTCGGGGTTCTCGGCCACCTCGGGATCGAGGTTGTTCTGGATCATGCGGTAGGCCGCCTCGATGAGCCAGTTCCTGCAGGTGATGGCGGTACCGCGCGGCGCACGCACGGGGCGCGGCAAGGCAAGCGGGCCGGGGCGGGAGAGATCGTTCATGGCGCTTCGGCGAGTGGCTCCGGTTTCGGTTGTATAGACAAGCGCTGCCGATGGCAAGCGGAATTGCGGAGCTTGCTCGTACAGACAGGCAGCCGCCTCGACTTGTATAGACAGGCAGCCGCCCTTAGGATGCCTTCGCATGAGCCCCGCCAAGAAGCCGGCTGCCACCGGGCGCGCCACCGCCTACGGCCGGATCAAACGCTTCCTTCGCAACGGCCTCGCCAGGGGCCGCTGGTTGCCGGGCCAGCGCATGCCTTCCGAAGCCGATCTCGTCGGCCGGTTCGCCGTCAGCCGAATGACGGTCAACCGGGCGCTGCGCGAGCTCAAGAGCGAGGGCCTGGTCGATCGCGTGCAGGGCGTGGGCACCTTCGCGGCCGAGCTCGTGCGCGTCGCCTCCACCCTCAGCATCCGCGACCTGCACGCCGAGATCGAGGCCCGTGGCCACCGGCATCGCGCCGAGGTGCACATCGCCCGAGCCGAAGCCGCGACCGGCGCGCTCGCCGGACAGCTCGGCGTGGCGACTGGCGCCGAGGTGTTCCACACGCTGATCGTTCACCACGACAACGATCTCGCGCTGCAATGCGAAGACCGCTTCGTGAATCCCGCGGCCGCACCGCGCTATCTCGAAGCCGACTTCACGCGCATCACGCCGACCCAGTATCTTCTCGAGGTGGCACCGCTCTGGAAGGCTCAATACAGCATCGAAGCCAGCGCGCCGACGGCCGAGGAGGCGCGGCTGCTCGGCATCGACGCGCACGCACCGTGCCTCGTGATCGTGCGGCGCACGATGCGCGACGACGCGCCCATCACGCTCGCCCGGCTCGTGCATCCCGGAACGCGCTATCACCTGCAAGGCAGCTTCGAGCCATGAGCGACGGCGTCAAGATCGTTCGATTCGAAGACTTCGCTGGCCGCCCATGGCGCAACGGCGGCGGCATCACGCGCGAGCTGTTGACTGGCCCCTCACCGGAGCGTTGGCAGTGGCGCGTGAGCGTGGCCGACATCGAGCGCGATGCGCCCTTTTCGCTCTGGGCGGGCGTGCAGCGCTGGTTCGTGCCGATCGAAGGCGGCGGTGCCGAGTTGCGGGTCGACGGGCTGCCGCACCGCGTCGAGCTCGGTGGCGAGCCTCTCGCCTTCGAAGGCAGCGCCCTGACCACCTGCCGCCTGATCGCCGGGCCCACACGCGACCTCAACCTGATGCTGCGCGGCGCCGCCGGCAGTCTGCGCCGTGCTTTCGATGCACAAGACTGGTCGTCCGGCAGTGCGCAATGCGGGCTCTTCACGGCGCGTGCCGGCACCTGCCTCGCCGATGGCGCCACGATCGAGTTGCCCGCACGCTCGCTCGCTTGGTGGACGGAGGCGCCCAAGCAGCTTCGCTACTCAGCGGCGTCGAACACGGCCGATCCGGTGGCCGGCTGGTGGATGGCGGCCACGCCGCAGGCGACTGTGCTGTGAGCACGCTGTGGCGCAACGCCCGCCTCGCCACGCTGGCCGGTGCGCGCGGCTGGGGACTGGTCGAGCGCGGTTCGCTGCTGACCGAAGGGGAGACGATCGCGTGGGTCGGCGCCGAGGCCGACCTGCCGGCAGCCACGCACGTCGACGCCGAGATCGACCTCGACGGTACGCTCGTCACGCCCGGCCTCGTCGACTGCCACACGCACCTGGTCTATGCCGGCCAGCGCGCAGCCGAGTTCGAGCAGCGCCTCGAAGGCGCGAGCTACGAAGACATCGCGCGTGCCGGTGGCGGCATTCGCTCGACCGTCGCGGCCACGCGTGCCGCCAGCGACGAAACGTTGTTCGCATCGGCCCGCCGCCGCGCGCTTGCACTCATGAGCGAAGGCGTGACCACGCTCGAGATCAAGTCGGGCTACGGGCTCAGCGCCGAGCACGAAGCGCGCTGCCTGCGAATTGCGCGCGGGCTCGGCGAGACGCTGCCGCTCACGGTCCGAACCACGTGCCTCTCGGCTCACGCGCTGCCGCCGGAATACGCCGGCCGTGCCGACGACTACATCGACGCGGTGTGCGCGTGGCTGCCGGGCCTGCATGCAGAGGGCCTCGTCGATGCCGTCGATGCCTTCTGCGAACGCATCGCTTTCACGCCGGCGCAAACGCGACGCGTATTCGAGGTCGCACGTGCGCTGGGCCTGCCGGTGAAGCTGCACGCCGAGCAGCTGAGCGACTCGGGCGGTGCCGTGCTGGCGGCCGAGTTCGGCGCGCTCTCGTGCGAGCACCTCGAGCATGTGAGCGATGCCGGCATCGCAGCCATGGCGCGTGCCGGCAGCGTCGCCGTGCTGCTGCCCGGCGCGTTCTATTTTTTGCGCGAAACGAAGTTGCCACCGGTGGCCGCTTTGCGTGCGGCCGGCGTGCCGATCGCCATCGCCACCGATCACAACCCGGGCTCCTCGCCCACGCTCTCGCCGCTGCTGATGCTCAGCATGGCCTGCACCCTGTTCCGCCTCACGCCTGAAGAGGCCCTGCGCGGCATGACGGTGAACGGCGCGCGCGCACTCGGCCTGGCCGACCGCGGAACACTCGTCGCCGGCGCACGCGCCGACTTCGCGGCGTGGTCGGTCGAGCATCCGAACGAGCTTGCCTACGGGTTCGGCGGCAACCCGTGCCTTCGCGTCGTGTCCGGCGGCCGCGAGCGCGCGCCGCCGACACTCGCCGGATGAACTTGCCGACGTACTCGCTGCACCGCGGCACGACGCCGCTGCTGGTGAGCCTGCCGCACGTGGGCACCGAGTTGCCTGCCGATCTCGTTTCGCGCGTGGTGCCGCGCGCGCTCGACGTCGAAGACACCGACTGGCATCTCGCCGAGGTGTATGCCTTCGCGCGCGAGCTCGGCGCGAGCCTGCTCGTGCCACGCTATTCGCGTTACGTGATCGACCTCAACCGGCCGCCCGAGAACGCGCCGATGTATCCCGGCGCCAACAACACCGAGCTGGTGCCGACACACTTCTTCACCGGCAACTTGATCTACCGCGAAGACGCTGCGCCCGACGTGGCCGATATCGAACATCGCCTCGGTGCGTACTGGCATCCGTATCACGACGCGCTCGCCGGCGAGCTGGCGCGCCTGCGCACCGAGCATGGCCACGCCGTGCTGTGGGACGGCCACTCGATCCAGGCCGAGCTGCCGTGGTTGTTCGAAGGACGCCTGCCCGACCTCAACCTCGGCACGGCAGGCGGCACCAGCTGCGCGCCATCGCTGCGCGCCGCGCTCATGTCGGCTCTCGATGCGCAAACCGTCTTCAGCCACGTCACCGACGGCCGCTTCAAGGGCGGCCACATCACGCGGCACTACGGCCGGCCGCACGAGGGCGTGCATGCCGTGCAACTCGAGAAGTGCTGGTCCTGCTACATGCACGACGATGGCGGCGCTGCACCCGAGGCGAAGCGCATGGCGCGACTACGACCCGTGTTGGAGACCTTGCTTCAGACGACGCTCGACTGGCGGCCCGATGCCGGCTGAAGCAGCCGAAGCGTCGCCCGGGCTGCTTTGGGCACCGCTCGCCTGGCTGCCCGAAGGCTGGCGCGAGCACGTGCTGCTGCGCATCGGCAAGGACGGTCGCTGGGCCGAGGTCACGCCTGGCGTCCGCGTGCCGCCCGAGCACGCGGAGACGCTCGACGCACCGCTGCTGCCGGGCTTCGTCGACGCGCACAGCCACGCCTTCCAGCGCGCCTTCGCAGGCGCAGCCGAACGCCGTGAATCGGCCAGCGACGACTTCTGGTCGTGGCGCGAGCGCATGTACGCGGTCGCCCTGCGCATCGGCCCGGAGCATCTTCGCGCCCTGGCGGCACAGCTCTACGTCGAGCTGCTGCGCGGTGGCTACACACACGTGTGCGAGTTCCACTACCTGCAGCGCGAACGCGACGGTACCGACTATGCCGACCCGCTCGCCATGTCGTGGGCACTGGCCGACGCAGCGGCCGATGCCGGCATCGGCCTGACGATCCTGCCGGTCCTGTACGAGCGTGCGGGTTTCGACACGCCGGCGCTACGCGACGAGCAACGGCGCTTCCGGTCGAGCGCGCGCAGCGTGTTCGATGCGGCGCAGCGCATCGCGGCGGCAGGCCGCCCGTTGTTGGGCGCAGGCATCGCGATCCATTCGCTGCGCGGCGCCTCGCCCGCAGGCATCGCTGCGCTGCGCGCGATGGCCGGGGGCCACGCCGGGCCGATCCACATCCACGTCGCAGAGCAGACCGCGGAGGTCGACGATTGCCTGCACGCGACGGGCGCCCGGCCGATCGAATGGCTGGCACGCGAGGGCCTGCTCGATGCACGCTGGCAGCTCGTGCACGCGACGCATGCCGCGCCCGACGAAATCGACGCCGTTGCGGCGAGCGGCGCCGGCATCGTGCTCTGCCCGAGCACCGAAGCCAATCTCGGCGACGGCCTGTGCGACCTGCCCGGGTGGCTGTCGGCCGGCGTGCCGATCACCATCGGCTCCGACAGCCAGGTAACGCGCGACTGGCGCGAGGAACTGCGGTGGCTCGAGTACGGCCAGCGGCTGGCCCGCCGAAGCCGCAACGTCGCCGCGGCCCCGGAGCGCGGCTGCGCATCGACGGCCGAGCGGCTCGCTGCATGCCTGCTCGCCGGCAGCGCCGCGGCGGCAGGGCAGCCGTCGTGGGGCTTGGTCGCGGGTGCTCGGGCCGATGCGCTCGCGGTCGATGGCGGCGCCGATGCGCTGATCGGCGTCCCCGCCACTGGAACGCTCGATGCGCTGGTATTCAGCAGTCCCAGCACCATCTGGAAACATGTGATGGTCGGGGGCCGCTGGGTGTTGCGAGACGGCCGACACGGCCGTGGCAACACCATCGCCGACGACTTCGCCAAGTCGATGCGCCAACTCGGTCCAGCGCCGAATCGACCCTGATCGAGGTTCCGCGCCCGGTAGCGGCCGCCGGGCGCTCCGGTTGCTGAGCTGATAGTTCCTGCACATCCACGCCATGCCCGGAGCCTTAGCACTCTCGGGGGTCGAGTGCTAATATTTGTTGAACTGAAAGGGGGATTGGATGTCCGATACCACTATGAACATCTCTGCTGTGAATGCGCTGGCGGTCCGTGATCCGTGGGCCGTGGTCCCTTCGTTGGGCAACCTCGACGCCTACATCAGCGCGATCAACCGCGTGCCCTTGCTGACACCCGAGGAAGAACAGGATTTCTCCCGTCGCCTTCGCGCCACCGGCGACCTCGAAGCCGCCGGTCGGCTCGTGGTCTCTCACCTGCGCCTGGTGGTCTCCATTTCGCGCAAGTACCTCGGTTATGGCCTGCCGCACGGGGACCTGATCCAGGAGGGCAACGTCGGCCTGATGAAGGCCGTGAAGCGCTTCGACCCCGACCAGGGCGTGCGGCTGGTCAGCTACGCCATGCACTGGATCAAGGCCGAGATTCACGAATACATCCTGAAGAACTGGCGCATGGTCAAGGTGGCCACGACCAAGGCGCAGCGCAAGCTGTTCTTCAACCTGCGCTCGATGAAGCAGAGCATGAAGGAAGACGCCGGCGACGTCGACACGCACCGCACGACGCTCACTCAGGGCGAGGTCGATACGCTTGCGAAGGCGCTCAACGTCAAGCGCGAGGAAGTGCTCGAAATGGAGACGCGCCTGTCGGGTGGTGACGTGGCCCTCGAGCCGCAGAACGACGACGGCGAGGAGAGCTACGCGCCGATCGCGTATCTCGCCGACGACGCCGCCGAGCCGACCCGTGTGCTGGAAGCGCGCGGCCGCGACTGGCTCGCCACCGGCGGAATCGCGCTCGCGCTCGACGCGCTCGACCCGCGCAGCCGCCGCATCGTGGAAGAGCGCTGGCTCAAGGTGAACGACGACAGCTCGGGGGGCATGACGCTGCACGACCTGGCGGGCGAATACGGCGTGAGCGCCGAACGCATTCGGCAGATCGAGGTCGCGGCGATGAAGAAGATGAAGAAGGCGCTCGCGCCTGTGGCGTAGCCGCCGGCGCAAGCGGCGTCTTTCGGAACAGGGCTGCTCCCTCCCTGTTTCGCTTCGCTCCCTCCAAGAGACCAAAGGCCGGCCCCGTTGGGGCCGTTTTCTTGGCACGTCTTTTTTCAGACTGCGGTGGCGAGCAGCTTGATGTCCGCGGCCAGGTTCTTCGGGTCGCTGCCGTAGGGCACGTAGAGACGGACCTTGCCTGCCGCGTCGAACACGAACGAAGCGGCGCTGTGGTCCATGGAGTAGCTGCCGGGCGTCTTGCCGGGCGCCTTGGCGTAGAAGACCTTGAACTCCTTGGCCGCGGCCGTCGTCTGGTCGAGCGTACCGCGCAACGCGGTGACGCCGGGGCCGAAGTTGGCGGTGTAGACCTTGAGGATCTCGGGCGTGTCGCGCTCGGGGTCGATGGTCACGAACACGGTCTCGACACATGCGCTGTCGGCCCCGAGCGACTTGCGAACCTGCGCCATCTCGGCCAGCGTCGCCGGGCACACGTCGGGGCACTGCGTGTAGCCGAAGAAGACCACGACGACCTTGCCCTTCCAGTCGGCCAGCGTGCGCGGCTTGCCGTCGACGTCGGGCAACTCGAGGTGGCGCGCGAACTCGGCGCCGGTGATGTCGGTGGCGTGGAACTTGGTCGCTTCGCTCTTTCCCGGCATGAGCCCGCTGAGCTTCTCGCACGCGGCAAGCCCCGGCAGGAGCGCGCACGAGAGAACAGTCCGGCGACCGAGGTTCATGCGAACAACGGCCACAGGTAGTGATCCACCAGCAGCGCGGCGAACAGCAGCGAGAGATGCCAGATCGAGAAGCGAAAGGTTTTCTTCGCCAGCGCGTCGGAGTAGACGCGCCAGAGCCGCCACGCATAGCTGCTGAACATGACACCGAGCACGATCGCCGCGGCGAGGTAGATCGGCCCGCTCATGCCGGCGATGAAGGGCAGCAGCGTCGCGGCGAACAGCACCAGCGTGTAGAGGAACACGTGCAGGCGGGTGAACTCGTTGCCGTGCGTCACGGGCAGCATCGGCAGGCCGGCCCGTGCGTAGTCTTCTGCCCGGTACAGCGCCAGGGCCCAGAAGTGCGGCGGCGTCCAGAGGAAGATGATCAGGCACAGGATCAGTGCCTCGGGCCCGACCTCGCCGCGCACCGCCGCCCAGCCGAGCACCGGTGGCATCGCACCCGACGCGCCGCCGATGACGATGTTCTGCGGCGTGAGCGGCTTGAGCAGCACGGTGTAGACGACCGCATAACCGACGAAAGTGGCGAGCGTGAGCCACATGGTGAGCGGGTTCACGGTGACCCAGAGCAAGGCGCTGCCCGCCGCGCAGAGCAGCGCCGAGAACAGCAGCGCCTGGCTGCTCGTGAGTTCGCCGGTGGCCGTGGCGCGCCACGCGGTACGGGCCATGCGCGCGTCGATGCGCTGCTCGACGAGGCAGTTGAACGCTGCAGCAGCGGCCGCCACGAGCCAGATGCCGATCACGGCGGGCACCACGAGGCGCATCGGCGGCAAGCCGGGCGTGGCCAGCAGCATGCCGATGGCGGCGCAGAAGACGATGAGCTGGACCACGCGCGGCTTGGTCAGCGCCCGGAACTGGCGCATCTTGGCCGCCAGCGAAACGCTGCGCGGAACCGGGCGGACGAGAGTCTCGGACATCGACCGCGATTCTATGAACTCGGCACCCGTGCCCCGGCCCACCATGCCGGCGAGGTGGCGGGCCGGCGTGGCCAGGCGCGCGCGAGCAGCGTCGTGAGCACGACGACGAAGCCGGCACTGCCCGCGGTATGTGCGACGGCAGCGATCAGCGGCCAGCCGAGCAGCACGTTGCCGAGGCCGCTGGCGGCCTGCCAGGCGGCAACGGCGACGAGCAAACGCGCCCAACGTTTCGCATCGCCGCCGAGCGTCCACAAGCGCCACGCCAGCGCCAGTACCGCCGGCAGCACGACGTACGCACCGACCCGATGCGCGAGATGGATCGCCGTAAGCGCCTGGAACGAGAGATAGCCGCCCACGCCGTCTTGCCCGAGCGGGCGGCGCAGCACGAAGCCGCCGGCGAAGTCGGCATCGGGCCACCACGTGCCCTGACACATGGGAAAGTCGCTGCAGGCAAGCACCGCGTAGTTCGTGCTGACCCAGCCGCCGAGCGCGATCTGCAGCAGCACGAGCGCGCTCACCGCCACGAGACCGGCTCGCATTGGCGGCGACAAAGGCAATGGCCGCGGTTCGTAGCGCTCGACCTGCAGCGCCAGCAACGCCAGCAAGCCGAGCCCGCCGAGCAGGTGCAGCGTGACGATTGCGGGGTAGAGACCCATGGTCACCGTGAGCGCGCCGAACGCGCCCTGCAGGCTCACCCAGGTCAGCGTCGCCACCGCCCACCAAGGCGAGATGCCCGCCTTCCCTCGGCGCGAGGCACGCCACGAAAGCACGACCAGCGCAATGATGAGCAGGCCGATCGCGGTGGCCGAATAGCGATGCGCCATCTCGATCCACGCCTTCTTCGCGCTCACCGGACCCGACGGCATGGCGGCGTGAGCTTCGGCGATCGGCGCCTGCGCCCCGACCGGGCTGGCGTGGCCGTAGCAGCCGGGCCAGTCGGGGCAGCCGAGGCCGGAGTCGCTGAGGCGTGTGTAGGCGCCGAGCAGCACGAGGTCGAAGCTGAGGAACAGCGTCAGCAGTGCCAGCGCACGCAGCCGCGCAGCAGGCGTCGTGGCGCGATGGCGCAAGGCGAACCAGGCCAGCGGCCCGACCGCGAACAGCATGCCGAAGCCGGCCACGCCGAGCAGCGGTGCGAGGTCGTAGGCAGCGACGTTGCTCATCGACCCGGCCGATCCCAGCCGGCAGAAGCGCGCAGCAGTTTCTCGACGTCTCGCTTGAGCCGCGCCGGGTCGGGGTCGGCCGGCGCGCGCATCATCCAGTCGCCCTGTGGGTCGACGATATAGAGGTGGTCCTCGAGCGACTGGCCGACAGCGGGTTCGAGCCAGCCCGAGAGCTGCGACCGATCGGCCACCAGCACTTGTGCGGTCGCGAAGCCGGCCACCGCGGCGGCCGCCGACGCACCTTGCGGCGGTGCGGCAATCGCGGCCGCGAGCGTCTCGCGGCGGGGCATCACGGCATCGTCGACCAGCCACAGTTTGTCGACACGCTCCTTCTCTTTGCCCAGCGTCTCGTGCAGCTGACGCTGCAGCCACAACAGCCGCTCGCAACGCGCATCGCAGGCGCCGTGCGAGACCACGACGAGCAGCCATTGCCCGCGCAACGATGCCGGCGCAATGGCGCCCCCTCGCAGATCCTTCAGAGCCAATGCGGTCGGCACTGGACGCGTGGGCGAGATCAGGTCGCTGTAGTTCGTGCGGCCTTGCGGGCGGATGAAGAAGTAGGTCAGGTACGACGCGACGACCGGCGCCACGCATACCAGCAGCACGATCAGCATCAGCCGACGGCCGCGTGCGGTGCGACGCGCCGCCCCCGCGCCCTGCGGCTCGGGCAGCGCGTGCACGCTGAAGTTCACCAGAATGTCCGGGTCAGGCGACCGGGCGTTGGCGGCGGGGGCGGATGTGTCGATACCAGACATGGAGGGCGGCGATGCCGATCGCGATGGCGAACCACTGGAAGGCGTAGCCGTAGTGCTTCTGCACGTCGCTCGCGGGCGGCGGCCAGTCGCGCAGAAGGATGTCTCTCGGAGTGCCGGGCGTGTCGTGCTGCTGGATAGAGAGCGGCAGCAACGCCAGACCAGTCTCGCGGGCGAACACTACAACGTCGAGATTTTGCCGGATCGGCCCACTCGCCGCGCCTTCGAACTGGTAAAGCCGCGATGGCGGCGGGGCGACGCTGCCCACCACCTCGACACGACCAAGCGCCGACGGGATCGCCGGCAACGCGGTGCGATCGTCGAAGTGCCTCGGCACCCAGCCACGCTGCACCAGCACCGCGTCGGCGCTGCCTTCGATCAGCAGCGGCGTGACGACGAAGAATCCGACCCGGCCGTCCATCTGCCGGTTGTCGAGGAAGACCGTGCGTTCGGGCAGCCATCGACCCGCGACGTCTACCCGGCGGTATTGCTGCCCGTCGGCTGCTGCGGGCGTGCGTGCGAGACCCTCCGCGTAGAGCACGGGGAGTTGTGCACGCGATGCGAGTGCCGTCTGCATCGCGACTTTCTGTGCCGCACGGTCGAGCTGCCAGAAGCCGAGCCGCGCTGTAAGCGCGATGCTCGTCAGCGCTGCCAGCAGCACGACGAAGCCACGCTGATAATCGCGCATGAAAGTCCTTTTCGTCGGGCTGGCCTTCGCGGCCATCTTCGGAGCCCTCGCCCTCGCCGGCGTCTACATGGTGCGGGGCGGTCGCGGCGGCAGCTCGAAGGGCGGCGACATGATGCGCGCGCTGGCCGTGCGCATCGCCGTCTCGGTCGTGCTCTTCATCGCCATCCTGATGGCCTGGCAGCTCGGCTGGATCCACCCGACCGGCGTGCCCCTCAAACAGTGATCTGACGGCGACGTGAGGCGCAGCCCGGCGGGCCGCCGGCCCGCCCTACAGCCGGCCGCGCCACCTCGGGGGGCAGCGCACGTACCCGTGAGGCGCCATCGGACAGCGTCATAGCCAATAGACGACGATGTAAAGGCCGAGCCAGACCACGTCGACGAAGTGCCAGTACCACGCCGCGCCTTCGAAACCGAAGTGGCGATCGGGCGTGAACTGGCCCTGCATGATGCGGATGGTGATGAACAGCAGCATCAGCGTGCCCACGAACACGTGGAAGCCGTGGAAGCCCGTCAGCATGTAGAAGGTCGAGCCGTAGGCGCCCGAACTGAGCTTCAGGTTGAGCTCGCTGTATGCGTGCGAGTACTCGTAACCCTGAAAGCACAGAAAGGTGATGCCGAGCAGCACCGTGAACCACATGAAGACGATTGCCCGGGCGCGGTGGTTGGCGATGAGCGCGTGGTGTGCGATCGTCACCGTGACACCGGAGGTGAGCAGGATCGCGGTGTTGATCGTCGGGATCGGCCACGGGCCCATGGTCGCGAAAGGCTCGATCGTGTTGGCCGGCGAGCCGGTATAGCCCACACCGGAGCTCGGCCACACGGCCTTGAAGTCTGGCCAGAGCACCGCGTTCTCCAGGTCGCCCAGACTCGGCAGCGCATGGACCCGCGCCCAATACAGAGCGCCGAAGAAGGCGCCGAAGAACATCACTTCGGAGAAGATGAACCAGCTCATGCTCCAGCGATACGAGACGTCGATGCGGGCGCCGTACAGGCCGCTTTCGCTCTCGCCGATCGCATCGCGAAACCAGCGCTGCAGCGTGAAGATCCAGACCGCGAAGCCCGCGACCATGACCCAGGCGGCCCAGGGGGCGCCGTTGATCCACTGGCTGGCGCCGAAGATCACGAACAGCAGGCCGATGGCAGTCATCACCGGATGGCGCGAGGGCGCGGGTACGAAGTAATAGGGCTGCGCGCCCGGCTGCGTCGTCGTCACTGCCGACATGGGAGTTCTCCTGCGTATTCCTGAAATATCGATGAATGCATCAGCTCGCCACGCCGCTCGCGATGACCCACTTCACGAGCACGATGAGCGCCACGACGAAGAGTGCCGCCACGGCGACGCCGGCGATGACGACGTGCAGCGGGTTGAGCTCGACGACGTCGCGCTCGAGGTCTTTGGACTTGCGAACACCGAAGAACGACCAGCCGACCGCCTGCAGCGTGCGCCAGACGGAGGCTTTGCGACGAACCGGCGAGGTCGTCATGCGGGCTCCGGCGGCACCTTGCCGCCGACCTCGAAGAAGGTGTACGAGAGCGTGATCGTGCGCACGTCTTTCGGCAGCCTCGAATCGATGACGAACGTCACCGGCCACTGCTTCGATTCACCCGGCTTGAGCAAGTGCTCGGTGAAGCAGAAGCACTCGATCTTCTTGAAGTGCCCCATCGCCACGTTGGGCGCGTAGCTGGGAATCGCCTGGGCCGCCATCGTGCGGTTCTGGCGATTGCGGAACTCGTACATCACCGTCGCCACCTGACCCGGGTGCACATCGATCGAGGCTTGTGCGGGCTTGAAATCCCACGGGCCGCGAGCGTTCGCATCGAACTCGACGGTGATGGTGCGGCTCGCGTCGACCTGCGTGTTGCCGGCCTCGCGCGGAGTGCCTGCGGCCGAGCTGCGCAATTCCGATCGCGACAGCACGTTGACGCCGAGCGCATCGCAGATCGTGCGGTAGATCGGCACCAACGCGTAGCCGAACGCGAACATGCACGCCGTGACGACCACGAGTTTGCCCACCATCCGACGGTTGTCGGCGACGAGGGCGCGGGCACGCGCAACGGCAGGCAGCATCGAATTAGCGGAACAACGCGCTCTTGGCGATGAACCCGATGAAAAAGACGATCGCGATCGAAGCCAGGATCACTGCCAGCCGCGTATTCGATTTCTTCTGCTCGGGCGTCATGCCGGCACGCCGAGGCCCGAGGTGTCGATGTGCGGCGGCACCTTGGCACCGACGATCTTGGTGCCGGCGTTGTTCAGCAGCGGCGGCGTCTCGAACGTATGGAACGGCGCCGGCGACGGGATTTCCCACTCGAGGCCCTCGGCGCCTTCCCACGGTTGCTGCGGTGCCGGGGCGCCCTTGCCGCGCATCATCGGGATGACCACGAAAACCAGGAAGTAGACCTGCATCAGCCCAAACCCGAACGCACCGATCGTCGCGATCTGGTTGAAGTCGGTGAACTGCATCGGGTAGTCGGCGTAGCGGCGCGGCATGCCGGCCAAACCGAGGAAGTGCATCGGAAAGAAGGTCACGTTGAAGAAGATCAGCGAGCCCCAGAAATGGATCTTGCCGCGCGTCTCGCTGTACATCACGCCTGTCCACTTCGGACCCCAGTAGTAGACGCCGCCGAACATCGCGTAAAGCGAGCCGGCCACGAGGACGTAATGGAAGTGGGCGACGACGTAGTAGGTGTCGTGGATCTGGACGTCGATCGGCGCCATCGCCAAGATCAGGCCGGTGAAGCCGCCCATCGTGAACACGAAGATGAAGCCGACGGCCCAGAGCATCGGCGTCTCGAAGGTCATCGAGCCGCGCCACATCGTGGCGATCCAGTTGAACACCTTCACGCCGGTCGGCACCGCGATCAGCATGGTCGCGTACATGAAAAAGAGCTGGCCGGTGACCGGCATGCCCTGCGTGAACATGTGGTGCGCCCAGACGATGAACGAGAGGATCGCGATCGAGGCCGTGGCATAGACCATCGACGTGTAACCGAACAGGCGCTTGCGAGCGAATGCCGGGATGATCGCGCTGATGATGCCGAAGGCCGGCAAGATCATGATGTAGACCTCGGGGTGGCCGAAGAACCAGAAGATGTGCTCGTACATCACCGGATCACCGCCGCCGGCGGGGTTGAAGAAGCTGGTGCCGAAGTGGCGGTCGGTCAGCGTCATGGTGATGGCGCCGGCGAGCACCGGCATCACCGCGATCAGCAGGTAGGCGGTGATCAGCCAGGTCCAGCAGAACAGTGGCATCTTCATCAGCGTCATGCCCGGGGCGCGCATGTTGAGCACGGTGACGATGATGTTGATCGAGCCCATGATCGAGCTGGCGCCGAGGATGTGCAGGGCGAAGATGGCAGCGTCCATCGACGGGCCCATCTGCAATGTGAGCGGTGCGTAGAGCGTCCAGCCGGCCGCAGGCGCGCCGCCGGGCATGAAGAACGAGCCGACGATCATCAGCGCGGCCGGGATCAGCAGCCAGAAACTCAGGTTGTTCATGCGCGCGAACGCCATGTCGGGCGCGCCGATCTGGAGCGGGATCATCCAGTTCGCGAAGCCGACGAAGGCCGGCATGATGGCGCCGAACACCATGATTAGCCCGTGCATGGTGGTGAGCTGGTTGAAAAACTGCGGGTGCATGAACTGCAGACCCGGCTGGAACAGCTCGGCGCGGATGGCGAGGGCCAGCACGCCGCCCACCATGAACATGGTGAACGAGAACAGCAGGTAGAGCGTGCCGATGTCTTTGTGGTTGGTCGCGTAGACCCAGCGACGCCAGCCGTGCGGCGCGCCGTGATGCTCGTCGTGCCCGTGGTCGTGGTCGATATGGCCGGCGGCGCCGGCGTGTCCGATGACTGCGCTCATGTCGTTTCGATTCCTCTGCGTTCGGGGCGGCGGGCTAGTTGCGAGCCGCGGCGACTTCGGCCGGCTGCACGATCTGACCCGTTGTGTTGGACCAGTGGTTCTTGGTGTACGTGATGACGGCAGCGAGATCGGTATCACTCAGCTGCTTCCAGGCCGGCATGCCGGCGCCCTGGCCGTTGAGCAGCACGTGGATCTGCTTGGTCTTGTCGCTGTCGAGCACCACGGCCGCGCCGTCAAGCGCCTTGGCATTGACGGCACCGCCGCCCTTGCCATTGGCTTGGTGGCAGGCCTGGCAATTCGCGACGTAGAGCTGCTCGCCGCGGGCCGCGAGCGGCTGCAGTTCCCAGACCCGGCTCGGGTCGTCGAGCAGTGCCGCCGCCGCCTTCTTCTTGCCGTCGACCCAGCTCGTGTAGTCCTGCTGCGAGACCACCTTCACGTGGATCGGCATGTAGGAGTGCTCCTTGCCGCACAGCTGCGAACACTGGCCGTAGAAGTTGCCGATCTGCTCGGCGCGGAACCACGTGTCGCGCACGAAACCGGGCAGCGCTGTTTCCTGCACGCCGAGCGAAGGCACGTAAAACGCATGGATCACGTCGTTGGCGGTGGTGATGATCCGCACCTTCTTGTTGACCGGCACGACCAGCGGGTTGTCGACCTTCAGCAGATAGTCGTCGCCTTGCGGCTTGCCGTTCTCCGACATCTCGCGCTGCACAGGATCGAGCATGGAGACGAAGCCGATGCCCTCGCCCTCGCCCTTCAAGTAGTCGTAGCCCCACTTCCACTGGATGCCGGTGGCCTTGATGGTGAGGTCGGCCGAGCTGGTGTCTTTCATCGCGACGACGGTCTTGGTCGCCGGAAGCGCCATGCCGATCACGATCACGAACGGCACGATGGTCCAGAGGATCTCGACCGTGGTGCTCTCGTGAAAGTTGGCGGCGCGCGCGCCCTTCGACTTGCGGTGCTTGATGATCGAATAGAACATCACGCCGAACACGGCGATGAAGATCACCAGGCAGACGATCAGCATGAAGTTGTGCAGCCACTGCTGCTCATGCGCGATCTGCGTCACCGGTGGGGGCAGGTTGATCTGGTTGACCGCCGGGCCGCCGGCCAGGTCGCCCACCGCCCAGGCCGGTACGGCGGCGAACACACCGAGCGAGCCCAGCGCGAGCACGATTCCGCTTTGCAGGACCGCCAGGGCGCCGGCGCGGTGCCGCAGGGCTTTCGTCGTCATCATCGTGGTTGCCACTTCAACTTCTCGGTTCGTCATGTCGTTGCGCCGGGCGCCGGCGCCGCTTGCTGCGATGCCCGATCAAAGGCAGATCGGCGTAGGGCGTTGCGCAACTCGGCGGCAAGCGCGGCGCGCAACTCGGGGCGCACGAAGCGGCCCACGATCACGCGCTTGCCCTCGCCCGAAAGCTCGATCAGCGAGCGGTCGCTGCACCGCGGCTCCACGCG
>Ga0209511_1001249_pt1 | contig 23051 bp, 20 predicted proteins | sample SSSSmetaG_FD_184141 | JGI IMG/M metagenome (GOLD analysis project Ga0209511, IMG submission 184141) | Glacier valley bacterial and archeal communities from Borup Fiord, Nunavut, Canada, to study Microbial Dark Matter (Phase II) - ​SSSS... | ecosystem: Environmental > Aquatic > Freshwater > Ice >... | reverse complement strand
CATTCCGCGCCACAATCACATGCCCGATGTGCCCAGCGTTCCCGCTAATCCCGTGAAAAAGTTTGCCATCAACTACTATTCCGCCACCCACCCCGGTTGAAACCACCATTCCCAGCATACAGCGCGACCCCCGCCCCGCCCCAAACACCGCCTCGCCCAGTGCCAGAGCCTTAGAGTCGTTATCTACTATGACCTTTAGCCCTAGAGCGGCTTCTATTTTAGCTTTCAGGGGGAAATTGCGCCACGCCGGGATATGGAGCGGCGAAACTATCCCTTCATTAAAGCGTGAAGGCCCACCACAGCCAATCCCGACCCGTTCTGCTATAATGCCACTTTGAGCCAGAGCCGCTTTGGAGAGTTTTAGTACCGCGTCAAAAATTTCCTCGGCATCCATAGTAATCGGGGTTGGTTCGCGCAAATAGGATACCACCTGACCTTCCCGATCTACTACCCCTGCCGCCAGTTTTGTGCCACCAATGTCTATCCCAAGAATGGGGGATAAGGGTTGGGGGTTAATCATATTAAATATGCCGCCTAATTTTCTTTAAAACCACTTGGAAATTACAGTAGCAACTTCGCAAGCAAGGTTGAAAACTGTAGGAGTTACACTAGCTAGGTTTTCTGCTGCTTTCTTCAAACTGTTACTTCGAGTTTTTATCTCCTCTTTATCTGGTTCACTCTCACCAGCTTCCTCAACTAATGCTTCTATTCTTTTAATTACTTTTTCGGTTTCCGAAGCTTTCTCAGAGGGAACTTCTTTTAGTTCCTCCCGAAGTTTATCTAATAGATTTGTTACTTCTTCTTTAGACTCTTGCTTAACATTGGGTAAAGACCCAATACTTTGAGTCACCTTTTCTAACTTTGAGTCAATATTGAAATTTACATTTTGGAAATGTCCTGTGATATTGGTATCCCCAACCTTTACATTTCCTCCATGCACATTAAATGTATGCCCCATATTCCCATCAGTCATTCCTTTAGTTTTGGCAGATAATCTTTCTGGTTTCATAACCTCAATTGTCATATGGGAGACTCTTTCAAATCTAGGACCCCCATCATGAACTATAGGGTCATTCCATATTTCCCAATCACCCGACAAAAGTTTTATATTAGACACTTGAACAATATCTCCAATTTCTGGCAAAACATCGGGTATATCTATTGTTAGTGTATAGCTACCCGAATTACTCCTATCTGATTGAATATTGGCCTTTACATTAGAAATAAATTCTGCACCATTCTTCTTACTGATAGTAACTAGACAATTAGGAAGTAAAACCCCCATGTTCATATCTCCTTCTAAATATTTTATTGGTAATAAAGGTTTTTTTAGTTCCTCAAAAACCTCGGGGAAATAACCCAAATGAAAGATTTTTATCCATTCATAGTTTTCCCAGTCAACAAATTCTCTAAAACCTTTTACTTCAGGGTAGGAATTTCCTGAGCCCCAGCCAATGCCTGGATTTACTTTTTTGTTTAGTTTGTCAAAAAAATCAATAGCGAATTTCGGATGAGCCTCATAATTTTCAGTAATTTTAACTTCTAAAGCCATGTGGATAGGAACCGTTTCAATTTCTGCCAATAACTGTTCCTCGCTAATGATCCTGTACCTTACTCTTTTATTAGTAAAAGTTTGTGAATATAGTTCCCATATAGAAAGCTTATCTTCGTTGGTAATATTTTTGAGCCACTCGTCAAAATCCCTACAAAAAGTTAATCTAAATTTTAAAGGCATTTAAACGCTCCAACTATCAGGATTAGCTTTTACTCAAAGTGAACAAGGATTTACCTAAAACCTAGTAACTTCCCTGCGCCAACTTGCGGCGGGTTTGATGGAGCCACTCAATAATTGCCTCGTTCTGGCTAATCCGCAAATCCGTCACCATCTCCACAAACTGTTCTTCTTCGGGGGTAGGGTCGCGGGCTAATTCATGCTCGCTAGGTTTGGGGTGGCTACGTTTACCTTTAGGATTCAGGTCTTCCTCGTCACCATAATTCAGACCGCTGTAGTTCCCGGCACTGCTCATCAGGCTATCTTCGGCATCCTCGTTCAAATTACCACCTTGCTGCAAGCGTTCCTGAATCTGGCGACAGACCTCAATTTGCCTACCGATAAGCGCGCCTACATCGTCCGTGCCAAGCTGGCGGGCAAAGCTTAGCTTTATCAAAAAATCTGGCTGTATCTCACGGGTTCGACCCACCGGGGAGCGCACCCACTCCATAAAGGCCGCCCGCCCAATCGCCGAAAGGTTAAAAACCCGCTTGGGTGGACGATTGCCCTGGGCTAACATCTCGGCCTCGATATATTCGCCTTTTTCCAGCTTTTTCAGGATGGCGTAAAGCATACTCATTTCCAGGTGACAGATTGTGCCAAGAGGTGTTTCGGGAGAGAAACGGCGAGCCAGCTCATAGCCGTGTTTTGGCCCATCCAGCAATAGGCCCAAAACGGCGTATTCGGTGGGCATCGAAAAACTGGTGGTGTTAGTTTCGTATTTTGGCATAGTGTTCAATGTTCCTAATATTCTTTGGTTGAATAGCAGTAATATACTTGGCTTTGAATATTACGTCAAGTAGATTTCCGTTTGTTGCTAGAAGCTCTTTTTCTTCACCAAACCGTTACAGCCTGAGTTATTGTTAGTAACAATGACAGCCCCTATACTCTTGTGTAGCTTTTGTCGAATTTTTATAGTGAGCCCTTCCTTTGAGGGTAGGGAATTAGAAAGTCAGGTTAGAGAATGCCGCAATTAGCTGGAAAGGTCGCCCTGATAACCGGGGCAGGACGGGGAATAGGACGGGCCACTGCCCTTAAATTTGCCGAGGAAGGGGCGGATGTGGTAATTGCCAGTCGCACCGCCGCCGACCTGGAAAGTTTGGAGAATGATTTGCGGGCTTTCGGGGTTCGCACCCTGGCAGTTCCTACTGATGTCACCAAAAAAGTCCAGGTCGAGAGTCTGATAGCGCGGGCGGTGGATACTTTTGGACAGATTGATATTCTGGTTAATTCGGCGGGAGTGGGGGTGATTCGGGGGACTTTGGAGCTAACCGAGGATGAGTTTGACCGCATGCTCAACATCAATACCAAAGGTACGTTTTTGGTCAGTCAGGCGGTGGCGGCAAAAATGGCAGTAGCTAAGAAGGGGCATATCATCAACATCCCTGGTATTTTGGGCAAAGCGGCGATGTTGAACGCGGCGGGCTACTGTGCCAGCAAATGGGCCGTAACCGGGATGACCAAAGCGATGGCCCTTGACCTGAAACGCTATGGTATTAAATTCACCTTGCTTCATTTCGGCGGGGTAGACTCGCCCTTTTGGGATAGTATTGACGGGATGCGGGTGCAACGCGACAAAATGCTTACTTTGGACGATGCCAGCCGCGCTATTTTGTATGTGGTTACTCAACCCGATGCCCTAGTGCCCAGCGAATTGGTGTTACAACCTGAAAGCCACCAGCTGTAAAAAAGCATTGCCTGTGGCAATAAGCACTATCGAAATATAGAAACTAAACCCCAAGCTCGCCGCCAGCAAATATTTTTGTAGCCGCCCAAAATATTCTTGAGGCAATAAATAGATTACGATTATCAGACCAGTAGTTTAAGGGCGACCAGCATACCCTGAGTACAGGGCAGAGGTGTCGCCCCTACCAAGATGCAATATCGGGCGGTTCGCGAACCGCCCCTACGAATTTTTCATCCTTCCTTTCCCGCCCCTACGAATTTCCCCACCGACAACCGCTTATTTGACTTTTTTGCGAGAGCCATTCGGGTTGGGCACGCTGTTGATGAACCCGTCAATAAAATCAGCCGGGATATCCTTGAGTATCTGGTCGTGTTGCGCTTGAGTAATCTTGCCAGCTTTTAGCGCATCCGCAAGCTGTTGTTTGAAACTGTTGGGCATAGTATCCTTGACCTGGGACACACTCACGTTCTGGGACTGAGCAAAACTCGCCAGCGAAACGGTTTCAAGCTTAGCCCATAACGCATCTGAGCTAATATTGAAAAGCTTGGCGACATCCACCAGTGCGGGCATTATCATAGATTTAGGGTTAGTATAGTCAGGGTAATGTTAACATTGGGTAGGAAGGCTTTAGGGCCAGCCTTAGCGGCTTCCCGAATTTTGGTAGTTTCAGTTTGATTTAGCACGCCATCCTTAACCATCTGGTCTAAGGTTTCGTTGATAGCCGCCGAATAAGCCGAGTTGAGTTTATCCTCGCTTACCCCCAGGTGGCTGGCAAAAGAGCGATTAAAGGCATCCAGATACTGGCTACCATCCTTCCCGTTAGCGGCGGCAGGGGTAACAGTCGCTTGGGCGGCCTGCACCACATTCTGGCTTCCCTGCTGGCTGGTTATGATAACCACCATTACTACTACCGTGATTAGCCCAAGCCCCGGGGCTAACCCCAACTTGAAATATTTGAACATGTCTGATTCCCTTTCTGCCCACTTCTTGGTTTTTACCTTAAAGTAGGCATGACTGAATAAAAGCGTAAATGGCTATTCCAAAAATGCGCTAATTGAGTTCAAACCGAATTAGTATTAACTGGAATGATTGGATACTGTACCAAGCACATTTAGCTATAGTTCATGGTACTTTGTAGGGTCGGGTTTGCCTGCCCCTCCTGTACTCAGGGGGGTAACCCGACCGGGTGGGTTTAAAACCCACCCCTACAATTCACTACGATTCTACATAACTGTTGTTAAGTTCTACTTTACAATTTCCAGCGATAAGGGGTAAGCTCCATACTTGAGCATAATTGTCAGAAGAGTCAGTTCAATTTTCCCCTGCTCGCTGCCATCGCTGCTTATGGTTATATCGGCGTTATTATTAGAAAAATTGTTAAGTTGGATTGTGCCTAAAATCTTCCCGTCTAACGCCACCCCGACACTTATCTTCGGATTACTATTGATAAGCTTGCTATACATTTTTTTCAGGTTTGTTAGAATTACCGTCATATAATCCTGATTGGCCTGACCACCAAATTCGGACAGGTCGTTACTGATAATGGTCTGGAAGGGCTGGTCGGAATCGTTCAAACGACCCAACGCCTTGCCCGTCCTGAGTGCATCACAGTACGTAACTTTGCTCGTATTCAGAGTACCAGTTGTACAAAAGGTGGTTTGGACGGCCTCATCGGATTTAAGCTGCTCACCATTGACCAGAATGAATTCGACCAAGCCCTGCCCCGCCAGCAACCGGGTTAACAATTTGGCATCAGTCAGGCCCGCCGCTTGCAAACTAAAACCATTACTGCCCTGATCGTTGAGTTTATAATCTTTTAGTCCAAAGCTGAGAAGCCTTTGGTCAATAATTAAACGGGTCAGTTTTAGTGCCTTAGCATCAGGCTTACTGGTAATAGCCTGTAGGTCGAGTCTGTAAGAGAGTGTGCTAGTTTGGGTTTGACCACCTGTCCCTAAATTGGGTGCCTCTACGCCATTAATACTGGCGATTATTAACCACATTACCAGACTTACCAGTGCAATAGTCGCCACCATCCCTGCCAGCACCGCTCTTTTGCTCCAGGCTTGTAACCTTCGCACCATAGGAGCGACGGGTGGATTGTCAAAAATGGGTTTCCCCGTAGCTTCTTGGTTCGGGCTAATTTTGTCCGCCGCTAGTGTTGCTCCCGGCTGGATATGGGCTAGCACTCGTTGCCTGACCCGTTCTTTGGCTTGCTCAAGTAACAAAGCATTTGATTGAACAGCCTGTTGCTCGATAGCCACCAGTTGCCGAACTATCCCCGCCGTTTGCGGCTCCAAAGCGGCGGGAGGCGGCAGGTCAGGGGTTTTTATCAAGCCATAAAAATAGGCTTGAATTAGTTTTGTATCTTCCGGCATTTTGGGCTGGTTCATCGGTCTACCTCAACCTCCACCTGGGATTTCTTTTGGTATGCTTTTTGGAGGCGTTGGACAATTCGGTGCAGGGCCATCCAGACCGCCCCTTCACTTTTGCCCAAAATCTGGCCTACCTCTCTGGCGGTTAGCCCCCCAACCACGCTGAGGGTCAGTAGTTCACGTTGCTCGGCTGGCAGGGCTTCGATTAACTGGCTAACTAGAGCTTGTTCTTCCAGTTTCAGCAAACGGTCAAGCGTGGGGTTGCCAGACTCAGTTTGATTGTCCAGCCAACCGTTAGAAACCGCTACTTCCAACGAAACCTGAGCCTTTTTAGCTTTAAGGTGGTTTATAACGGCGTTATGAGCAATCTGGAAGAGCCAGGCCGCTATCGAACCGCCCCTGTACCCAGCCAGCCCACTAAAAGCCCGCGTGAATACCAGACTGGTCAGGTCTTCGGCCTCCTTTGGTTGCCCCAACCGCCGCAAGCAATAGTTATAAATTCGGGCGAAATAACGCTCGTATAACAGGTCAAAATCGGCTGGGTTAGCTTTGGCTAGTTCGATAAGCTGAGTATCCTCAGTCACATCAGCCGTAACCTCTTTTTTGTTCTGGCGGATAAAAAACATTAATTAGTTTACTCCAGCCTCCCAAACTCAGTTCAGAGAATAGCTTTTTATTTTCTAATAATAAAGACACTTCAAGAATCAAATCCTAACACTCCTGCCCAAAAATGAATATTAAATCGCTACTCGCTTTTAACTCGTAAATTATCGCGTGCTATCAGTCGGGCATGCTATAATTATCAGGCGATTCCACTGCGTTACACTAATAACCTTTGACCTTTAACTTGTGACTAAACTCCAAAGGAGACTATTAAAAATGTGTTATGACGATAACGCCCGTCCGCCCGCGCCCGCCGGAGCAAGTGGTGCGGCTAATGGCGAAGATATGGTGCTTACAGCCGCCGATGGTAATAAATTTGCGGCGTATCTCGCAACCCCCGAAAATCCGCTTAATGCCCAGGTACTGATTTACCCGGATGTGCGCGGGCTGCATCAATTTTACAAGGATTTGGCTTTGCGGTTTGCCGAAATTGGCTATCGAGCATTGGCTCTGGACTATTTTGGGCGCACGGCGGGCCTAACTTCCAGAGATGAATCTTTTGAATTTATGCCTCATGTTCAGCAAATCAAAATTGAATCCTTTTTTCAGGATGTTACTGCCAGTCTGGATTATCTGCGGGACGGCGATAATATTCATAAGCCCGTATTTGTGGTTGGTTTCTGCATGGGTGGCTCTTTAGCCCTAATGAGTGGTACAAACAAAGACTTTGGCTTTGGCGGACTTATACCCTTTTATGCTGGAATAACCCGTGATTTTGGCGGGGCTGGCACAGTGTTGGATAATGCCGAGAAAGTTAGTTTCCCGGTTCTGGGACTTTTCGGGGGGGCGGACGCTGGCATCCCCGAAACGGCTGTCCGTACTCTGGAAAGTAAATTAGACAGTACCGGAATTGAGAACAAAATTATTCTCTACCCCGGTGCGCCCCACAGCTTCTTTGACCGCCGGGCGGCTGATTTTGCCGACGCTTCCGCCGATGCCTGGATTCAAATTCAGGAATTTATTGCCAGCCATAGCAACAGCTAGTATCCAAAGTTGGGGCGGGTTTGACTCCCGCCTCTTTTTTAACCAGACTTCCTGACCTATGTTATAATTAGCTAAAACTGCTTATTCCAACTAACTACGTAGCTAAACCTCGGCTTGGTATTATAGAATTCATAAAAAATTGTCAGGCGAAAGGAATCGGTTGAATTGATAGACAATAGTGCAGAAGCCCAAAGGCGGGCTGAGTGTAAGGTGCGGGCCAAACTCGGTTTCTATTGGCATTTAATTCTATACGGGGTTTTAAATTCCCTGTGCCTTATTAACTATCTGGTTAACAGTCTGATGTTAGGCAATTGGCAATATTTCTGGTTGCCCTGGTCTTTCACGATTTTAAGTTCGTTTTTACTCTGTCATTATCTGGCGGTTTTTGTTTTCAACGATAAATTCCGTATGAAGATGATTGCCGAGGAGTTATATCGGGTTGGGGCGGTGGATAAAAACGGGGTTTATGATAATAAATACCTGCAAGCCTATCGTCAGGCCGAGCGTAAAATGGTGGCTAAAATCGGCTTTTACTGGCACGGGGTGGGCTACCTTATTGCTAATTTTCTCTGTTGGCTAACTTATGTGGTAACTAGCTTGCAGCTTGGGATGTGGTATTACCCCTGGTCTATCTGGGCAACGGCTGGATTAACCGCCGGACTTTTTTGCCATTTTATGTGGTTAGTATTGTTCTGGGGCAACTTCCGCCAACGATTACTCTCAGACGAGTTAAGGCAGAACTGAGAATAGAAACAAGAATAAAGGAGTAAGAATAAAAAGTTTTGAGTTTTGAATTATGAGTTTTGAGTTTAAAATTTTTTATCTCAGCACTCATAACTCAGCACTTTGAAATATCCTGTCCATCCTTGTTAATTTTCTTCCGACAACCGACAACCGATTACGCCCAGCCTTGCCGACGGGCTAAGCCAGTTAAATCCTCAGCGCGGCACTTCAAACGGGCCAGTCGCAAAGTCTCCTGCTCGTTCAATTTCCGAATTTTAGAAAACCACACCAGGGTTTTCATCTCATTCTCGATTTTAGCGGCCTCGTTGGAATAAGTCCACTGCTGATTAGGGCGGGAAACCTTGCTGGGTTGGGTAGAAAAATTGTAACTCATGTGCCACCTCGCGAAACTGCAAATTATTGGATGAATTTTTATAATAACTGGAAAGTGTCCCGCTAAAAATATCTAACCCTGCGATTAATTGTGCCACCGACTTAGGTTGAAAACGGCTAAATCTGCCATTTCTATCCTCAAAATAGTAACGCTTGATAAGTTATAAATGTTGCGCCAGTGAACACTTTTAATTTAGCATTTTTCCCATTACAACGCTGTGAACTAGCACACAATCTGAGCATGAATTTTTAGGTCACATCGCTCCTGACTTTTTCCTCATCCTTCCAAAAAGGGGGTTAACTCAACCCATCAGGCGAGGATTAGTGATAAAATAGCAAGGCTGCAAACTACTGGCAGACGGTTAGAGCAAGCTAGGGAGACGATTTTGCTAAAATTAGCACACAAATTAATATCTGTACTTCAGGGATTATTAGGACATTTTCAACGTAGCCCAGGTTGGCCTATCGCTAAAATAGTTTTTTATTCTACGCTCTTTTTTATTGTGTCTATGCTTTTGGCAATTTATGGCAGTATTGCTTTCAGCAGTTTAAAACGTCGTCGTCGTCGCTTTAAATTCCCCCACCGTCTACTTGATGAGGTACAGGTAGATGCTAACCATTGTCTGAAGATATTTAACTATGGTAGCTACACTTTTAAAGATATGTTGGGGGATATAGACGCTGCCAAAGAGTCTATTTACCTGGAAACTTATATTTTCAAGGGTGACGGGATTGGGCGCGAGTTCAAGAAGCGGTTGGTAGCAAAATCCAAAGAAGGGGTCAAGATTTATATCGCCTTTGATGGCTTTGGTAGTTTATTAATGCCGATTGGTTTTCGACGTTGGCCCAAAGAATGTATTATTAGTTGGTTTGGCCCACTTTACACCTATCTTAACTTCCTCTGGCTGGGAACTTATGTCCGCGACCATCGCAAAATCCTGATTATTGACAACAAAATCGGCTATCTGGGCGGAATGAACATTGGACGTGAGTATGCTAACACCTGGCGCGATACTCATTTGCGAATGGAAGGCCCCACGGTTGAGGAATTGGCACTGGCTTTTGCCGAACTCTGGAATAAATACAATCGCAGCCCCAGCCGCCACCTGGATTTACCCTTCCAGCCCAACCCGGAGGATGACCATATTTTGTGGCTGCGGGAGAGTCGCCCCAGTCCAATTTTTGGCCCGATTGCCAGCCAGAAAACCATCCGTACTACCTACCTTGAGGCTTTTGATAGTGCTCAGAAATATATTCTTATCACTAACCCCTACTTTTTACCCGATACTCAAATGGAAGTTTCGCTGATGAAAGCTATCCAGCGGGGGGTGCGAGTTGAAATTATCGTGCCGGAGCGGTCAAACCACCTGATTGTAGATTTATTGGCGCGCCCAGTTTTACGTCGTATTATTGAGGAGGGTGGTCATATCTGGCTCTATCGCAAAACCGTAATTCATTCCAAAACTGCCACCATAGATGGCGCATGGAGTACGGTGGGGAGTGCTAATCTGGACGGGCGGAGTTTGATAAATTATGAAATAAATCTTTTTGTTAATAACCCGGATTTTGCCGAAAAAATGGAAGAGATGTTTCGGGACGACTTATCGAATTGTCGCCGCGCCAAATTGCGCGAATTTGCAAACCCTAACCCCTTGAAGCGTGGCCTTGAAATAGCCCTTGCTCCGCTCCGCCCCTTTGTCTAGGAATTGGACAGCCGAGCCTAAATCGTTTAGGATATAGTTATGGTCGAGAGATATGAATTTGCCTACTTACAACTTTATAGTCGGTGGTCGGCTTTTGGCGGGCTGTCCGAAGCGACAGACCTGGCCGAGAGCCTCTTTGGGACGCTTGAGGGGGGAAAGCGGGTAGCGGCGACCCTGACTGACACCTTTTCGCTGGTGGCCTACCCCGAATGGCGGCGGTTGCTGGCGGAATCGGCTATTGCGCCTTTGGCCGGACTTGAGGTTGCGCTGAGCTACGAAGGAGCGAAGGGTCTGCCTTATTCCCTGTTGCTGCTGGCAGAGAGTCGGCAGGGATATTCCTACCTGTGTCAGTTAGCCTCGCTGGCTTTGCATCGGGCTGGAACTAACCCCTTGACCGCTTATGTCACCCTGGAAGAACTTGAGAAATATAAAGAAGGGCTGATTGCGATTTCGCCCTATTATGGCGGGCCAGTTTCAAGTACCTTGCGCCACAAAGCGACGGAGGCCAAAAATCGAGCGAGTTCCTTGCGGGATATTTTTGGGCCAGAGCATTTTTATTTAGGGGTCTCGCCGATAGCTACTACCCTGCAACCAGGCTCAGTGGACACCGAAAGCCCCCAGGTTAAGTTTAATGCCGCTCTGGTGAAACTAGCGCGTGACCTTAAAATCGGCCTGGTGGGGACAGGGGAGGCTCGTTATCTCTCCAATCAGAGTTCGGGGGCTTATGCTGGATTGCGGGGGCGAATGTCGCGCACCGTCAGTAGCCAGTTCCCGCCCTCCAGTCTGCAACGCGCCCAACAGGACTGGCTCTATGCCCCGCCGCCCATTCGTCCAAGTGTGCCGCTCCATCTGCGCTCTACCGCCGAACTGGTGGCCTATTACAACAACAACGACTGGCCTGGGGCCTTGCTCAACAACCGCAATATCGCCGAACGCGCCGCCCGATGGAATTTCGATTTCCCTTCCGATATTGAAGTTTTACGGGCCAAGTGCGAAGAAGCCTTGCCTTATTTTTTCCCCGATGACCCCAACCCCGAAATCTTCCGCCCTGTTCTTGAGAAAGAATTAGCCGAAATAGAGGAGATGGGCCTGGCCGCGTCGCTTTTGGCGGCAACTCAAATATTTCAGTCTCGTCCATCCCAACTGATAATTTTGCAGGAATCAGGAAATAGTTTAGTTGCTAACTTGCTTAGTCTTAAATATAACGATGTCAAGCTATTAACTGAGGAAATAGATATAAATTGGTCTCATACTAGCCGCTTGTTAGTAGGATTATCAGGACGTGCAGCCTTACTGTCACACCTGAATGACCTCAATAACCCTGATATAGCTTTACCTCTGGCGGTGGCGAGTTCAGAGGCGGGTAGTTTGCCCGTATTACATCCGCGCCTGACTCTGATAAGTTTGTATGGGCCTGCCTTGTTTAGTTTAATGCCTTTGCAACCTGCCGAGAATAATCAGGGGCAATTACAAAGTGCGGTATTAGCGGGTAGTAATTTACCGCCCGGTATAGCTTTGGTTGAGGTGGTAGAGTCTAAAGGGGTTGCCTGGGTGCAATTGGCTATTGATAAAATGGATGCTCTTTTTTATCGTCAAGGGAAAAAAATTTCAGCTCGCAATCTTCTCCCTTCGGTTTTTGGTGAGTATGAGGATGATTATCATAAAGAACTAATTAATGAGCAACTGGATTTCCTCAAACAGCAGCACCCAGCCGCCTATTACGCCGCCGCCCTTGAACTAGCCCAGCCCACGCAACGGGCGGGATTAGCCGAGGTTATTCGGCTGGCGGGTTTGAAATTGCTACCGCCAGATATTGCGAATGAGTCCCTGAACTGTAGTCTGGAGGACGAAACAAGTATTCGGGTTGGGATTAATATAATCCTGCCACAGGTGGAAAATAGTATATTAGCCGAAAGCACTCTGCAAGATGTAGCCGCCCAACTCGACCTGACAGCGGAAGGTTGGGAAAGGTTGGCCTGGAGCGGGGCATTGGACGCTTTTGGCCCGCGTGAGCAGTTGGCGGCAGGGGCGCAGGCACTCACTCGGTATGGGGCGGCTTACCGCGAACGAGCCGCGCAGGAGCACCCCCACCCGACCACTGATGCTCCTTTGCCCCAACCCGAAACCGCCCAAATGACTCTTTTTGACCTCTTTGGCGATTTTGAGATTGTCGAGGATATCTTACCGGAATTGCCCACGTTGGAGTTGCCGGAATATACTCCACTTTCTCGCCTGGAATTGCTGCGGAAGCAGCGTGCGGGGCTGGGTTTTTATACTACTGAACATCCCCTCTGGGATAAAGTGGCGGGAACGACCAGCGATACCTCCCGCAATGACCCGTTGGATTTAGTGGTAGCTTTGCAAGATAGTGGCAATAACTCGGTTTTGCTGGTTAGTGGGATGGTGGTGGGGCTGCGCCACCTGCCGATTGCGGCACAGGCTGGAAACGGGCAGGAATTGACGGTGCTGCGGCTCGAAGATTGGAGTGGGCAAGCCGAGTTAATAATACCACCTGCAACCTCACTTTCGGGAGCGTTGCTGGAAGAAGGGGCGGCAATTGCGGCCCTGGTGCAGCGCGTCCTAGCTGCTGGGGAAAACGCCCAACCTGTTTTGCTGGCTAAAGCTCTGGATGCTTACCCACCCACCACTAACCTGAAAATTAGCGAAGATGAGGTAGTGGCGATTCAATTGGCTGACGAACTAGACGAACCGCCCCTGCCAGATGGCCCGCCCCCGCCAGATTACACTATGTCAGCGGATTTATTTGGCGATTATGCCCCCCAACCAATTGCCCCTACTCCAACCTCGGCAGATAGGGGTAAGGGCGCGAAAAAACCAGCCACTCCGCCACGACCCACCCATAAATCTATTCATATCACCCTGCCTGCCACTACTGACCCTGACCAGGAAACCGACCTGATGTTACAGGTGCGGGAGGTGCTGCAAAAGTTCCCTGGTGACGATGAACTGGTGATTTATTTGCCCAAAGAGGGTGGCGGTTTTCGGCGATTTCGACCCCAGACTTTGAACGTCGGTTATAGTCCTATGATGGCCCACGAGGTGGAACTGGTCACAGGGCCGGGGAGCGTCCGGGTAGAGGAAATATAAAAGTGGCAATTTTTCTTTCAAACAAACTTATGCTATAATTTTCCCTGATAATAATTGCTCGTTAGGATAGTCCCAAGATTTAATCAAGCAATCGCCCCGGAGAGCGTAAGTTATCACGCAGTGTGTCGGTGATGCCGTTAATCCGAACAGGGCCAAGGGTAGTTGCTCAAGTTTACCCAACCGTCTTTAGCAGCAAGAGCAGACTACCAGAAGTGTTAAGAAGGATTGAGAATTTACAAACTGAATAGACCCCAGGTGTGGCAAAACCAACATTTGCTACGTCTGATTGCAGTAACTTTATTGTGCGGTATGCTTTTGAATTTGCTAACGAATGCCGCATCCACTATCAAAATTAATCAAACTCCCGATATAACTCAGACTCCCGAACAAAGTATCGGGTCAGGTGAGCAGTTTCCCCAGATGCTCAGCCAAACGGCTGCGGCTTTCGCGGCGGGTCAATATAATAGCTCTACCAATGTGGTAAGCGTTTCCCAGGATAACAACCAATACTTAACAATCGGCAACGAAGGGCTAGTGCCACCACGCTGGACGGGCAACTGGGCCGATTTTGGGATGTTTACCTCAAACACCTTGCGCTATGCCGCACCCTTTAATTCAATTCGGGCCGAATGGCAAGCGATTATTCCTGCCTCTACCCAACTTGAGGTAGACCTGCGAGCCAGCCAGGATACCAAAGCCTGGACATTGTGGGAAACGTTGAGCCAAAGCGGGCAGGTCGCTACTTTCGACCAAAGCAAACTCTTTTTGTACACCGAATACCGGGTGCGGCTGTTTTCGGCTGTGGATGGGGCGACCCCTTACTTTAGTAGTATTAACCTTGCCGCTAATAGTCACAACCTCAACAGCTATCAACCCGCCCCCACCCTTTCAAGCGTGGCAAGTGCGGCGGCTCCCCAACCCCCAACCTATCGTATTTTTGGGACACGTGAAGGGCTGGTAGGCTATCGCACCGCCAACGGACATGTTATCCAAGCGCGTGACCATTTTGTTTCGCTGCCAAGCTGGAAAGCACTGAACGATAAAGGCAAGAACGATTATCAGGTGAGGATTGTCGCGCCCAACGGAAATACCGCCACCGCGCCCGTCTGGGATAGCGGCCCCTGGAACTTTAAAGACGATTATTGGAACAACCCGCGTTCGCAATTCAAGGATATTCCGGTGGGGATTCCCCAGGCCGAAAAAGCCTATTTTGAGAAACATAACGGCAGTAAAAACGAAAGTGGTCAGGGAATCTACAACCCCAGTGGCATTGACGTGGGCGATGGTACATGGTGGGACGATTTAGGTTTGCAGGGGGCCAGTGCGGGGTGGAGAGATAGTGATAGGTTACAGGTAACTTTCCTATGGCTGGGGACAAAGGCGAATCCAGCAGAAATTACCGAAGTTAATGCCAGCAATGTGGGGAGTGGCACGGCTACTATCCAGTGGAAAACCAGCACCCCCACCACCGATTGGCTGGAATATGGTTTTGATAATTACTCATTTAAAACCGAGCCGAGCAAAAACCTTAGCAATAGCCACACTGTCTATCTGACCGACCTTGCTCCTAACAAAACCTATCACTTTCGGGTGAAGGGCAAGGATATTTTTAGTCAGGAGTCCAGTTCGGATAATTCCAATTTTCAGACCGGAGCGGGAGTGCAAACCCTGCTTACTTCCTGGCAGAATGATGCCGGGTTGAGTGTTAATCTGGCGGCAGATTTTGGCTCGGCGCTGGTATCCGGCACGCGCCAGAACACTACTTATTGGAGTGATAACCCGGTGGACAATTATAGCTCTGGGGTCAGCACCGTTTCGGGCAATGTCGGTAACTCTGGCGGGCTGGACGTGGATTTTGCCCCGCAGTGTGATGATAAAGGCCAGAACTGCTCCTTTGGCTCTGGTACGGGCTACAAAGCCTACGTGCAGTTGCTGAATGACAAGGGGGAGAGCCTTAAAATCGGGATTATTTACGACAAGGGACTTAGCCCGGATAGCCCTACGATAATGGTAGAAGGTAAAACCAATGCGGGCCCGGTCTGGAAATATTTCCCGGCAAACCTGTTAGGTGGCGATTCTTCCCACCACTTTCATCTGGTCTGGATGAGTAATACGGTTGCTGCCGATGTAGGTTTTACCAATACGGTAGGCACTTTCCCTTTTAGTACCAGTGGGGTGAAGGTGGTTTTTGCGGGGGCCGCCCGGTACAAAGGCGACAATATTTCGATAAATTTTGCCGATATTAACTTTAGTTGGGGGTCGGTATCTCCTCCGCCCGCCCCAACTCCCGCTTCTAACTGAACGTTGCAGGGTAGACCCGTGTGTCTACCCCTACCAATTTTATCAACAACCCCCTACAAAAAACAGAATCATAAAGGGTGGGTTTAAAACCCACCCCTACAACAATTTTTTATTCTTCCCTAAAACCTATTTCGCGGGAGTGCGTTCAGCTTTGCGTTTGTCGCGCACTTTCTTGTCTTTTGCGCGGTGTTTTTGCAGCGCAACTTTTTTGCGTTTGTTCATGACCCTATATCCTTCCTATAAAATAATATTAATCTAAAATCTTAACCCCAAATTACGAATCGCGATTTGGGCCAGGACGCGGGCCATTTGGAGTATAACCACCGCCGTTATTGGGACGAGGGCCACTAGGGGGCCGTCTATCGCCACCCTGGTTATAACCACCACTACCGCCCTGATTATATCCACCACCAGGTCGAGGCGGACCGCCAGGACCACCTGGTGGTCGTCTATCACCACCGGGGCCACCTGGACGTGGGCCACTCGGAGGTCGTCTATCACCACCGGGCCCACCTGGACGAGGCCCGCCCGGCCCACCACGCGGCCTGTCACCGCCGGGGCCACCTCGCGGACGGTCTCCACCACCGGGGCGGAAACCACCAGGTCTCTCGGCACGGGCCTTGAGCGGCCACCATTTTTTGATAGCGTGCCTTTGCAAAATCGTTTTAGTACCGTTGTTTAGCTCGACAATTTTGATAATGCTACTATCGGCCCCATCTACCGTCCCCATTAAGGTTTCGCCGCTCATCAACAGAAAGCCAACCTGGGGGCGGCGTTCTTTTTTGAGCAGTTCCAGGAAACGAGTGTGGGTGCTGCGGGCGTAGTCGCTGAAATCATCCACGTTCACATCGAAATATTCCGCTAATTTACCCCGCGAAGTAGCATCCCCGGCATGCTTTTCCAGTTCAATAGCGTGGATATAATGCTCCGGCAAGCCTATTTCCGCCGCCACCTCGCGGGGGGTAATGCCATCTTTGTGGGCGCGGAGATAGAGGATAAATGAACCTAAACCCATATTTTAGCCGCCTTTCTCGTCGCCCTTTTCGTCAAAGGCATCGGCCTTGCGATAAAAAGCCACCGCCAGTTTACGCAAAATTACTTCTTCCCCGGTTTTCTCGTCAAGGATATGAATAGTAAAAGGTGTAAAATCGCTTACTACCCCGGTAAACTCCTTGCCATTAAGGAAAGTAAAAGTCAGGGCTACTTTAAGGTCACGTTGCTTGCGTAGATAGGCCGACTCGATATCCCCCAACTGCTCGGCGGTATATTTCATCACGGGCTTGGGGTCGTTAGGCGAAACATCCTTAATTGGGTCAAGGTCGTTGCCGGAACGAGGCTCTTTAACAGGTTTAGGAGCCGAAATAGGGTTAGCGGGGCGGGGCGCAGGATTTGGGCGCGGGACAAAATTTCCGGCGGGGGCAGGGCGCGGGGCTGCATTATAATTACCCGACGGGCGTTCATTCCCAAAATTGGAGGGGGCGGGACGCGGCGGGGCGGGTTGTGATACGACGGGCCGGGGTGAAAATTCCTCAAGCGGCAGGTTGTAGAGAGCGGCGAAACGCTGACGTTCAGCGTCGGTTGGTTCCCGCTCCCCTTCTTCAAGGGCGATTATGCGCTCCCGGCTAATTTTTAGTCCGGCAGTCAGGTCAGCATAACCCTTTTTGTTGACCTTTTTTAATTCTTTAATTTTGCGTCCAAAATTGAACGGCTCAGATGGAGTCATCTGGCAGTGCCTCCCCATAGAAGTTCTCTTAGCGATTAATTCCTGACACAGCCTGTTAACTGGAGTGTTTACCAAAGAGTGGCGGTGTATTAAAAGATAAGAGTTTCTTTCCTAAATATTTTAGCAACCTGATCTGACATGTCAATTAAAAAAGCCAGCTATTCAGCCAGCTCTAGCATGCCTGGATATACCAACATAATATATCAGAGGGGTAGGCTTGTCAACCTCAGATGAGGCTGTGCTACACCCTAATAACGATAACGGGTTGCCCCTTCTTTGACATTGTTAAGCACTACCCCTAAAACATTGGCCCGCACCTTTGCCAGTTGCTCTTTGGCTTCCTTAGCGTCGTCCCGTTTGGTTTTGTTGGCCTTTAGCACCAGTAATACGCCATCTAACCTGGTCGAGAATACCGCCGCATCGGTAACGGCCAACAGGGGCGGCGCGTCAAAAAAAATATAGTCGGCCTCATCCCGCAGCCGCTCAATAATTTCCCGCATCAGGTTGCTTCCCATAATTTCGGCGGGGTTGGGCGGAAGGGGCCCTGCCGGAAGCAATTTCAGGTTTGGCACGGTAGTGTGAACAAAGGGAAACTTAAAGCTTTTAGTAGCCCCATTTTTGGCCGCTACCGAGGTAAGACCGCCAGCATCCAAAACTACGTTGGTAAGCCCTGGCTCTAGCCCGACCCCAAAGATGGTATGCAGACGGGGACGGCGTAAGTCACAATCTACCAGAGCCACACTATTTCCAGCCTGAGCAAAGGTTATAGCAAGGTTAGCAACGGTTTCGGATTTGCCTTCGTCAGGGCGGGCACTGGTCAACAAAATCGCGCGTAACTGTTTATCAAGACTACTAAACTGAATATTGGTTCGCAGGTTGCGGAAAGCTTCGGCGGCGGGCGATTGAGGGTCAGCCAGCGTGACCAGACTTTCCAGGTGGTTATTATTTATTCCGGCAGTCATTAGCGGTTAGTGCGCTCCTTTTGATTATTAATTCCTGTTCCCTCAAGTTGAGAGTCGGCGGCAGCATCGGCGGGACTAGGGGTAACTCTGGCGGGGCTGCTCTTCACAATCGCCTGTCCCGTATGTTTCCAGGCGGGCACAGCACCCAGCACGGTCATCCCGGTGAAACGCCCCACTTCTTCCTCACTCTTGAGAGTATCGTCAAAAAATTCTATGGCAAAAATAAAAATCAGTCCGATAACCAGACCTAACGCTAGACCTGCTGCGGTATTAAGGTTAGTACGTGGGCCATTGGGCTGGTTGGGAACGGCGGCGGGGCTGGTATTCTTGATGTAGGTCTGTTGGTCTTGGTTATATCCCGCTATTTTTTGCTCATTCTCGTCCACCAAAATTTGGGCGGCGGTATTGGCAATATCGGCGGCTCGTTTGGCGTTAGTATCGTCCACCGTAATCACAAAGGTATACTCGGAAGGGCGAGCCTGAACCTTGATTTTGCCCCTGATAGCATCGGCGGGTAAATCAAACTTTCCTCGGTCACTGATGAGGCTGGCAAATTCGCTGGAGTCAAAGCGGCCCGGATAGCTGTTGATTTGCTCACGGATAGAAGCCCACAGGTTGTTGTCGGCTTTCCCCACGTCCCCCTGTAGTTTGGCAACCGCCTGATAAGTTTTGGGTTGGGTCAGGCTATAGCCAAAGGCCACGCCCCCAGCCACCAGAGCTACTAGCACCGCCAACCACCAGCGTTTTTTCAAGATGTTCAGATAATCTTTAAGCCGCATTTTTTAGCCTTTGGGGATTAACCTAACCCCCTGGCCCCCTTTCCTAGCAAGGAAGGAGGCACAATTCTTTCAAATTCAGGGTAGACACACGGGTCTACCCCTACAAAAATTCCCCAATACTGGTCGACCACCAGGCCACCCCTACGAATTTCCCTGTCCCCCGACCCCCATCCCCTACCTTCGGGCTTCCTGACGTTCGGGCTCGCCTTGTGAAACGCCTGGTGGGGTGGAATTGTTGCTGCCACGCGACCCACCAAACATCGGTTTACCGGGGATTGTCCCGATTATCGGCAAATCTAATACTTCCTCAAAATCGGCCTTGCTCCGCAGGGTAGTATCCAGGTAGTTTAGGAGGAAGGCCAACCCTACCCCCAGAATAATCCCGATTATGGCACGAATTGAGGCCAGCAACAGGTTACGCCCGCTATTATAAGTAGCAGTGTTAGGCATATCTATAATCTTGGCGGAATAAAGCCGCTCGTCGCCCCGCGCTAGATATTTCCCAGCATTCTTGTCCATATTTTGAGAAAGAGCCTTAACCAGCACCAGATTTTTTTCGATGGTATCAGCCCGCACCGTAAAAGTTAACTCGCGGTGTTTGCGCTCAACGTCAAAAGCACCTTTTAAATCGTCTGCCGATAGGGGATATGGGGTGCTTTTGAGGGAGTCAACCACATCTGTCAGGAAAAGGCTACCCTTGACAATTTGGGTGTAATCATCCAGCACATACTCGGCGGAAATAGAGCGATAGTAGTCGAAAAAGTCTTGATACCCGGTATTGGCCTGGGTAGCGGGGGGTAAATCACGCTGAATGTTAACCACAAAGGCCGCTTGATAATTTGCGGTGGTGGATTTATAGGTGGTATAAGCCAAAAACACCCCTGCAAGCGTAAATATCAGAACCACCCACCAGTAACGCAAAATAATTTGCCAGTAACGCCTTAATTCCATTCCTCAACCTTATTTGTTATAGACAACCTGTTTAGTCAGGGCGACCAACAGACCGCCCCTACGGTTTCGTTCTCATTGTAGGGGTTGACCAATGTGTCAGCCCTTCCTCAATGACAGTTTTTTCCCCGCTCTGCTCGATGGCCCAACCAGTTGCCTGAGATTTTTGGGAGGCTTTAAATTCCGCGTAGCACTCCCTGACAAAATCATCAAAACGTCGGGTGAAAATCTTGCGGTCAAAACTTTCGGCATAACGGCGAATAAAATCGCTATCATATTGACGGCTGGTAGCTTCAAAGCGTTTCACCGCCTCAATTAACGAGGCTGGAGTTTGTTCGTCGAACAATACACCCGTTTTGCCCTCAATATTAACCTCGGCAGGCCCATTCTGATTAATCGCAATTACGGGCGCACCGCCAGCCATCGCCTCAACCTGGGTAATCCCAAAATCCTCAGCCCCGGTTTGGATAAAGGCTTTGCACCGCCCGAAAAGCTCGCGTAGTTCTTTATCGGGCATGTAGCCCAAAATTTCAGTTTTTGGCCCCGCCATTTTTTTGAGGTTTTCCAGGTCGCGGCCTGTACCTACCACTTTTAGCGGTAAATTCAATTCTTTGAAAGCTTTTACCGCAATATCAATTCGTTTGTAGGGCACTAACCGGGCGGTAGTCAGGTAAAAATCTTCACGCGGCCCGGAGCGGTAGGGAATTTCGCTGACCTCAACGGGCGGGTTGATAACCACCGAGTCTAACCCCCAGAACTCTTTTATCCGTCCAGCAATCGTCTTTGAGTTTGCCACGTAACGGTTAGGGCGGGCCGAGCTATTGATGTCCCAAAGTCTAACATAGCCCATAATGATTGGCAACCCTACCTTAGCCAGTTTGCCCATATTTTCGCGCTTGGTGTAATCGGTAACATCCCAGGCAAAACGCATTGGGGCGTGGCAATAACAAATATGGAGGGTTTCGGGGCGCGTAACGACCCCTTTGGCCCAGGCACTACTGCTGCTAATAACCAGATCAAATTCGCGCAGGTCGAAACTCTCAAAAGCAAAGGGGTAGGCTAATAGATAGGCCTGATGTCGCTTTAGCACTCCCGGCAGGTGGCGCATAAAGGAGGTGCGGATTTCATGACCGACAAATTTACCCTCCATCAGCTTTTTATCGTAGATAGAGGTATAGATTGGGGCTCCGGGGTACAAATCGGCAATCGCTTCTAAAACGCGCTCTGCTCCCCCGTACTGGTTTAAATAATCGTGAACCAGGGCTACTTTCATCTTTTACCTAATATGCCCCCTCTCCCCGAATAACGGCGGGAATTGTACGGAGCAAGATTTTTATATCCAACCATAACGACCAGTTTTCGGCGTAGTATATATCAAGCTTGACCATATCTTCAAATGTGAGCTTGCTCCGCCCACTAACCTGCCATAGCCCGGTTAGGCCGGGAGTAACTTCCAGGCGGCGGTAGTGCCATTCCTGATACTTTTCCACTTCGCGGTCAATCGGCGGGCGCGGCCCCACAAAACTCATATGACCAAACAGAATATTAAAGAATTGGGGTAATTCGTCCAGGCTGGTGCGCCGGATAAACTTGCCTACTCTGGTGCGGCGGGGGTCGTTGGTGATTTTAAATGTAGCACCACCCGTTTCGTTGAGAAGCAAGAGTTCCTTGATTTGGGCATCGGCATCAACCTGCATCGAGCGAAACTTATAAAAGGTGAAAGGCTGACCGTTCTTACCAACCCGCGTTTGGCGGAAGATTATTGGGCCGCGTGAATCCAGCTTAACCGCTATTGCCACCACTAACATTAATGGCGCGGTGGCAATTATTGCTACCAAAGCCATCAGAATGTCCATAGCGCGTTTCAGCAGATAATTCCAGCCCCGTAGATTGCTCATCTTGAGGCCAATTAGCGGCACGCCGTTAATCTCGGTAAAGTTTAGCGAGTCTACCCGTAGTTCAAATATGTCCGGGACTAAGGTAAAATCCACGCCACTTTCCCGACACTGCACCATTATTTCGTTAATGGCCTCATAGTGGGTGGCGGGCAGGGCAATCGCCAATTCGTGAATATCATGCTGATAAATTAATTCATTTAGGTTTTGCAAGCTGCCCAATTTTGGTACGGGTTGGCTATTCTGGTAGCGGGGCGGCAAAGTCCATTCGGAGAAACGCAACTGACTGTCAGCATAACCCTTGAGGTTGTAGCCGAGGTTAGGCCGTTCCACCACCGCTTGCATCAGCCTGGAGGCGGTATCAGTTGCCCCAACCACCAGCAAATTTCGCACGCCTACGCCTCGTTTCCACAGGGCGCGACGTATAGTGCGGGCGGCGACCCGTTCCGAAATCAGCAAAGTTATTGCCAGGGGTATTAGGTAGATAAACATCAAGCGGCTGAAAGCCTGGGGGCGGCTGATAAAAACCAGCACTATCATGGTAGCGACGGCCACTAGAGTAGAGCTAAAAATAAGCCCTATCTCGTCCAGCAAAGTAGTAACTCGGCTCTGACGATAGAACCCTTTGAAGTGCAGCGAAACCACCAGAATAAAGGTGAAGGCCGAAACGGTAGGGAGATATTCGCTGAAGGCTACCTGGTTTTCTTCCAGCACTTCCTTGCCGATTTGCAGCCAATAGCGAATGATGTAAGCAAGAGCAAAAGCCAGGATTATCAGGAAGGTGTCCAGCAACAGCCGCAAGGCATAAGAAAAGCGCGCCCTGTTTCGAGCTACACGTTTGCTATCGTTCATTGCGGCAGATTTGGCACTGTGGGTTTGGGCTTTGACGAAATTTTTAGCGGTGTTTTTTGGTTTTTTGGTAACGGGGGGCATAGAGCCACTATCGGCTGCCTGCCCGTATTCCAACTGACTCAGGCCAAACAATGAATTTTGGGTAAGATTGTTTAGAGGCGTTACCGCATCTTGGCCGGCTTTAAGG
>Ga0209511_1001247_pt1 | contig 23080 bp, 14 predicted proteins | sample SSSSmetaG_FD_184141 | JGI IMG/M metagenome (GOLD analysis project Ga0209511, IMG submission 184141) | Glacier valley bacterial and archeal communities from Borup Fiord, Nunavut, Canada, to study Microbial Dark Matter (Phase II) - ​SSSS... | ecosystem: Environmental > Aquatic > Freshwater > Ice >... | reverse complement strand
ATGGGCCACGAAAAAGCCCGCGAACCGAATTGGTTCGCGGGCTTTTCAACGGGAGCCGCTAGAGCGGCGGCGGCTTAGTGGGTGCCGGTCGTGTTGGTCGTCGTGCCGGTAGTGTTGGTCGTCGTGCCGGTGGTGCCGGTCGTCGCGTCCGAGCTGAACGTGTTGTGAAACCAGCTCTTGATGTCGTCGATGGCGTGGCCGGTTTTCTCCTGCAGCTGGCCGAACCATTCGTCCTGCTTGCCCGAGGCGTAGGTCATGTCGTCGTCGGTGAGGCTGCCCCACTTCTGCTTGGCCGCGCCCTTGATTTCGTTCCAGTTGCCACGGGCTTGCAGCTCCGTGTTGTCGCTGAGGTTGTTGTTGTTAATATCCATGTTTGAAAAGGAGAAAAGGGGGTGAGAAACGTGGAGCTTGTACGGCCCCGGCCGGCCGGGGGTTGCGGGCGGGCCGGTGGTGGCTGAGGCCGCTCAGCAACCGCCAGACAAGCGCCAACGATAAGCCAGCCGCGCCCGCGCCGCAGCCGGCTCAGGCGCGGCTGGCCCCGACCCCTAGCCAGGCGCTAGTAGCGGCGGCTGTTGAAGCCCACGAGCAGGCTGACGCGGACCCCGCCCTGGCCGGGTGCCACGGCCAGGTTGATGGGGAAATTGACCCCGTTGGAGCGAAACGAAGTGCCTCCCACCAGCACGAGGCCGGCCCCGAGCGGTGTGACGTTTGGCCCCACGCCAAACTCAAAGCCTTTTGGCCCGCGCAGGCCCAGCACGGCGCTCACGCTCGGAATAAACTTGCTCTGCTCCAGCCCGCCGATGAGCGGCACCAGCTCGATGAGGCCACTCATACCATTGGGCATTCGGAACAGGCGCGTCTCGAACTGCCAGCTAAACTGGGTGAGAAAAGGGTTGAGGTCGCGGCCTTCCACCGTGTTGCGGGCGCGTTCGAGTACCCCGTCGGTGAGTATGGTGAAGCCCAGGCGCGGGCCGCTGAGCTGCACCGTCCCCACTGACGGCTCGTCGCCGGGCACGACCGTCGGGGCGGGTGGGGGAGCATAGGAAGGGGCCGCCGCGGCCGCTACTGGTGGGGTCTGGGGTGGGTAGGCGCCGGCCGTGGGCGCGGCGGGCGGGTAGGGCGCGGCCGTGGATGCGTCGGCGGGCACGTAGGCCGCGGCGGCGGGCGCGGCCCCGGGCGTCACCACTTCCTGAACGCCGTTAGCGTAGCGAATGCGAAACACTTCGGTGCGCAGCACGCTGATGAGCGGCCCGTCGAGGTTATCGGTGCGGCGGTAGCGGACCAGGGTGGGGGTCAGCTCCAGCACCTTGACGAGGATTTCCGTGCCGTCGCGGCGCGTCAGCACGTCTTGAGCGCGGGCGGGGCGGGCCGCCAATAGGCTGACCAGCAAGAGGGCGAGTAACAGTAAGCGGCTCATGGGGTAAGAAGTGTAAGAGAGAGGAGAAAAAAGTGAAGTCTGCCGCGAAGCTCGGTCCGCCTCTTAGTCCGCGCCAGCGCATTTTGCCTTTGCTCAGACCTCAGCCAATTACTACTAGCCACATCAAGCACTTGCTAATGAGCGAGTAGCGCAGAATCTTGTGGGACTTTTCGCGGTGGTTGCCGCCGGGCCGCGCGCCGACGTGTACCTTGCGCCCGGTCGTGGTACGCGTGGCGGTCTGGCCCCGCGGCTTGTCGCAGTTTTGGGCGGCTCACGGGCGACGGCTCCGCCTACCCGTGACTGAGCAGAGTCGCATCAACAACCTCTTTTTATTAAGACTTTTACGCCCCGCCTGTGGACGAGCTACGCCTGACCCTGCAAACGCTGCCGCCCGACGACCGCCGCGACCTGGCCCGCTACGTGCAGTGGCAGCGGCAGCTTGGGCCGGGCCGGCTCGACCTGCGCCTGCTGCGCCTGCTGCTCAGCCCCCGCGAGCTGGCCCCGGCCAGGCTCATCGCCAAGCTCTACCCCGACGAGCCGAACCCGGTGGCCTACTACGCCCTGCGCAAGCGGCTCATGCGGGCGCTCACCGAGTTTTTGCTCTTGCGCCAGCGCCAGCAAGATGCCACGGCCACCACCTCGGTGCGGGCGCAGCTCACCCTGGCCCAGTACCTGTTTGGGGCCGGTGTGCCGCGCCTGGCCTGGGCCACGCTGCGCAAGGCCGAAAGGCTGGCCCTCGACAACGAGCAGTTCGAGGCCCTCAACGCGGTGTATAACGTGCAGATTCAGTACGCCGACTCGCCCCACGCCGACCCGCTCGACGACTTGCTGCGGCGGCGGGCGCGCAACAAGCACTTCGCCGACGAGGAAGAGCGCGCTGGCCTGGCCGATGCCGTGCTGCGCCAGCGCCTGCGCCAGGCCCGGCTGCGCGGGCGCGGCGCGGTGCCGGCCGATGCCCTGCTGGCTGATATTCTGAAGGAGTATGACTTGCGGGAGGCTTTCGCCCGCTCGCCTTCGCTGCTGTGCCGGCTCATGAGCATTGCCCGGCAGGCCATGCTGCTGCGCGGCGATTTTGCTGACTTCGCCGTCTACATCGAGCGCTGCTACCGGCTCATGGAGCGCCGCCACGGCTTCGCGCCCGCTCAGCGCGCCTATCAGCTGCGGCTGCTCTACATGCTGGCCCACGCGCTCTACCGCGCCCGCCGCTTCGCCGACTCGCTCACCTACCTGGAGCAGGGCCGGGCGGTGCTGGCCGCCGCGCCCGGCCGGCAGTTCGTGGAGCTGAGCGCCCGCTTCACGTTTTTGCAGGCCGCCGACTACGCCTTTCTGCGGCGCAACCCCGACAGCATCCGCCTGCTGGAGGACGCGCTCAGAGCCAAGCCCGCCCTGCCCGTCGCCGACGAGCTGACGGCCCGCCTGCAGCTCACCTTTCACTATTTCGCGGAGGGTAATTTCTCGAAAGCCAGCCAAACGCTTAGCTCGCTCGACCGCACCGACCACTGGCTCGAACAGCACTTGGGCCTCGAATGGGTGCTCAAGCATAACCTGGGCGAGCTGCTCATTCAGCTCGAGCTGGGCAACGCCGACCTGGCCCTGACGCGCCTGCGGGCCGTGCGCCGCCGCCTCCAGGAGCTGTACCCCGCCACCGAGCCTGCCCCCGACGGCAGCGTGCCCGCCCAGCCCGAGGGTGGTCCGTATTGTTCGGTGCTCACTTTTCTGATTTTCGTGCGCGAAATCATCCAGGACCCGGCCGTAGCCCGCACCGCCGATTTTGCCGCCCGCGTGGCCCGCATTCCGGCTTTTTTGTCGGAAGAACGCGAAGATTTACAAGTGGTTAGCTTCTACGCCTGGCTCAAGGCGCGGGTGCTGGGCCGCCGCTACTACGACGTGCTGCTGGAGCTGGCCGGGCTGTGAGCGGGCAACGCGCCGACGCGCAACCCGCTAACCACGCAGTGGCCAGTTAGCGGCCAGTCAGCGGCCAGTCAGCGGCCAGTCAGCGCGGGTCGGCCTACAAAACCAGGCGGTTGGACGGGCCAGGGTCGGCGTTGGGCGGCCTGTCCTGGCTGGGTGATGGGCTCCGCTTTAGTTTTATTCAAACAACTGACGACAAGCTGAAAAGACCGGTGCGCGGCCGTCGCCTGGGGCAGCGCGCTTACCTTCGTAAGAGCTAATTCCGGTTTCAGTCCAGGGTTATAATTTATCTGGGTAAACTGCTTTATTCAGTAGTTATCCTGCCAGGCGCGTGTCTCCTTCCTCCTAGTTTTTTTTTACTACTCTCCTACTTACTTACCTTTTTTGCGCATGAGGATTTTCGTACGAGTCAGTATGCTGCTGGCCGGGGTGCTGGCCCTGGTGGCCAACCCCCAAAGTCTGCGCGCTCAGAGCGCCGACGTGGCGACGACGCTGAACCAGGCCCCGGTTTCGCCGGCCACCGTGGCCCCTGGCGCGAGCATCACCTACACGCTGACGCTGACCAACGCTGGCCCCAACCTGGCGCAGGCCGTCGTGGGCCGGGTGCAGCTGCCGGTGGGCCTGACGGCGGCCGCCTTCACCAGCCCGTCCTTCGGCTCGGCCTACAACAACGCGACGGGCCTGCTCACGCTGAGCGCCATCGACGTGGCGGCGGGCAGCGCAACGAGCTTCTCCTTCTCCATTCTGGCCCCGAACTATTCGGCGACCGTGGGGGCCGTGGCCTCTTCGACGGCCACGACCGCCGACCCCAACGCGGCCAACAACGACGGCAGCGCGGCGGCGGCGCGCACGAGCACGACGGTGCTGTTGCCCACCAACGGCTGCGCGGGCACGGGCTACGGCCCGGCCGCGCCGGCGAGCAGCGGGCTGTACGCCGACTACTACAACGGGTATTTCGCCGACAACCTGAGCTTTTTTGCCGGCACCGCGCCCGTGCTGAGCCGCTACGACGCGCAGGTGAATTTCGCGGCCAACAACGCCTGGGGCAACCTGGGCCTGAACGGCGGGGGTAATGGCACGGCCAACAGCTACCAGCAGTATTCGGCCCGCTACCGGGGCAGTGTCAATATCCCGGCCACGGGCACTTATACCTTGAGCCTGACCTCGGATGATGCCTCGTATCTGTGGCTCGACGGGGCGGCGGTAGTGAGTTCGCCCACGCTGGCCTCAGTGACCATCAACAACGGCGGGGCGCACGGGGCGCAAACCGTCTCGGCCCCGGTCACGCTTTCGGCGGGCCTGCACGACGTGCTGATTTATTATGGCCAGGCCGGGGGCGACAACACGCTCAGCTTCAGCTACGCGGGCGGGCCGGGCAACCTGCCGACTCAGGTGGTGCCCAACGCGGCGCTGTGTGCTACCCAGATTCTGCCCAGCCCCCAGGCCGACGTGGCAACGACGCTCAACGTGTCGGCCACGACGGTCCAGCCGGGCACGGCCCTCACCTACACCGTAACCGTGCTCAACAACGGCCCCACCGATGCCTCGAACGTCGCGCCCCGGCTGCAACTGCCCGTCGGGCTGGCAGCCGGCGGCCTGACGCTGCCCGCCGGGGCGACTTACTCCAATGCCACCGGGCTGGTTACGCTGCCCACCATCGGCACGCTGGGCGTGGGCGCGGCGGCCCAGCAGTCGTTTGCCGTCAGCTTCGCCGCCCCCCCCTACAGCGCCACCCTGACCGGGGTGGCCTCCTCGACGGCCACGACCCCCGCCGACCCCAACGCGGCCAACAACGACGGCAGCGCGGCGGCGGCGCGCACGAGCACGACGGTGCTGTTGCCCACCAATGGCTGCGCGGGCACGGGCTACGGCCCGGCCGCGCCGGCGAGCAGCGGCTTGTACGCCGACTACTACAACGGGTATTTCGCCGACAACCTGAGCTTTTTTGCCGGCAACACGCCCGTGCTGAGCCGCTACGACGCGCAGGTGAATTTCGCGGCCAACAACGCCTGGGGCAACCTGGGCCTGAACGGCGGGGGTAATGGCACGGCCAACAGCTACCAGCAGTACTCGGCCCGCTACCGGGGCAGTGTCAACATCCCGGCCACGGGCACCTACACGCTGAGCCTGAACTCGGACGATGCCTCGTATCTGTGGCTGGACGGGGCGGCGGTGGCGGCCTCGCCCACGCTGGCCTCGGCGACCATCAACAACGGCGGGGCGCACGGGGCGCAGACCGTCTCGGCTACGGTCACGCTTTCGGCGGGTTTGCACAACGTGCTGATTTATTACGGCCAGGCCGGGGGCGACAACGTGCTCACGTTCAGCTACGCGGGCGGGCCGGGCAACCTGGCCACGCAGCCCGTGCCCAACGCGGCGCTGTGCGCCACCCAGGTGCCGCCGCCCCAGGCCGACGTGGCGACGACGCTCAGCCGGACCTCGGCGGCGACCAGCGCCCCCGGCGCGCCCGTGAGCCACACGCTCACCGTGGCCAATGCCGGCCCCACGGCGGCGCTCAGCGTGAGCGTGCGGGTGCAGCTGCCGGCGGGGCTGGCCAGCTCCACGTTCACGCTGCCCGCCGGGGCCACCTACACCAACGCCACGGGCCTGCTCACCTTCCCGACGCTCGCCTCGCTGGAAGCGAGTGGGGCCGGCAGCTCGGTCAGCTACAATTTCAGCTTCACGGCCCCCAATTACTCGGCCACGCTGCCGGCCGTGGCCTCTTCTACTTCGACAACCCCCGACCCCAACGCGGCCAACAACGACGGCAGCGCGGCGGCGGCCCAGGCCAGCACGACGGTGGTGCTGCCGGCCAACAGCTGCGCGGGCACGGCCTACGGGCCGAGCGTGAGCAGCGGCCTCTACGCGGAATACTACGCCGGTAATTTCAGCGACGCGCTGGGCTTTTTCGCCAGCAACACGCCCGCGCTGGCCCGCTACGACGCGCAGCTCAACTTCCCGGCCGATAACTCCTGGGGTAATTTGTCGCCGGCTGCCACCACCACGCCCGCCGACCAGCCCCAGCAGTATTCGGCCCGCTACCGGGGCAGTATCAACATCCCGGCCACGGGCACTTATACCTTGAGCCTGACCTCGGACGACGGCTCGTATCTGTGGCTCGACGGGGCGGCGCTGGCGGCCACGCCCACGCTGGCCTCGGCGACCATCAACAACGGCGGCGCGCACTCGGCGCAGACCGTCTCGGCCACGGTCACGCTCAGCGCGGGGCCGCACAACGTGCTCATTTTCTACGGTCAGGGCGTGGGCAGCAACGTGCTCGCCTTCAGCTACGCGGGCGGCCCCGGTAATCTGCCCACCCAGCTCGTGCCCAATTCGGCACTGTGCGCCACCCAGGTGACGCTGCCGCTGCCGGTGCGGCTGACGGCGTTCACGGCCGCCGCTGCCGGCCCGGCCGCCGAGCTGGCCTGGACGACGGCCTCGGAGCTGAGCAGCGCCTACTTCGGCGTGGAGCGCAGCCTCGACGGCAGCCGCTACGAGGAGCTGGGCCGGGTGGCCGCCCAGGGCAACAAAGTGTCGGCCACGAGCTACGCCTTCCGCGATGCCGGCTTGGGGGCGCTGCCCGCCGGTCAGCCCGTTTATTACCGCCTGCGGCAGGTGGACCTCGACGGCACGCTGGCTTACTCGCCGGTGCGCAGCCTGGTGCCCACCGGCCCGCGCGAAACGGCCCCCGCGCCGCTGTTGCGCTGCTACCCCGTGCCGGCCACCGCCACCGGCACCACGCTCGACCTGCGCGACTTGCCGAAGCTGGCCTGCGAGGTAACCTTGCTCGACCTGGCCGGCCGCACCCTGCGCCGCTGGCAGTTCGTGGGCGGCCAAACCCAGGCGCTGGCCCTGCCCGGCCTGCCCGCCGGCCTCTACCAGCTGCTCATCAGCGGCACCACGACCGACGGCCGCGCCTTCCGCCAGGCGCTGCGCCTGCCGAAGGAGTAGTCACGAGCCTGACCGAACGGCAAAAGGGCTGCTTCCCGCGCGGGAAGCAGCCCTTTTGCTCTGGCGCATCATGGCCGGCCAAACTTTTGGGAGCACGTTCGTCGGGCGGCGGTGTCGGCATGAGCCAAGCTGAACGGAGGTGGCGAAGGCTGCTTTTTGCTTTGCGAAACCGGATAGGCCGGCAAGCACCCAGACTCGGCTGTAACGTTAGGCCAGCCCGGCCGGTAGCGGAAGAAAATTCAGCGCCGGGCGGACAACCAGCGCGCCCATGTCCGCATCAGTCTGCCTAAGCTCTTTTCACCTCAGCTCCTCCATTTCATGGTCCGTTTACTTCTCCTACTCAGCTTGGCGCTTTTGCTGCCCGGCGGCCCCGCGGCGGCGCAGGGCAGCAAGAGCGTCAAACCGAGCTTTCAAGACTACTGCACGCAGCAGGAAGCCGCGATAAAGCCGCTGGTGGCGGCCAGGCAATACGCGCGGGCATTGGCCAAATACGCCGAGTGGCACCGCGCCTACGAGCAGCTCGACCCGGCCACCCGGCGGGAATTCGCCAGCCTGCCGGCTAACCTGTACTACAACGAGGCATGCTACTACGCCCTGGCCCGGGACCGGGCTGGGGCCGTGCGCGCGTTCGGGCAAGCGGTGGGGTCGGGCTACAAAAATTACCGCCATACGCTCGTCGATACCGACCTCGACTACGTGCGCGACGACCCGGAATTCCGGCGACAGTTGGCGCTGCTACGGGGCCGCGGCGACTACCAGTACATTTTGCGGCAGGCCGGGGGCTACGCTGCCCAAACCAGCGCCGGACCGCTGCCCGCCTTCACGTATCAGGCGGCCAGCGAGCCGCAATTGATGGCCCTGCGCCGGCAGTTTCGGCTCGATTCCATCGCCGGAGCGGGCAGCGACGTGTCGCAGGTCATCAACCTCATGCACTGGCTGCACAACCGCGTGCGGCACGACGGCAACCACGAGGACCCCGCCTCGCGCAACGCCCAGGACCTGCTGGCCGTGTGCCAGAAGGAAGCGCGGGGCCTCAACTGCCGGGGCCTGGCTACGGTGCTCAACGAAACGTATTTGGCGATGGGCTTCCGCTCGCGCTTCGTGGGCTGCCTGCCCCAGGACACGACCGACCAGGACAGCCACGTCATTACCAGCGTCTACGTGCCCAGCCAGCGCAAGTGGCTGTATATGGACCCCACGCAGGATGCGTACGTGATGGATGAGCAAGGCCAGCTGCTGAGCGTGGCCGAAGTGCGCGAGCGCCTTATCGACGGGCGGCCGCTGCTGCTCAACCCCACCGCCAACTGGAACTACAAGTCCAGCGCCACGAAGGCTGAGTACCTGGAGACGTACATGGCCAAAAACCTCTACCAGCTGGAGCGCCCCGCCGACAGTCAGCGCGACCTCGAAACCCGCCGCGACGGCAAGGTCATCCACTACGTCCGCCTCGTGCCGGCGAGCGCGTATGACGCGCGGCATCCAGTTCAGGTCTGGAAGGGGAAGGTTGTGACGGTCATCACGCACTACACGACGGACGCGGCCGCTTTCTGGCAGTAGGGGCGGCTGCTCGCTAACCGTTCACCAAGCTAGGGCTTGGTGTTACAGCTCTTTGCGCAACCGCGCCACCGGGATGTTCAACTGCTCGCGGTACTTGGCTACCGTGCGGCGGGCGATGTTGTAGCCGCGCGCGTTGAGCATTTTTTCGAGCTTGTCGTCGGAGAGCGGGTGGTCTTTTTTCTCGCCTTCGATGAGGTCTTTGAGGATGCTTTTCACCTCGCGGCTGCTCGCGTCCTCGCCCGAGTCGGTGGCGATGCCTTCCGAGAAAAAGAACTTGAGCGGGTAGAGGCCGTGCTCGGTCTGCACGGATTTTGAGTTCGCCACCCGGCTCACCGTGGAGATGTCCATGCTGATAGTCAGGGCAATGTCCTTGAGAATCATCGGCCGCAGCTTGGAGTCGTCGCCGGTCAGGAAAAACTCGCGCTGGCGCTCCACGATGGCCGACATCGTGCGCAGCAGCGTATTCTGGCGCTGGCGGATGGCATCGATAAACCACTTGGCCGCGTCGAGCTTCTGCTTGACGAAGGTGACGGCCTCCTTCATTTTCTGGTCCTTTTTGGCGGCCTTGTCGTAGGTCTGGAGCATCTCGCGGTAGTCGCGGCTCACGCGCAGCTCGGGGGCGTTGCGCGCGTTCAGCGTCAGGGCCAGCTCGCCCTGGTCGTTGGTCAGGATGAAGTCCGGCATCAGGTACTGCGCCCCGCCGGCGCTGCCCTTGCTGTTGTTTACCGGCCCGCTGCCGCCCGGCTTGGGGTTGAGCTTGAGGATGACGGCCACGGCTTCCCTCAGCTCGTCTTCGCTCAGGCCCAGCTTTTCGCGGATGCGCGGGTAGTGCTTCTTGCTGAACTCCTCGAACGCGTCGCCGATGATGCGCTCGGCGTTGGTTATCGCCGCGTGGGCCGCGTCGTGGGGGCGCCGCCCCAGTTGCAGCAGCAGGCATTCGGGCAGGGTGCGGGCGGCGATGCCGGGCGGGTCGAAGGTTTGCACCACGCGCAGCACGGCCGCGATGGCGCGCTCGCTCACCTCGATGTTCTGCGAAAAAGCCAGGTCGTTGGCGATAGCCGAGAGGTCGCGCCGGATGTAGCCGTCCCCGTCAATCGAGCCGATGAGCTGCTCGCCGATGGCCTGCTCTTCCTCGCTGAGGCGGGCGAAGTGCAGCTGGTCGAGCAGCGAGTCCTGGAGCGAGCCGCTGGTGTCGGCCAGCGGCATTTCGCGTTCTTCCTGCTCGCCCGGCCCGTCGCCCTGCATCTTGTAGCCCGCGATGTCGTCGTCCTGCAAATAGTCGCTCAAATCCAGCTCGCCGCTTTCTTTTTCGAGGCCGGGGGTTTCGTCGTCGGTGGGCGCGGCGGCTTCAATCGGCTCCGGGCGCTCGTCGGCCATGTCGGCGGTTTCGGCGGGGTCGTCGGCCGCCTCGGCGGGCTGGTAGTCTTCGTCCAGGGTCGAGTTGTCCGAGTCGAGCGCGTCGTTGGGGTCGTCGCCGTCGTCGGCCGCGTCGTCCGAATTATCGTCCTCGCGCTCGGCCTCTTCGCTATCGCCTTCTTCGAGGGCGGGGTTGGTTTCCATCTCCTCCTTGATGCGCGTTTCCAGCTCGGCCGTGGGGATTTGCAGCAGCTTGATGAACTGAATCTGCTGGGGCGAGAGGCGCTGGGAAAGCGACTGGCGGAGGTCGAGGCGTTGCATGGGCGGAGTGGGCGAGGGCGGGCAGAGAGCGGGGCCGGCGGCGAAAGGCCAAAAATACGGGCTGGCCGGGGCCAAAGGTTGTAGCGCGGGTCTGCGACCTGCTTTTCAGCAGTACGGCCGGCCACGTCGGGTCGTAGCGTGGGTCTGCGACCCACTTTTGAAAGTAGGGCCGGGCGCGTCGGCAGCGGGTCGGAGACCCGCGCTACTTTTGCCCCTTCATTCCATTGGCCACTCCATGCCCACCGACCAGCTCCGCCGCACCCGCGTCGCCGACCTCCTCGCCGCCCAGGACCTCGACCGCGAGGTGCTCATCAAGGGCTGGGTGCGCTCGCGCCGGGGCAACAAGTACGTGCAGTTCATCGCCCTCAACGACGGCTCGTGCCTGGCCACGCTGCAAGTGGTGGCCGCCGCCGAAGCGTTTCCCGAAGAAAGCCTGAAGGAAATAACCACCGGCGCGTGCGTGGCCGTGCGCGGGCAGCTCGTCGCCAGCCAGGGCAAGGGGCAGGCCGTCGAAGTGCAGGCCACCCACATAGAAGTGCTCGGCACGGCCGACCCGGAGGCGTATCCGCTGCAAAAAAAGGGCAGCGACCAGAAGGGGATTTCACTGGACGAGCTGCGCAAAATCGCGCACCTGCGGCCGCGCACCAACACGTTCGGGGCCGTGCTGCGGGTGCGCCACGCGCTGGCGTTCGCCATTCACAGCTACTTCCACGAGCGCGGTTTCTACAACGTCCACACGCCCATCATCACCGGCTCCGACGCGGAGGGCGCGGGGCAAATGTTTCGCGTGACGACGCTGCCGCCCGAGCACCCGCCGCGCACGGCCGACGGCAGCGTGGATTTCAGCCAGGATTTCTTCGGCAAAGCCACCAACCTGACCGTCAGCGGGCAGCTCGAAGGCGAGCTGGCCGCGTTGGCGCTGGGCCAGATTTATACCTTCGGCCCCACGTTTCGGGCCGAAAACTCGAACACCCCGCGCCACCTGGCCGAGTTTTGGATGATAGAGCCGGAAATGGCCTTCTACGACTTGCAGGACAACATGGACCTGGCCGAGGACTTCCTCCAAAGCCTCGTCAAATACGCCCTGCAGCACTGCGCGGCCGACCTGCAATTTCTGAGCGACACCTACGACAAGGACTTGCTGGGCCGGCTCAAGTCAGTGACGGATAACAAGTTTCAGCGTCTGACCTACACCGAGGCGGTGGAGATTCTGAAATCGGCGAAGCAGAAGTTCGAGTTTCCGGTGGATTGGGGCACTGACTTGCAGAGCGAGCACGAGCGCTACCTGGTCGAGAAACACTTCCAGAAGCCGGTCATTCTGACCAACTACCCGAAGGAAATCAAGGCTTTCTACATGAAGCTCGACGAGGACGGGCGCACGGTGCGGGCGATGGACGTGCTGTTTCCGGGCATCGGCGAAATCATCGGTGGCTCGCAGCGGGAAGAGGATTTAGCGAAGCTCACCGCCCGCATGGCCGCCATGCACGTGCCGGCCGACGAGCTGTCGTGGTACCTCGACACGCGCCGCTTCGGCACGGCCCCGCACGCGGGCTTCGGCCTGGGCTTCGAGCGGCTGGTCTTGTTCGTGACGGGCATGACCAACATCCGCGACGTCATCCCGTTCCCGCGCTTTCCCGGCAGCGCCGAGTTTTAAGCCAGGCGCCGCGCTATCGACCAGACCGTATGCTGTTTCTTACGCTAAGCTGGGCCTGGGCGCTCGTCGTGTCGCTGGGTTTGGGCCTGGGCCTGGCCCGGCTGCTGCGCGCCGGGCTGGGGCCGTTGCCCGCGCTGCTGCTGGCCAGCCCCGAGCTGCTGTGCCTCACGGGCCTGGCCGCGCTGGCTTGGCTGGTGGCGGTGCTGAGCTTCGGGCTGGCCGTGGCCCTGCCCATGCAGCTGGGATTGAGCGCGTTGAGTTTGGTCGGGCTGGGGCTGAGCCGGGCGGAGCTGCGCTCGCTGCTCGGCAGCTATGGACGGAGCTGGCGGGCGGCGGGCGCGGGTGCCGCGCTGCTGGCGGGCGTGCTGAGCGCGCTGCTACTAACGCACGCCGCGCAGCCGCCCATCTTCCCCGACGCGGCGCTTTACCACGCGCAATTCGTGCGCTGGCTGCACGCCTATCCGCTGGTGCCGGGCCTGGGCAACCTGCACGGGCGGTTGGCCTTCAACTCGCACACCCACCTGCTGACGGCGTTTTTCAGCCCGGCCCAGCCGCCGGCCGGCTGGCCTGCTTTCCAGCAAACTGCCGGCAGCTTCGGCTTTTTGCTGCTCGTGCTGCACCACGTGCGCCGGGCGGCGCACCACGCCCGGCCCGGCGGCCGGCCGGGGCTGAGCTGGTTCTACCTGGGCAGCTTGCTGCTGCTGCTCATGTCGTTGCGCCCCTGGCTCTCGTCGCCCCTGCCCGACAGCCTGGTGGCCGTGCTGGTGCTGCTGCTGCTGGGTTTGCTGCTCGAAACGCCCGTGCTCCCGGCGGCGGGCCTGGGCTGGCTGGCCCTGCTGGCGGCTACGGGCCTCACCTGGAAAGCCTCGGGCGCGGCGCTGCTGCTGTGGCCGCTGGTGGGCGCGTGGCGCGGGCGCGCGGCGGTCCCCCCGCCCAGCCCCGGCCGGGGGTGGGCGGGGTGGGCCAAGTGGCCCGGTTGGGGACAAGCCCGCCGCTGGGCCACGCTGGCGGGCGGGGTGCTTCTCGTGTTGCTGCCCTGGCTGGGGCGCAACGTGGGCCTGTCGGGCTACCTGGCGTATCCGTTGGCTGGCCGCGGGGGGCCGGTGGTCGCGGACTGGGCCGTGCCACCCGCCCGCCTCGCCGCCGACCTGGCCGAAATTCGCCTCTTCGCCCGCCGGCCCCTGGCCGATTGGCTCCGGGCCGATGGGCAGTCGGTGCGGGCGTGGGGGCCGGTGTGGTGGCAGCAGCAAGCCCCGGCCGACCAGCGTTTGCTGCTGCTGGCGCTGGCGCTGGCCGGGCTGGTGCTCGTGCTGGGCCGGCTGGCGGCCCGGCCCCCGGCGCGCTGGTGGCGACGAACTGATTACCAGTTGTATGGCTGTTTGCTGCTCGGCTGTGCGGCTTGGTTGGCCACGGCCCCCGCCTTGCGCTTCGCTTACGGCTACCTGATTGGGGCGGCCGTGCTGGCGCCGCTGCTGGCCCTGCCCACCCTGCCACCGCGCTGGGCCAGGGCCGGCGCGCTGGGGCTGGGCGCGTTGAGCTTGGCTTACGGCCTCAACGGGCTGCGCCACGAGTGGGCCAAGCCCGGCGCGCTTGCCCAGCGGCTGCGCTGGCCCGCCGACTACCCCGCCCCGCCCGCGCGGGTAGCGGGCCAGCTAGGGCCTTATCCGCTGTGGGTGGGTCAGCCGCCATTGGGGCGTTGCGGCAATGCCCCGCTGCCCTGCACCGACGCGCTGCCGCAAGGCCTGACGCTGCGCGGCCCCACGCTCCGGCAAGGGTTCCGCACGGTTCCGCCGGCCCCAAACCGCGAAGGAACCAGCGCCGCGAGCGGCCCCGATTCCGCGCGCCAATTGGGGAGCGAATAAGCTGGTAATCAGCGCGCTGTCTGCGAACCGCACCCCCTAGCCCCAGAGCCGTTAAGTGCTGGCTCGCCGCCCGCGAACCCCATCCCCTAGCCCCTTTCCCGGTGGGGAGGAGGAACTAGTTTCTAGCTCTAAAAAGCTAGAAACTAAAATTAGAGCTAGTCCCCCTTCCCCACCGGGGAAGGGGCTAGGGGATGGGGTTCGCGGGCGGCGAGCCAGCACACGGACCGGAAAACTGCTCTAAGCAGCTATCTCAGCGCTTCAGAGGCGCGGGCCGCTCCGGCACCTCGCGGTCGAGGCGCTCGTCGGCGAGCACGCCGTTGGCGTAGTCGCTCAGGCCGCGCTCGAAGCCCTCCTTCACCGATTCTTCCCAGGTGGCTTGCTCGCGCCGGGCAGCCACGAGCGCGTCGTAGCGGGCGTGGTCGGCGGCGGACAAGGGGTGGAATATATCGAATACCTCGCGGCTGAAGCCCTTGTCGAATGCCACCAGGTTGCGCTCGTTGAACAGGAGCACGATAACCTGGCGGCTCAGGTACTGGGCGCGCTGCTTGAGCTGGCCCAGGTCGCGGCCTTCGGGCGTGCGCTCGGCGCCGGGCCAAACCACTTCGGCGTTGTAGTACCAGTAGCGGCTTTTATCAGAAAAAGCGTTGTCGAAGAACGAGTTATACACCCACGTCCACCCGAAGCTGTCGGCGACGAGCAGCGCGTTCGGTTTGGGCGGGGCGGGCGGGGCGGGCGCGGCGGGCGCGGCGGCGGGCGGCGGCCCGAAATCGAGCCGGGGGTAGGCCAGCGGGCCGGAGGCGGGGGCGCGCAGCAGGTTCAGCGTGCGCAGCAGGTCGTCGTCGGTGTCGCGCGGGGTGGGGGAGACGTTCAGGTCGTCGGCGAGTCGGAACGGGGCGGGCGCGACGCGCAGCGTCTGGCGCAGGTAGCGGGCGAGGCTGTCGGCGGCCCGCGCGCCACCGTACATGCTCCAGTGGAAGCCGCCGGGCGCGAAGAGCGGGTACGGCGCGCGGGCCTTCCAGCGCCCGAAAGCCGGGCTGAAATCGAGCACGTGGACCCCGGCGGCGGTCAGCTCTGCCGCGTAGGCGGCGGCGTTGGTGCGCGAGCGGGGTTGGCGGCGCACGGCGCTCGGCAGGCTTTCGGGGGCGCAGGTGGCGTGGCTCGGGGCGATGACGAAGACGAGCGCCGTGCCGTGGCGGGCCAGCGAGTCCTGCACCGCGCGCAGCCGCCGGGCGTTGCGCCGCACCACGGCTTCGCCCACGAAATCGGTGCCCAGGTAGGCATCGAGGTCGTCGCGCCCAAACAGCACGCCGCCCCGCCCCACCACGATGTTGTTCACCCCCGACTCGCCCAAGCCGTAGTAGCTCAGTTCGTTGCGCAGCCGGATGAACAGCGCCCGGAAACCCAGCCGGTCATCGAGGGAGCGCTCCAACGCGGGCTGGTAGGTGTTGGCCAGCAGCCCCGACCAGCTAAAGGTCGCGTCCGGGGCCGGCTTGAACGCGCCTTGCAGCGGCTCTTCAGCCAGCCACTTAAACCGGGCCTGCCCGGCCGGCAACACCAGCAGCAGCCATAGCAACCCGCAGCACAGCCGTTTAAAAAGGAGAGTCATGGGGTGGCTTGAAGTGTCGTTTGAGTCAGTGGTTTCTGCTGTTGTTTGGATTAGACCTGAGCCGTTAGACCTGAGACCTGAGACTTTCTCGCCGAGAGTCTCAGGTCTCAGGTCTAACGGCTCAGGTCTAACTAAAGCCAGCTACTCAAAACCGAAAATAAATAAACGGGTTGAACGAGCTGCCTACCAAGGCGCTGAAGCTCAGGCCCAGCAGCAGGCTCGTGGCCAGGCTCAGACCGAGCGCGCCGCGCCAGCCGAACGAGCCGGCCGCGAGCAGCGCCACCTGCCGCCGCGCCAGGCCCGGCACGGCCCCGGCGAAGGCCACGAGCGCGCCCAGCGCCAGCACCACCCAGAACCGGTTGCTCGGGTCGAGCAGCAGCCCGGCGGCCGGGCCGGGGGCGGCCAGGCCGGGCAGCGAACGGCTTGCGGGCAGCGGTCCGCCCGCGCCCAGCATTCGGCCCGCGTAAGCCAGCGCCCCGGCCAGGCTCTCGGCCCGAAACAGCACCCAGCCCAGCACCGTGACGACGAACGTGGGCACGACGCTCAGCACGCCTATTCGCTGGGAGAAGCGCAGCAGAAAGAGTCGGTCGAGCATCAGAAAAAAGCCGTGGTAGGCGCCCCAGGCGACAAAATTCCAGGCCGCGCCGTGCCAGAAGCCCGACAGGATAAACACCGTGCCCAGGTTGAGGTAGAGCCGGGCGGGGCGCACCCGGTTGCCGCCGAGTGGGATGTAGAGGTAGTCGCGCATCCAGCGGCCGAGCGTGATGTGCCAGCGCTGCCAGAACTCGGTGATGGAGCGCGAGACGTAGGGGTTGTTGAAGTTTTCGGGAAACTGAAACCCCATCATCCGGCCCAGGCCGATGGCCATGTCGGAATAGCCCGAAAAGTCGAAGTAAATCTGAAACGTGTAGGCCAGCGCCCCCAGCCAGGCCACCCCGGCCGAGAGCCCGCCCACGGGCAGGGCGAAAATGGCATCGGCCTGCTCGCCGAGCACGTTGGCCAGCAGCACTTTCTTGGCCAGGCCCAGGCCGAAGCGAAACAGGCCGGCGAGCTTCTGGTCGGTCGTGTCGAAGGCGCGGCGGTCGTGGAGCTGGCCCGCGATTTCGTGGTAGCGCACGATGGGGCCGGCAATGAGCTTGGGAAAGAGCATGATGTAGAGCAGAAAATCCCAGAACGAGCGCAGCGGCTGGTTCACGCCCCGATAGACATCGATGGTGTAGGTGAGCTTCTCGAAGGTGAAAAACGAGATGCCGATGGGCAGCAGCACCTGCTGCCAGCGCAGCGGCGCGGCCCCGAAGTGGGCACCCACGGCGCTGATGTTAGTCAGGAAAAAGTTGGCGTACTTGAAATAAAACAGCAGCCCCACGTTCAGCCCCACGCTGACGAGCAAAAAAACGCGCTGCCGCCAGCGCACCGGCGAGGCGGCCATGCCCCGGATGAGGAAAAAATTGATGACCACCGACCCCAGGAACAGGGCCAGAAAATGCAGCCCGCCCCAGGCATAGAACCCGACGCTGGCCACCAGCGCCACCCCATTCTTAGCCCGGTGTGGGGCCAGCCAGTACGCGGCCAGAAACAGGGGCAGGAAATAAAACAGAAAAAGCGTACTGCTGAAAATCATGCGCCAAAAAAAGAAGCTGCCCCGTAGCACGGAGCAGCTTCAAAACTACGTGGTCGCGGCGGTTAGCGCCCGTCGCGGCGGCCGCCGAAGCTGCCGGAGCCACTTGAGCCGCTGCCGGAGCCACCGCGCGAGCCGTCCCCCGTCAGCTGCCCGCCGCCAAACGTGCCGGGGGCAGTCTGGCTGCCGTTGTTATCCGGCTGCTGCTGCTGAGGCGGCACCTGCCCACTCGCGTCGCCGCGCCGCGACGGGCTGCCGTAATTGCCCCCCGGCTGAGGTTGGGGTTGGGATGGCTGCGGCCGCGGCTGCTGAAACCGGGGCTGTTGCGGTTGCTGGGGTTGGGGCGGCTGGGCTTGCCCGCCGCGTCGGTCGCCAAAACCGCCGAAGCCACCGGGCTGGGGCTGGGATTGGGGTTGCGATTGGCGCGGGTCGCCGTAAGTGCCCCGGTTGCGGTCGGCGCGGTTGTTGAAGCCATCGCGGCCATCGCGCCCGTAGCGCCCGCCCCGGTCGTCTCGGTCATCGCGGCCGCCATAGCCGTAGCGGTCGCCATAGCCGCGCCCATAACCGTAGCCGTTGCTGCCATTGCCCCGGCCGTAGCCGTAGCCATTACCCCGCCCGTAACCGTAGCCATAAGGCCGGCCGCCGAAGCCGCCGGGCCGCCCGAAGCTGCCCCGGCCGTAAGCGTAGCCGCCGTAGCCGTAGCCGCCGCCCCGGAAGTAGCCGCCGCGGCCGTAGCCGTACACCGGCCAGCCGCACCGGGCGCGGAACGTGTTGATGTACAGCCAGGGCTGCGGACCACGGTAGCCTACGGCCACGGGGTGAAAAGCGTAGGGGTCGTAGCCGTCGAGGTAGGGCAGGGCCAGCCACCGCGCGCCGTCGAAAACCAGGTACTGCTCATTAAAGAGGTCGTAGTAGCCGTCGATTTCGGGCAGGTAGAGGTACTGCGTGCCGGTCGGCACGGGCGGCACCCAGGCCAGCGGGTCGTCGTAGCCGCCGGCCGGACCGTAGGCGGGCGGGTAGTAGCCGGGGGCTTGGGCGGCGGCCGGCGCGGCGGCGCTCAGGCCCAGCGTCAGAGCCAGGGCGAAAAAACGGAAAACAAGTTTCATGGCGAAGGCTGAAAAGGGTGAGGCTTCTGGCGGCGCGTTAGGCAAGGAGCGTACCAGGATGTTGCCAGGCGCTGGCTCGGCCAGGAAGAGTTCAGCCCCTGACCGGCAGCAACGCCGGCTTTCAAGCCTTGAACTTCAACGGCTACTACAACAACACCGAATTCCGCCGCAACACCGGCCAGAACCGCTGGCGCGTGGGCGTGGACCAACGTGGCAGCTCCGACCGCTTCTTCATCGATGCCTTCGGCGGCACCGCCGGCACCATCCCGCTGAGCATACTCACCAACGGCAACGTGGGCATCGGCATTCTCGCCCCCGCTTACAAGCTGGGGGTGGCCGGCGACATCAACGCCCCGGGCCAGGTGCGGGCCAACGGCGTGGGGCTCACTTCCGATGCCCGCTTCAAGCAGCAGGTGCGGCCGCTGGGCGGGGCGCTGGCCGCCGTGCGGGCGCTGCGCGGCGTGCGCTACACCTGGAACGCGCTCGGCATCCGGCACGGTGGCCAGGCCGGTGCCGAGCAGGTGGGCGTGCTGGCCCAGGAGCTGGAAAAAGTATTGCCCGAGCTGGTGAGCACCGGCGCCGATGGCTACAAAGCCGTGAACTACGCCCAGCTCACGCCCGTGCTCATCGAGGCCATCAAGGAGCAGCAGCAGATTGAAGCCCTCAAGGTCCAGAATGCCGCCCTGCATGGCCGCACCGCTCAAGCCGATGCCGACCACGTCTCGCTGCTCACCCTGCAGGCCCAAATGGCCCGCTTGCTGGGCGAAGCGGCCCCGGCCGGCACCCAGGCCCGCAAGTAGCCTTTTGCCCCAGCGCGGCTTACCATTCCTGACTCAAGCCCCTGTCGGCCACGAGTAAGCCCCCGAACACCTGGTTGGGGGCTTATTCGTGGCCGGCGCGGTAGTGAACATCCTGAAAAACCTGGTGAAGCGCCGGGAAACCACGGACACCCGCCTGGACGGCGTCGTGCAAACTCAGCTGCAGCTCTTGCAGCTCATGCGCCTCGACGCCGACCAGACCGACGACCACGCCCGCCGCCTGCCCGCGGTGGAAAGCCACGGCCCCCGCATCCAACGGCTGGAGGACGAGGTTTTTCGGACGGATAGCCGAGCGCTGCTTGGCTGCTCGATGAATCGGGGCGACCGCCCTACAACCGGACGCTGAACGCCAGCGGCTGCACCAGCCACTCGCGCGCGCTGGTCCACGCCACCCGCACGCCCGCTTCAATCGGGGTGCGCAGGCGCAGCACGTTGAACAAGGCCAGCACGTCCACCCCGACGTTTTGAAAGTCGGTCTTGAAGCGCACGTTTTGAGGCGTGCCGCCCGGCCCGCGCACCGGAATCAGGCTGCTGCCGGCGGCGGCATCCACGAAGGCCGTGGCCCGCAGGCGCTGCACGTAGAGCACCCGTCCCAGCGACCAGTGCGGGAAGGCCAGCGGCAGGCTGTAGTCGGCGCTGCCCACCCAGAGGCGGTCGAGGCTGAGGTAGCTCGTCTCGGCGCGCGGGTACGAGATGGCGGCCGTGAAATTGTACTGGCTCTGGTCCTGGTACTGAAAGCCGCCGCGCAGGCGCAGGGCGTGGTGGCGGCCCAGGCCGGGCAGGAAAGCCGCCATCTGCACTCCCACTTGGCTGGCTTGCAGCGCCGTGCCGAAGGGCGTGACGCGGTACGTGGCCAGCAGCGAGCCGCCCCAGCGCGGGGCCACGTCGCGGGCGCTCTGGCGCAACTGGCTGGCGTAGCCCACGGAAGTTTGCAGGGCGTGCAGCGGAGCGTTGGGGCCAACCTCGCTCCGCCGCCGCAACGGCAGCGGGTAGTTGAAGACCTGCTCGTTAAGGTAATAGGTGCTCAGCGTGAGCGCTCGCAGGTATTTGGACTGCGTGAGCACGAGCGGCAAGCGGACCCCGGCCAGCAGGTTGGCTGCCTGCCACGAGCCGCTGTAAACCCGCCCGGCTTGGTCCACGATACGGCTGTTACGGCCGCCGTAGCTGCCCTCGGCATCGAGCACCAGCGGCAGGCCCTGGTAGCTCACGGCCCCGGTCGCGGCCAGCGTGCGTTCGGTCTGGTCGTAGCCCAGCCCGGCAAAGAGCTGGGTCGTGTTCAGGTAATCCTGGGCGCGCAGCCCCACGCTCACCGAAGCCCCGTCGGGGCTTTGCACTACGCCGTAGCTGAACACGCGTGGGGCCGGCAGCAGCGGGCGGTAGTGCCGCGCCCCGGCCAGCGGCGCGCCGCTACCGCTCGTCCCGCTGCCAGCGGGGCCGCCCACCGGCGCGGGCTGGGCGAGCAGGGCCGCCACCCGCGCGGCGGCCGGCTCGCCGGCCACCAGCCCCGCCACCAGTGGCTCGGGCGCGTCGGTGGTAGCTGGGGTGGGCAGCGGCAGCCAGGTGGCCACGTCGAGCGGTATCTCCACGACCCGTGCGCCGGTGGCGCGGTAGTCGTGCAGGGCCAGCGCGCGGCCACCAGGGGCCACGGCAGCGTGGTAGCCGCCCAGCGGCCGCCGGCTCACCTGGTAGGTCTGGCCGGAGGCCGTGTCCACGGCAAACACGTTGTCGGCACCCGTCTGGGGCGAGTTATAGAGCACGAAGCGGCCCCAGGGCTGTGGGTTGCTCAGGTTTACGTTGGCCACCGGCAGCAGGTCGGCTTGCCGGCCCTCGGGGCTGAGCACTCGCAGCGTTTTGCCGGCCGCGCTCAGGGCTACGGCCACCACCCGGCGACCATCGGCCAGCCAGCGCGGCTGCTGGTAAAAGTCGTTGCGCGGGTTCGGGATTTCGCGCAGCACGGCCCCGGAGTTGGCATCGAGCACGACCAGGGCGTGGTGGTAAGCTTCGTCGGTGCGCACGGCTACCAGGCGCTGCCCGTCGGGCGAGAGCGACGCGGCGGCGTAGCGCCCGCCCCGGCCCACGCGCCAGTGCCGCCGGGTGCGCAAATCCAGCAGGTGCAGCTCCGAAAACACCCGCTGCCCCCAACGGCGGCTTTGCCGAAACTCGGGCCACACCACCCGGCCCCCGCCCACCGAGAGCTGCTCGGGGATGTTGGCCGGCCCGAGCGTGAACACGCGCCGCTCCGGCTGCTTAGCCGAACCCCGCCGGCCCAGCAGCACCAGCCGCGGGATGTCGCCCAGCCCGCTTTTCAGGGCCAGCACGGTGCTGTCGTCCACGTATTGCGGGTATTGATACTGCGTGAAAACGCGGGTGCCGACCTGCCCGGCCAGCTCGCGGGCCGGCGTAGGCGCGGGCCGGGCGGCGGCCTGCGCGCGCCAACCGGAATCCAGTTCGGCGATGGTGCGGGCGTACAAGTCCTCGACCCGCAAACCAGTGGCCCGCCGCAGCCCGCGCGAAAACGAGAACGGGTAGAACGGAAAGCGGTAGTAGCCGTCGAGCGCCCGCGCCCACACGCCGGGGCCGTAGCGCACTTTGGCGTAAGTAGTTAGGTAATAACCCAGCACGTACCAGTTGGGCACGTTGTCGCGCAACGAGCCATTGACGGCTTTCTGGTACGAGTCGCGGCGGCCGCTGAGCAGGTTGGCCCGCAGGCCCAGCCCGAACGCCGGGATGCGTCCGCGCCCGCTGCGCGTGAACGCCGTTTCGGTGCCCACCGCGTCGCCCTCAAAAAACCACTGCGGCACGCCCAGCGCCGACACGCCCAGCCCGCCCTCGCCCAGTAGCGGCACCAGCACCCGCCCAAACCCCTGGCGCGCCTTGTCGAACTGATTGACGTGGCGCGACTCGTGCACCACCAGCCCGTCGAGCCAGTCCACCGTGCCCAGGCCCTGGCCCTGGTCGGGAGTAGTGAAAAACTCGGCGTGGCGCGGCAGAAACGTGACGAACCCGTTGGCCACCGTCGTCTGGTTTTGCAGCACCACCGTCAGCGGCCGCGCCCGCACGCCGAGGCTCGTGCCCTCCGGCTCGTGCAGGGCTTCGAGCCGGCCGGCCGTGCGGCGGGCGGCCGAATCCAGCCCCAACGGATACAGCAGCCGGAAGTGCGGCGTGCGCAGCTGCTGCCAGCGCAACGCGGCCGGGTTGGTGGGCAGCACGGGCAGGCGCTGGGCGGCGGCCGGGGCGGCGGCGAGCGCGGTAAGCAGCAGCGGGAGCAGGGCTTTCATTCAGGAGGGGGCAATGAGCAGGGCGTGGGCGGCGGCGCGGCTGAAGATTACGCGAAGTTGCTGAAAAGTTCGGTAGCAGCCCGCCCCTGCCGCCTACGCGCCGAACAGCTTCGGCCGCCCACGCGGCAAGTTGGGCGGCAGGGCGGGCGGGCTACGTACCAGTGCCCGCGTCGCCCACACGCGGCGAAGTTTTGCCTGGCTTGGTTTCCGCTTGGGCGCGAAAGCCCCGTCGGCCGGGTGCCAACGGGGCTTTGCACTCACGCGCGGGGCCTTCGCCGGCCAGCCGGTCTCAGTGCCCGACGCTGATGTTGCGGTAAATAGTCTGCCGGCCGCGCCGCACGATGAGGTGATACAGCCCCGCCCGCAGGCCGGCCGTGGTGAGTCGCAGCTCGCCGTTGAGGGTGCTGGCCCCCGCCACCGGCTGGCCCTGGCCGTTGAGCAGCTGCGCCTCGAACGCGTACGCGCCCGCCAGCGGAGCCGCGGAGCTGGCCGCGCTGCTGCTGGCGGCGGCAGGGGCCGCCCCCGGCGGTAGGGCCGACGCGGAAAGGGCACTCACCGTGAGCAGCTCGTTGGCCGGGTTGGGAAACACGCGCAGGCTGTAGGGGTCGCAGTAGAAGCCCCCGTT
>Ga0209511_1001244_pt1 | contig 23163 bp, 19 predicted proteins | sample SSSSmetaG_FD_184141 | JGI IMG/M metagenome (GOLD analysis project Ga0209511, IMG submission 184141) | Glacier valley bacterial and archeal communities from Borup Fiord, Nunavut, Canada, to study Microbial Dark Matter (Phase II) - ​SSSS... | ecosystem: Environmental > Aquatic > Freshwater > Ice >... | reverse complement strand
CGTCTTTGCGCGACATTATTTAATTTAATCTGCCTGATGTCGGAACAATTCCACCGAAGGTGGATAAATATTAATGACCCTCAATTTTTATTGGGGGTTTTCGCACGACTACTGAACCGCAACCCGAAACGGGTTGAATTTAACCTTATTCAATTAGAGCGTGACTTTGATGAAAAATATTTGATGTTTATATAATTCAACCCGTACCGGGTTGTTCCCGCGTTATGTACATTTCCCCCAGTTACGCAAGCTCCACTGGGGGTGATTGTCATTCAACTCCTTCGGAGTTTTTACACCTCAATATTCTTATTTTATGAAGGCCAATATTTATTGAAAAATCGACTTCATTGTCCTCTGGATTTTAGAGTCAAACCTCGCATAATTTAACTTCTGAATTTAGTTATGTAGTAGGTTAACAAATTGGGAATAAGTATTTACTATTTTCAAAAAACCTTATTTTTTCATTTCAAACCTAAGTAGAAAGGCTTACAGGGGAAAAGTTACCTTATTACCTTATTAATAATAAAAAATATGCCGTCCTGTTTAATTCTACTGAATAACTAATCAACCAATTATAAATGGGTTCTCATTTAGTTTTTCTTTATTGAAAGGAAAAATCCAAACCCACACAAAACATTACAGCATCCAAATTCCAACCTCCGGAATTTCAGTTCCGAATCAGGAAAAAAATTAATGCTAATTTACCTCCGGATATATTTGTATTTTCGGAATCTTAATCGTACCATTATTAGCGAAATCAAACTAAAAATAAGAGACCCGAAAAACTGTTTTTCACAGTGAAAAATGAAGCTATCAGGGGATTTTTCCCGTAAATTCGGAAATCATAAAACCTAAAATATCTACCGATGAAACGCCAGATATTTATTGATGAAATACGAAAGCAATCAAAGACTATATGGGATGTTGTAGTCATTGGTGGAGGTGCAACCGGACTCGGTGTTGCACTTGACAGTGCTTCGCGCGGCTATAAAACACTGTTACTTGAACAATCTGATTTTGCAAAAGGCACCTCTTCACGCAGCACGAAGCTGGTTCATGGAGGTGTCCGCTATCTTGCCCAGGGTGATCTTGCGCTGGTGGTAGAGGCTTTGCACGAACGCGGATTAATGCTTAAAAACGCACCACATATCACTTATAACCAGGAATTTGTTATTCCAATCTATAATTCATGGGATGCTTTTCTTTATACCGTAGGACTAAAATTCTATGATATTCTTGCCGGACCGTTGAGCATGGGAAAATCATTTTTCATTAACCGCGAAAAAACGCTGATCCGTTTACCCATGCTTAATTCGAAAGGATTAATCGGCGGCGTTGTTTACCACGATGGACAGTTTGACGATTCACGAATGGCTGTGGCACTTGCTCAAGCGTGTTCCGATAAAGGAGGTGTTGTATTGAATTATTTCAAAGTCATGGCATTGTCGAAAAATGAAGATGGCAAGATCAACGGTGTAAAAGCTAAAGACGTTATTACAGGTGAAGCGTTCAACTTTATGGCAAATCTTGTCATCAATGCAACAGGTGTGTTTGCAGATGATATTGCAAGAATGGATAATCCCGGAGCAGCGCCAACATTAAAACCAAGCCAGGGAGTGCACATCGTGCTCGATAAATCTTTCCTTCAAAGTGAAACGGCTCTTTTGATTCCCAAAACAGATGATGGCAGGGTGTTGTTTGCCATTCCGTGGCACGACGTCGTTGTGGTAGGCACAACTGACAAATCACTCGATACCATTAGTCTGGAACCAGTTGCGCAAGAAAGTGAAATTGATTTTATCCTTCAGAATGCTGAAAAATATCTCTCAAGGCCTCCAAAGCGTGAAGATATTCTTTGCGTTTTTGCCGGGTTACGCCCACTTGCAGCCAACCCAAATAATCCTGTTTCAACGAAGGAAGTTTCGCGCAGACATAAAATCACGCTCTCTGTGTCAGGACTACTTTCCATCATTGGCGGAAAATGGACAACCTATCGCAGGATGGCAGAAGAGACAATTGACAGGGCAATAAAGGAAGGATTCCTCGAAAAGCGGAACTGTGTTACATCAGTACTTAAGCTGACAACACTAACGGCGGGTTATTCCGCCCATCGTTTATATATTTATGGGGATAAGTTCACCGAGATTGAAAAGCTGATACATGATCTTCCGGAATTGGGTATCCCAATTGATCCGCGATTTCCATATACAAGGGGAGAGATTATTTGGATTTGCAGAAATGAAATGCCCCTGACGATAGAAGATATACTTGCAAGAAGAACCCGTGCACTATTTCAGAATGCACTTGCCAGCGCCGATATTGCTGTTGAAATTGCCGCATTAATGGCCAGTGAATTCGGATATGATGCAAAATGGCAGCACGAACAAATAGAATCATACCATCAATTTGTTAAAAACTATATTTAGAAAGATATGGGAGAATTCATTTTAGCATTCGATCAGGGAACTACGAGTTCCAGGGCAATTATTTTCGACCGGAACGGGCTTTCGGTATCAGTTGCCCAAAAAGAATTTACACAATATTATCCCAAACCAGGCTGGGTTGAACATGACTCGGATGAAATATGGTCAACACAGGCAGGTGTTGCTGTTGAAGCCATCACAAAAGCCGGTCTCGAAGCCGGAAATATTGCTGCCATTGGTATCACAAATCAACGTGAGACGACAGTTGTCTGGAACCGAAGAACCGGAAAGCCAGTCTATAACGCAATTGTCTGGCAGGACAGGCGCACTGCTGATTTTTGCGACCGGTTAAAGAATGAAGGACAGAGTCCCGTGGTTCTCGAAAAAACAGGTCTGATCATTGATGCCTACTTTTCGGCAACTAAAATCAGGTGGATACTGGATAATGTGAAAGGTACCCGAAAACTGGCCGAAGATGGACACCTCGCATTCGGAACCATCGATTCGTGGCTTGTGTGGAATCTGACGCGTGGAAAATTGCATATCACGGATGTGACGAATGCCTCCAGGACCATGCTCTTCAATATACATACATTGAAGTGGGATGCAGACCTACTCGAAATGTTTAACATCCCTGCAAGTATGCTTCCTGAGGTCAAATCATCAAGCGAAATATATGGAAAAACTTCCGGTCAACTTGGTTTTGGTATTCCTATTGCAGGCATTGCCGGTGACCAGCAGGCATCGCTTTTCGGACAGATGTGCATCGAACCCGGAATGGTAAAAAACACGTATGGAACCGGTTGCTTTATGATAATGAACATCGGGAATAAGCCGATAGCATCAAAGAGTCAGCTTCTTACAACCATTGCATGGCAAATTGGAAACGATACCCAATATGCACTCGAAGGATCTATTTTTATTGCAGGAGCTGTTGTTCAGTGGTTACGCGATGGTCTGGGAATTATCAAAAAATCGGAAGACATTGAAAAACTGGCAGCGAAGGTGAAAGACAGTGATGGAGTCTATCTCGTTCCTGCATTTGCCGGACTTGGAGCTCCACATTGGAACCAACATGCACGCGGAACGATTGTCGGCATTACAAGAGGTACAACATCTGCACATATTGCACGTGCGGCACTCGATAGCATTGCTTATCAGACATTGGAAGTATTACTTGCGATGCAACACGATTCGGGAATTGATATCCGCGAATTGAGGGTGGATGGAGGTGCAACAGTAAATAACCAGTTGATGCAAATCCAATCCGATCTTTTACAGGTGAATGTAGTACGACCAAAAATTACTGAAATAACAGCTTTGGGAGCTGCTTATCTTGCCGGACTTGCTGTTAATTACTGGAGCGATATCAATGACTTAAAACAACAATGGCAGATTGACCACACTTTTTCGCCAAAGATTGAAGCGGAAGAGAATCATACACTGATAAAAGGGTGGCATCGTGCAGTAAATGCAGCCAAAGCATGGGCCGACGATGCGGGATAGGGAGAAACGGCTCTTTTACGAAATGGATAGGTAAAAGAGTCCGAGGCATATGGTTTGTGGCTGGCAACTTGCACCTGGCACCTGGCATAATTCAATTCGGCATTGCAATATCAATATGAAATTATCTCCTTTATATTAATGATTTCATTCTGAAGCTTTCTGAGCCAGCTGCCAGCCGCTATTTGCCAGTTGCTTTATTCATTCCTACCAACATAGAGTATTGGGAAATATTTACTAAACGCATAAACATTAAAACTATGAATGCATTTTTTGCTGAATTCTTCGGAACAGCCATCATTCTTGTATTTGGAGGAGGAGTGGTTGCGAACGTCGTTCTTAATCAAACCAAAGGAAATAACAGCGGATGGATTGTAATAACATTTGGTTGGGCTGCCGGCGTTTTTACAGGGGTATCAATTGCAGCGCCCTACAGCGGTGCTCATCTGAACCCTGCTGTCACACTGGCACTTGTTATGGTTAATAAGTTTTCTCCTGCATTGATGCCGATGTACGTTCTTGCCCAGACGCTTGGAGCAATGTTTGGAGCCTTTCTTGTTTGGCTGGCTTATAAGAAGCATTTCGATGTAACGAAAGATGCTGATTCAAAACTGGCCATTTTCTGCACATCACCAAGTATCCGTAGCTATTGGTACAATGTACTGACAGAAGCAATCGGAACATTCGTCCTATCATTTGCAGTGCTGTACATGGCAGCGCCTGAGGTTGGACTTGGGTCGATCAATGCTTTGCCTGTTGCAATTGTAGTGCTCGGCCTTGGTCTTTCACTGGGAGGTCCAACAGGATATGCCATTAACCCGGCCCGCGATCTTGGTCCACGTATTATGCATTACCTGCTGCCGATCCCATTCAAACGCAACAGCGACTGGAAATACAGCTGGGTTCCGATTCTTGGGCCAATGCTGGGTGCTGCGATTGCAGCCGGGGTATTTGTTGTGTTTGCGGGATAAGTATCTTAAGTAATAAAAACAATTTAATGTCGTATTTTGAATATATCAATCTAATAAGCTACCACATCAGACCTGAATTTTTTCGACAGATATTTATCTTTTACTCTTGATTAGGAAACAGAATTAACCATCGGCTCAATTCAATATATTGGCTCAACGAAGTTTTGTGTGGGTTTGGATTTTTATTTTAAATAAAGAAAATCTAAATGAGAACGCGTTGATTTAAGAAAATCTAATTTTCAAAGACAAAATCAGAAGAAGCAGCATGCAAAGTAAGTTTCACAGTGTTACACAGGGTAAAGCACTAATTTTCACGGTGTAGTTTTACTACATAGCGTCTAATCGTTTGCAGAAAACCATTGTGTAACACTGTGTGAACTCTGTGAAACATTGTGTAACTTTTCCTTTAAATTATATAATACCCGTAAATGATTGGAATATTGAATTCATAGTAAAAAGACATTACACACATCAAACGTCATAGAGCCAATATACTTCATGCTAAAAAACGACTAAAGGGTTAAGGCATCCCTGAACCCTTTAGTCAGTAACGAAATCAACAATCCGACCAATCCAATTATGTTGGTTTTACATAGATAGTTTTCCCTTGAGCATCTTTTTTTGCCTGCAGAATCTCATGCCTATGTCGCGCCGGGTCGTAAGAGACATGAACCCATCGAAAATCGAACTCATCAATCATCTGATCGAAAGGCAAATCCAATTCTTTAATTTTATTAAACAAAAATTCATTGCCGTGATTAAGGTCGACGATATCCGCGGCCTGTCCAGTCATATGCTGACTGTTTTTTGCACCACCTATTGATGTATTTAAAGAAGGGCACCGGTAACCACTGTTTATATTAACAGGAGTTCCCAGTGCATCTCTTAAAGGTTGCAGGATATTTATGCAAAGCGCTCTTAAATTTTCGATTACCTCATTAGGAGGATTGTATTGCTCCAAATCGAACTTGCGGTTCGAGGTTAAAAGCAATTCCTGCAGCGAAAAATTCTTTGTAAACTGGATATTGACTGCCATTTGATTAAAATTTAGTTACTAATTTATATTTCCGTTCATCCACAAATTTTTGAATTTGAAAAATATAACGTAATCAATAACAGATAAGTTACAAAAAACAGCAGAAACTTTTATAACATCAAAAAAAACCTTCTAAAAGATTGATTTAGTAATCTTTTAAATCTCAATTTTGGCACCCATCACTTTCAGAAATTCCCGAATAAAACTTGGGTGGGCAGGCCATGCAGGCGATGTAACAAGATTACCATCGACATAGGCTCCATCTACAGGAATGCTCTGGAATTCGCCACCGGCCAATGTAACTTCAGGTCCTACAGCAGGATAAGCAGTTAGTTTTCTCCCCTTTACAACACCGGCAGCCGTTAGAATCTGAATACCATGGCAAATAGCCGCAACAGGTTTATTTTTCGAAAAGAAATACTTCACAATCTCAATCACTTTCGGATTAAGTCTTAGATATTCGGGTGCTCTTCCACCGGCAATAACTAATCCACTATAATCCTCAACATTAACATCACTGAAACTGTAATTTAAAGCAAAATTGTGCCCTGGCTTTTCGGTATAAGTCTGATCGCCTTCAAAATCGTGAATGGCGGTTTTAATCGTATCTCCCTTTTTTTTGTCAGGACAAACGGCGTGAACTTCGTAACCCACCATTAAAAGCATCTGAAACGGAACCATGGTTTCATAATCTTCGGTAAAATCTCCGGTCAGGAATAGTACTTTTTTCATTTTCTTTAAATTTTACGTTTATAAAAATTATTAATTGCGAGTTACTAAATATTTTGCGGATTTAAAACTTTCCAAATAATTTTTTAGGCCTTTAAATTTGAATTCATCAACAATCATTTCCCCTTATTGTTTTAGATCTTAAGTAAAACAACTATTTTTGTTGTAAACTGAAATCATATGCAATACAATATGAGTGAAATTAAAAATGTAGGTGAAAAGATCGCGTCAATACGTCAACTGAAGAGTATTACAATTGAGGAACTGGCTGAACGATGCGGTTTCACAACTGCGATGATGATAAAAATTGAAGCGAATGAAGCAATTCCATCCCTGGGTCACCTGATAAAAGTTGCCCGCGCTTTGGGAGTTCGGCTCGGCACCTTTCTCGACGATATGGATCAGCTCGGACCAGTGGTAACGCGGAATGGCGACATGAAAAAGGGAACCAGTTTTTCGAATAAAAGCAGCTCTGCCCGCCTGAACCTCGACTTCTTCCCATTGGCAAGCGACAAATCGGGTCGGCATATGGAACCTTTTATTGTGGATATTAATCCCTCACACAGTTCTGATTTTACACAATCATCACACGAAGGCGAAGAGTTTATCTATGTTTTAAGTGGAAATATTGAAATCAAGTATGGCAAAGATATTTACGCCCTTTCGGAAGGCGACAGTATCTACTACGATTCGGTGGTTGACCATCATGTACATGCTGCGGATGATTCACCGGCTAAGATATTGGCAGTCGTTTACGCACCTTTTTAAAGTTTACCAGATGCCATTAACCAGTTGCCAGTTGCATTTATTTAAATACCATATCAATGTCGTTTAGTTAAGGTCTATGAGAATTAAAAATTTAAACGCAAAGATCGCTGAGGAGGCGCAAAGAACCGCAGAGGTAGATATTCCCGAATTTCTTTGCGGTTCTCTGCGTAAAACTTTGCGATCTCTGCGGTAAAATTTCAACTGCGATTTCTAAATAAACGTTATTGAATACCATATCTTAAATTATTGAGCCGTAAAAACTACATTATCCCTTTAAAATAAATGGAATTAATTGAAAAAACATTTGGCCGGTTTCTCGAACAATGGGCTGCTGAAACACCCGATAAAGATTTTATCGTCTATCCCGACCGCAATCTTCGCTTCTCGTATGCTGAATTCAATATTCGGGTTAATAACCTTGCGAAAGCACTGTTGCATATTGGAATGCGACCTGATGATAAACTCGGAATCTTTGCCAACAATGTTCCCGACTGGCTTACCTTTATGTTTGCCTGCGCCAAAATTGGTGTCGTACTCGTTACTGTAAATACAAATTACAAATCGCACGAACTTGATTACCTCGTTAAGAACTCCGATCTCAAGGCAATTTGTCTTGTCAATGGGTGGCGCGACAGCGACTATGTTCAGATGATTTATGAACTCGTACCCGAATTAAAAGAGAGCCAGCGTGGTTACCTTCAAAGTGAGAAATTCCCTTTCCTGAAGAATGTAATCTTTATCGGGCAGGAGAAGCATCGCGGAATGTTTAATACAGCAGAACTCATTTTGCTTGGAAGTCAGTTGGATGATCGGTTGTTTAACGAAATCGAATCATCCATTTCGTGCCACGATGTTGTAAATATGCAATATACCTCCGGAACAACGGGCTTCCCCAAAGGTGTAATGCTGACCCATTATAATATTTTGAACAACGGATTTGCAACAGGTCAGTGCATGAACTACACCGCCGACGACCGGCTTTGCGTTTGCGTCCCTTTGTTCCATTGTTTTGGTTGCGTATTGGCCCTTTGCGCGATTATTACCCACGGAGCTACGATGGTGATGGTCGAGAATTTCGACCCGCTGGTCGTACTTGCTTCGGTACAAAAAGAGAAATGTACCGCACTTTATGGTGTTCCAACCATGTTTATTGCAGAGTTAAACCACCCGATGTTTAGCATGTTCGATCTTTCGTCGCTTCGTACCGGAATCATGGCAGGCGCTCCATGTCCGATTGAAACTATGAACGAAGTGATGAACAAGATGAATATGTCGGAGATCATCATCGTCTATGGACTTACGGAATCGTCACCCGGAATGACAGCAACGAGAAACCATGACGCACCCTGTATCCGCTCAACGACCGTTGGAAAAGCATATCCTTCGGTTGAAGTTAAGGTGGCCAATCCCGAAACAGGCGAAGAGCTAAAACCGGGTGAGCAAGGTGAATTATGTTGCCGCGGTTACAATGTGATGAAAGGTTATTACAAAAATCCGGAAGCTACTGCCAAAGCGATCGACAGTGACGGATGGCTTCATTCGGGTGATTTGGGTGTAATGGACACTGATGGTTATTTTAAAGTAACAGGGCGTATTAAAGATATGATTATCCGGGGAGGAGAGAACATCTATCCGCGTGAGATTGAGAACTTCCTCTATACCATGCCGCAGATACAGGCGATTGAAGTTGCCGGTGTCCCCAGCCCCAAATATGGAGAACAGGTGGGCGCGTTTATTAAAAAGCGCACGGGCGTTGAACTCTGTGAAGAAGATGTCACTGACTTTTGCCGCGGGAAGATCTCGCGTTATAAAATCCCGAAGTATATCTTTTTTGTCGATGAATTTCCGATGACCGCCAGCGGTAAAATACAGAAGTACAAATTGCGTGAGTTAAGTCTTGAACTGTTAAAAGAGAAAGGAATAGAGCCGGTTTGAAGAAAGGTGAAGGGTTAAAGGATAAAGTGTAAAGGTGAAAGAATGTGGGATTATTTCCTTTATTTCAAGTGATTGCGAGATCAAAGTATGCTGCATCATAATTTTAACTTTAATAAAATAATAAAGTCAATAAATCGCATTGTGAATAAAGTATTCTGTATTTTTGTCATCATACAAAACTAAATATCTAATGCACAATGAAAAAGCAGCGCGACTTGTTGAAAGTTAAAAACTTTTAAAGTACTATTTACTTGGCGATATTTACTAGTTGTTGGGCAAGCCAGATTAGGGCATACTGCAAATTCGACTTGAACTAAACAGAAAATGGACATAAGAAAAACAAATAAATCATAAAATGAAAAGAACAAAACACCTATTGAAAAGCTCTATTGTTTCGATTGGCTTATTGTTAATCCTTACCTTTAGTTGCACTAAGGAGAATATTATCGTACCAACACTAAAGATAAAAGCACCAGAGATATTCAGTATTGGTTCAAATGCAGTTACTATAAGTAGTAAAATTTTAAGTATGGGAAACGAAGAGGTCATAAACCAAGGCATCTGTTATAACACACAACCTTCCCCGTCAATTGACAATAATAAAAAAGTTGGCGATCTGAAAGATAGCACTATATTTTGTAGAGCTTTTGAATTGACTCCAAATACAAAATATTACGCAAGGACTTTTGTAACAAACAAAATTGGCACATTTTATGGCGATGAGATCGCTTTCACAACCAACAAAACAGTAACCGACCAAGACGGAAATATTTATAAGACAGTAACTATCGGAACACAAGTTTGGATGGTTGAAAACCTTAAGACCACAACTTACAATGATGGTCTTGCTATTCCTTTTGTTTCGGAGAATTCAAATTGGTCGATTCTTAACTCAGCGGCCTATTGTTGGTATGACAATGATAAAAAAAATAAAGACACTTATGGAGCCTTATACAATTGGGGCGTAGTGAATTCTGGCAAACTTTGCCCTAAAGGCTGGCATGTACCATCAGATGCCGAATGGACGATATTAACAGATTACTTAGGGGGAGAATCAAGAGCCTCTGGACTACTAAAAGAAGCGAATCTACCAACAAAAGTTCCAGATAATGCAACTAATTATAGTGGTTTTTCTGCGCTTCCTGCCGGGGCTGCTAGTGGGGAAATATTTATAGGCATTGGAGTACAAGGAATATGGTGGTCATCTACCATTGATTCTGATAAATATAATACTTATAGGAGTGTATTTTTCGATGGAAGCACTATTGTAATTAATAACGGATTTCAATCAAGGGCTAATTTGCTTAATGGGCTTTCTATTCGTTGCATAAAAGACTAGAGACTTTATTATACTCATTTTCGATAAATGAAAAGCTTGAACATTTATCAGATAGCGGCCAGCCCATTTTTAATATATTACAAATGTGATTATTAATACATTGATATTTGATTCATAAAAATTAAATAGGTATAAAAAATAGCTGATACATCGGGACAATCCGCCCCTGCGTGTAGCTTCCTACGTTAGCACCTATAATAAAAAGACATGCACGACGAAAAGTATATTGATATTATTGAACTATTTGACAATCATTTAGACAAATTTGTGGAAGACGATGAAGTGATTGTTTTCGACGATGTGGAATCTAAAGACAATCATATTGATGTTTATTGGATTAAACCAAATCTGGAGTACAGGCCTTATTCTATTTTGGTGACTTGCGGTATGAGCCGATACCCAATGAAAGTGCCAGTTGGAAATGAGGATAAACGATTTATCGAAGTTGCAATGCTTTTCCCAATGGACTGGGATTTTTCGAATATCGAATCTAAACCAGAGACGATTTCTTGGCCAATTAGACATTTACAAAGCATTGGGAAAATGCCAATTTCTTTGGACACATGGATTGGATTTGGACACACAATTGGGTGCAATGATTCAAAAGGTGAATATTTCCCTGGGACAAAGTTTAATAGTACAATCATTTTCCCAACCCTTAAATTACCTAAATCATTCACTGAGTTTGAGAATGGTGATAGTTTAGTAAAAATATATTCAGCGACACCTTTGTATTCTGAGGAGTTAAAGTTCAAACTTGAAAATGACTCAAACACATTAATTGATAAATTTAATGAGTTCAATATTCAAGAGATTATTGACACCAACAGAATGAACACATGCAAGTAAAGAATTACAGGTGCTAACAGCAAGCTACCCGCAAGCAGGGTTTCGTCGCTTTATTGACAATAAATATTATATTTGAAGTGCAGTTCTTCGTGGGAGGTTTAGTGGTTAAAATCCCTGCCTGCGTGTAGCTGCGGAACGTTAGGTGCAAGCATGCAATAGCGCGGTAGACAACGAGCAAAAAACTGAAATGTAAGAGACAAACAATTTAACAGAGTTAAAACTAAATTTTTAAAGAACAATGTATAAAGACAGATTAAAATTGAGGAATTTGATTGTGGTAGCAACCTGCCTCGCAGTAATAACAATTTTTTCGAGTTGCGACAAAGAAGACGATATGATATTTGAAATAAATGGATTGACTGTCGACAACTATCCAAGAGTAGATGGTTCTTCTTCAACCGAACCTTTAAATACATTGATTGCGTGTAAATTATTTGGTTGGCGTTATGAATGGAAGTCTTTAATAACAGGAATCGGTACTTGGCGGTTGGAGCCCAATGGAGAAGATGTTCCGATCAAATTCTTTGGCGAAAGGATAAAATCATCTCAAACACACAATTCAATTATTAACTTAATAGATAACCAAACTGATCTTATTATTTCGGCAAGAAAAATGTCGGCAGATGAAAAATTATATGCTAAAAGTGTTGGCGTTTCTTTGATTGAAACACCTGTTGCTTTAGATGCCCTCGTTTTTCTTATAAACAAACAAAATGTCGTTAAATCGTTGACAGTTAAACAAGTTCAAGACATATATCTGGGGAATATTACGAAGTGGAACGAACTCGGTGGTGCGAATGAAGCAATAAAGCCGTTTATCAGAAATGCAAATTCTGGTAGTCAGGAAATGATGAAAGAAATTGTGATGGATAATACAGGAATGCCTGATTGGGAGGTCGGTCACAACGACGAGATTATTTCGACAATGGCGTTGGTTTATTCGGAACTGTCTATGAATCCTAACGGAATATGTTTTTCACCGCATTATTACAAGGAATATATTATTCGTGACGCGGTTGGAGCAGGCAATCTAAAAAGTATTGAGATTAATAAAATCTATCCAGATGCAAAGTCGATAAAAAACAAGTCTTATCCATTTGTTTCCAATGTTTATGCTTCCATTCGTTCCGATACAGACCACAATTCAATGACATATAAATTGTATGAATGGTTGCAGACGGAAGCCGGGAAACGTGTAATTAGGGAAAGTGGATATGTTTCTAATTAAGCAAAATCAACATAAAGACAAATGCCAGCACCTAATCGTGTAGACTGCCCCTCCAGATAAACTGACGGGGAGAGCCTCACACACCACCGTACGCTTAGTTGTCAGTCGTTTGCAACGACGAACACCTTACAATTCACCTGCAGAAAGCCCGAAAGGTGATGATCGGAATATCAGCAATGGTAAATGCCTTCGAGTAGAAGGGTACCGGTTCCTATCTAACAATACGTTTACAAATTACTTCTCAATTATTTTTTTCTTAAGCGAAGTATTCGATTCACTTTTTTGTATTTTTAGGCATGTTATTTATTCGAATCCTAATCAATAAGTAATATACCTTAACTACTAATTGTAATGAATCATGGCTCAGCAAAAGAAAAAACCCAGCGGGCATCAACTTAAGGCGATCGCAGATGCGAAGCATAAAAACGAATTTATGCGCAAGCTCAAATTGATGGTCAATACTTGTTGCGGTGAAGACATTTATTCGCTTATTCCAACCCGGGCTCTCGATACCGTCTATTTAATACGTTACCATTCTCTAAAAATAACCGCAGCAAAAGGTCATGTCATTTCTGCCGCGATGATGGCTGAAGTAAAGGTTGATTTAGCGAACCTTCTTAAGCATGAAACAGTCGAACTTCCTCCCAGTGGTCATAAAATATCGCTGGCTGATTTTATGACAGTGGGACTCAGTATATATTCTATCACGGTAGTTATTGATGCGTTAAAAATTCCAAACACGAATAAAGTAAATTCGGCACTTCTTCAATATTGTATGGATGAAAAAATCAAAGTTGGTGCTGTTGCTCAGCTTTTAAATATTCTTGAGTCTATTGGTTTCGGGAATAGCAATATTGAAACTCGACTTTACTGGTTAGATTACACGATGAAAGATCCTGACGAAAACAAAGTTAGATTAGATAATTATATAAAGATCTATACCGATGTACCCAAGTCAATTAAAATCAAAATTGATGGCGTATCGCGACCTGCTTTGCGATTGGGCTGGGCACGTCTTACGAGCGGTATGAAATGGTTAACACTTAAACCTTCATTATTGAATATAAGCGGTGTGCCCGACGATCAGCCAATGGAAGTTTATATCCAGTCGCATGCGCTTCACCGGTTTCGCGAACGCACAGAGGGTATCTATGATTTTGCAGCTCAGTATTATATTTACGAATCGTTTTTAAAACCTAACGTTTGCCACGACCGGAACCATAATTTACTGATCGAATATCGGATTAAGGGTTTAAAGACAGGCTATTTCAGATTTGATATAGTCGGTAATATCGTAGTTCTCCGAACATTCCTTTTTCTCACCAACAGCGGAACGCCCGAAGGTGATTTACTTGGGAAAAATACCGGACTTAAAGTACTGGATAAGAATTATCTCGCAATCGATAAGCTAAGCACCTTTATGTCGTCGGATATAAACAAAAATGAGCAGGTAAATAAGATATTCTCTGACGCGGGTTGCCAAAGCTTATTCGAATTGCATGAAATGCTCGGGAACATCTGCATAAAGCATTCCGATCAATCCCCTTTTACGCTGATGCTCGATTATATAAGATTCAACGAAACACAAATTCCGGAGCCAATTATAGTGGAGCAACTTATAGAAACCGCAACAATATAACCTCATATCCCCCTCGTTTGCAAAGAGATATTAGTTGTCGTTCGTTTGCAAGCCCTTCTCACTAAAATCCTTCCAATCGGTCCATCAGGGTACTTTGATGAATCTAAATGATATTTATTAGGGGTTAATTAGTTGTTCGTTTGCCTAATAGCCAACATAAATAAATCCTTTCACAACACGGGTTGTGCCTCCCAGTTTTAGTATATAGTAGTAGACTCCTGTCGGAACGGTTTGAAGACTTTCCAATGTTTTTTCACTTGGTTTGCCGTTCCAGTCATTTTGGTAGTCTGAACTTTGGTAAACAAGCAGACCTAAACGAGTATAGACATAAAGCTGTGATTGAAGATAGTTTTCGAGACCGCCAAATACAAGTTTGTCATTCTTGCCATCGCCGTTCGGTGAAAAACCTTCTGGAATGACTGTGAGGTCATAAATATCGATGGTTACAGTAGCCGAGGCGCACAAGTTTACCGCATCGCAAACTTCATAAATGAACTGATCGCGACCTTGTCCCCTTTCTCCTGGAGAATAGGTAATTGAACCATCGGCATTTACTTTTGCAACACCTCGTGCAGGAGGTTCGGTAACGTGCAATGTACCGGGAATAAATCCAACACTTGACAGGTCATTTGCCAATACGTGAATGGTCGTATCGCAGACCCAAGGTAATTTGGCGAAGTCGGGATTAGCAAGTATTTGATAGACTTCAGTGGGGAATTTGAAATCCTTCGTAGTTACACATCCATAATTATCGGTTATTTCGAGCGAGTAGATTCCTGATCCAAATAATTTTGCCGATAAGGTATTATCGGGACCAACAATTTTCCCTTCTGAAGTATACCACCTATAGTTCTGAGCATTGCCAATAGTAATAACCGCAGCAACAAACATTGTTCCATCTTTATCAAGTTTACCGTTGGAGTAAACCTCGGCAATTGGAAGCTGATCGACTTTGATGGTGATCATATCACTTTGCGTTTTTCCCAGGAGGTCAGTCACTACAAGTTTTACATGAAAATCGGCAGGAAGTGACCCTGTATAAGTGGGTGAAAGCTGGAATTCGGTGGTTAAACCAGTTTCCCTCGTTAATATACCACCCTGATTGATTAATGACCATTCGTATTTTACAATATCACCAATAGATTTAGAACCATCGAGTTTGACCTGCTGGCAGGCGCCAGCTAACGACTCACCTGTTATGACCGCTTTCAGATCGACAGGGATTACTTTTATCATTCCTATTTTAAAGTTCATGACGCATTGAATAGCATCATGTACTGTAATTTTATAGAAATAAATGCCAGGTTGCAGCCAATTAACATTAACACTGGCCGCTGTATTGCTTCCCGCAAAAGTAGCAGATGTTTCCGGACAATTGCCAGGCACCTTCGCAAAGTCAACGTTTAAATCACTGTACAATTCCCATTCGTAAGTGCTGCCTTGAACTTCTACAACAGACAATGGAGTTATTTCACCCTGGTACACGACAGTTTGAGCCATGGCGGACACCAAAGCAATCAGCAGCAGTAGCATTACTACCAGCATCAGACGACCCATATCGTGTAACAGACGATTCATTTAATATCCTGATTAATTAACATTCAATTTTCATTTCATGATAGTGCATACCTTTCCCGTTCCAACAAAACAAGCTGGTTAAACGAAAAGCTGTGAGCACATTCCGTTGGTGCTCTGCTTCGTTTGCAGTTGCCGAAGTTAGGATCACCACGAGCCTTAAACTTCATGTGGGGATCGCCTCTGGCCTGACATAATGGAGGTTCACCTCTGTTCTTAACCACTTTGCATCATTATAAATTTAAATCCACGCAATCTTAAATCACCACACTCGAAACAGGTTATTTTACAAGTAAAAAAGGCACGTTCCCAGGGCCTGGATTTGCAGGCGTAGCTGATAGAATATTAGGTCTGGCCTTAAGTACCTGTATTGCCAAATCATTTCTAAATCCATCTTCGAGACCACAGTCTGAAGCATTTCCAACTGTTTTAGAAAAATGGATATCGCCCAAAGGAGTAGGTAAGGTCAACTGGGTTTTCCCGTCAACTGCAGCAGTTATCGTTTCATCTGTAATTCCTTCATACTGATTTGCACCATTTGTATGGTCAAGCGTGACACGAATTATAATGCACTCGCCATCCGCACCTACGGTACCATTTGTAGCAAGTGCAGGTACGGGGTTTGTAGCAGTGTAAGTTCCTGCAGACAATAGCATTGGTTCAGGTGTGGCAAATCCAGTGTCAGTAGGACGAAACCATTCTACAGCAATCACAGTTTCTTTAGCATCTATACCTGATAATTGCAACCTTGGACTCCATGAGGTTGAGAAATTAGCTGCTGTAACCACATAGTAAAGATAATCAACGCCATAATCATATAATATACCTTCAGGGGCAGTAGGATCAAAAGTGGCACTGACAATATCAGAAATACAGCGATTAATATTGGTCTCATAAGGCGAAACAGTATTTCTATCAGCTCCAACATTGGCGATATCCAGCGTAAAAGAATTAACTGGTTCAATTTTAAAAACCTTCATATTGTTTGGACTACATTCGCCAGCTACCGTACTCCGGACTTGAACAACGACAAACAATGGATTAGCCGCATCATAAACAAAAGATTTCCATGTCAATGATAGGTTAGCCGTAGCGGTCGCCGGATCATTATATCCTGTTCCTGTTACAGCAAGAAAGCCACCAGCCGTAGTTTCGCGATTCATAGTCAATGTTCCGGGTGCCACAATAAAGTTTTTATCCTGAGTTACAAACCAGGTATATTCTTTTGTTCCCGCTGGTGAAGGCACATCAATAATGTAGTTGTAAAGCGTACCCGGCATTGGGTGGATCGCATCATTTGGCAAACAGGTTATGTCAACCGCACGCGGAACGGGACATACTAATTGGCCGAAAGCAGTTGTGAAGTTAATGGCAAAAAAGGCCAAAACGAGTAATAAAAATTGCTTTTTCATGATCTTAAAAATTAAATTGTAATTAAAAATTGAATATTGATTGTAATTAATTTGAAATAATTCTTCTTTATTATTGATTGCTAATTGTCTGCGGGCAGAAGGAGCACAGTCCCTGATTAGCCTTCTCAGGCTGCTTCCCGGACTACGTGACCGGTAAGGAGGACTCTTCCACTTCATCCGTATCGGTAAGATATTTGGCGAACCCGATTTGAATTCTAAGCAGGATGATATTCTGTACTGACTGGGACAGCCGTCATTGATACCCAAGTTGTTTTGGTTGTGTACCTCTGTTTTACTCATGATAATTTGTTCCATCTTGTTTATATTTAATGATTTCATTAATTGAATTTTATAATATTTTAGGTCTTGGTTTGATTGTGATAGTTTGGGTATTTGTATAAGAAACATGGCCGTAGCAATCGACAATTTGATAAGTGATCGTGTGAACAACATTGTTGAAATCTACCCCATCACCGGGGAACAGAATATTTTCGGTAATTGCAGATGGCTGACCAGTTCCGGAAACCGGAGCCTTGGTTACCGGATTATGCGTTATTGGATCCGGAGTTGGTGAGAAATCAATCTTCCAATGGATTTCTACCGCACACGATGGCGGGATAATATCCACAAAATTGGATGGGTTTAAATCGAGCCTTGCATCTCCAGGCTTAAAGGTGAAATAGTCTGGTCGGTCGGTAATAACTTCCTTTTTGACAATATCATAGGTTGCAGTATGTATGCTTTCAACGCATTCAATAAAAGGATCTGGCAGCATAAACTGATAAACATATACTTCACCTTTTCGAATCGGCCCATCACATCCTGTTGAATGCTCCTGAACCGACAATATAAATTCCCCGGCAGTATTCCAGGCAATATCAATTTCGTTCGTTGTTGCAGATTGCTCAACGCCATCTATTTTCCAGGTATAGGTTGAACCAGAAGTAAGATCTACATTATAATGCTTTGTGCATCCTATATAAACATAGTCCGGCATAGCCATCTGCGCTCCAGCTTTTAAGCCGCTAAACAGCACAATGGTCAACAAAATCATATGTCGAAACCATTTCAACATAAATTTCAGACTTTGTAAAACAGGTATTCTGAAACTATTTCATAAGCTTCCAAACACTACCATCCATGGTATCTTCTCATTCGAATGTAGATCTGGTGCCCTTGGTTGCCGGCCAACAAGAAAACCACGTCCATACCGCCCAACTGCCTTTGAGGCAGCGGACAGTATGTTCATCATGGTTTGATATATTATATTATTCATGTTTATAAACCAATGTAATTAGTTGTGCCAGATTGGTGATGTAGTTGGAGTTGGGTAAACGGTTACGGTAAGTGTGGTTGTAACAGGACCATTACATCCTGCGGCACTCGCTGTGATGGTGGTAGTTCCACTCCAGCCCGCTGCATAAGTCACTGCGCCAGTTACTGCATTTATCGTATTTCCACCTGCTAAACTTGCTGCATCCAGGCTATAGGTAATGCCAGTTGAGTTTGTTGCGGTAGTAGTTGTTGTTACTGTACCTGCTCCCTGACAACGTGTTGAAGTTGCCGGTAGGAAAGCTGTAATGGTTACCGTCGGTGTTATAGTTACAATATGAGTAGTGGTTGCCGGTCCGTTACATCCTGCGGCACTCGCTGTGATGGTGGAGGTTCCACTCCAGCCCGCTGCATAAGTCACTGCACCAGTTACCGCATTTATCGTATTCCCTCCTGCTAAACTTGCTGCATCCAGGCTATAGGTAATGCCAGTTGAGTTTGTTGCGGTAGTAGTTGTTGTTACTGTACCTGCTCCCTGACAACGTGTTGAAGTTGCCGGTAGGAAAGCTGAAATGGTTACCGTCGGTGTTATAGTTACAATATGTGTAGTGATTGCCGGTCCGTTACATCCTGCGGCACTCGCTGTGATGGTGGTCGTTCCACTCCAGTCAGCTACATAAGTCACTTCACCAGTCGCTGCATTAATCGTGTTTCCTCCTGCTAAACTTGCCGCATCCAAACTATAGGTAATCCCCGTAGAATTGGTTGCTGTTGTTGAATAGGTAATTGCACCGGCTCCCTGACAACGTATTGAAGTTGCCGGTAAGAAAGCTGTAATGGTTACATTTGGGGTGACTGTTACTGCAACTGTAGCTGGAGAACCATCGCATCCATTTGCTCTTGTAAAAACTGCAACAGTATATGGTCCACCCGAAGTTGTCCAATCAATGGTAATACTTCGGGTACCATTTCCGGCAGTTATTGAACCGCCCCCAGAAACTGACCAAATATATGTTGCTCCAACAATTGGACTTGCATCAACAAGATATGGTTCACTTCCAATGCACACGGTCTGTGTTGGGGTTTGGCTTGTCTGTGCCAATGCCCCAAATGAACATATGTTTAGCATCAGCAACATCAGCAATCGTAAAAATTGAATTTCTGTTTTCATTGTTTGATTTTTTAATTATTTATTTTTTAAGGTTTTATATCGATTGTTTTCTGGCAATAGTACCGGAGTTCGTCGGAACAAGGCGTATTGCGTTAACTTACATGCCTGGTCGCCGGGGTAGGCAGGGAATTGCAGCAGACTAAGCCATCGTAAAAGTCTTATCCGAATTTTCATCGTTAATCGTTTTAATTGATCGGTTCGCTCACTTTTTTTAAATTTTGTTTTTTTGAAAGAATGGTTTTGATCATCAGTGCACCAAAAACATCGGAAGCGCAATAGCATTGGGGACCTTGCCGCCATTCCCGTTGTAAACTGTAGTAATCGATGCCATCGTATAATTCTTAAATGTGTTTCCATGGTTCGTTTTTTTAATTTCTATCTGTTTTGTTAATGATGAAAAATGGCTGATGTTCCGGGCAATGGAATGACTGTCAACTGTGCCGAATTTGATGCTGTAAGACAGTGAGTTGTTGAATATGCTTCACAATAGTATTGGGTTCCGTTTAGTCCCATCGAACCGGTAATTGTTAGCGATGCTGTGGTTGCACCTGAATATGATCCTGCTATGTCAGTTACATTTTCCCAGGTACTTCCGTTTAGCCATTTCCATCGAAACGAAACGGCTCCTGTTGCAAGTACTGATATTGAAGTAGAGTCACCCATGCAGACTGTAGCGTTCGCAGGCTGGCAAGTGATTGTTGGAGGGGTTGCAGAGTAAGTAACTGTATGATTGCCCAAATGAGAGTAATCGTCCAACAGATATTGATCCCATTCCGTGTTTAAAGTTGGGAAAATACAAGGTGGAGGATTCGCTGTAATTCCGTTAAATACATGACTTTTTCTAACCAGCGTACCATCATTGGTTTGTAATCCACCCAATACCCATCCGACACCTGGATCGCAGCCGATGCTTCCAATAATATCAATATCAGTTGCACCATTTTTCAGAACAATAGCATCATCCCCATTAAACCAACCGATACCCGTTATTTGATTTGCATATGTCTTTAAAGCATCGGTAGCATTGGAGGATACAACTACCCATACTTGATTGTTAGGGAGTTCAACATTTGGTAGCGTGATAAATGTATTTGGAGAGGAATTGCCGTTAAAATATCCTGCAACAGTATACCCCAACAGATTGATTGCATTGCCTGTAAAATTTGCTATTTCGATCGCTTTGTTATTGGAGGAGCCTTCTATATATTCTGAAATGTAAAGGTCGGTGGCTCCCGTTGTACAGGAGGTTTTGAGGATATTGAAACTTCCCATGCTTGCTGCTGTGCATGATTTATAAATCGTAACGGGGCCTGAATTAGCGCCTTCAGGTACGATAGCCGTAATTGAGTTTGCAGAATTAACAGTGAAAAGCGGTGAGAGTATTCCGTCGAAATAAACAGCAGATATACCTGTAAAGTTAGCTCCTGTTATTGAAACGATTGTACCAGCCGGTCCTGCAGAAGGTACAAACCCTGAAATACTCACATTGCAGGTGGAAGTGGCGCTAAGGTAAAAGTCATCAATACCTAAACCGTCATCAGATAAGGTTGCCGTGTAGTCATTCCATCTGATCCAGAAACTGGCACCAGCCGGAATACTTAGATCTGTTATTGTAGCAGTAATATTTGATTTATTCGCTTCGATGTTGCCATCTAATGCTCCAACAGCAGCGGAGGTAATAGGAGCAGTAAAGTCAAGCGCATCAACATCTATCCAGGCACCGATGGTGAGATTGGTCGCATTCAGACTATATTGAAAATCCAAACGGTCAACTCTGCCTGCCGCTCCGAGCCTCCATTGTTCGCCGGTATATTCTATGGTGATTTCATTGATTGTATTCCCTGTATTGTTAATAAATGAAGCTCCAAATAGGGGAATCAGAGCTGTTGATCGCAGACCTCCAAGGGCCCTCTCCGTTGAAGTAGTAGTTCCAAAACTATAGGTGTCACCTGTTGTAAGTGATCCAATACCAGCGGTATAATTTGCATTTGCGTTTGATCCAGTCTCATTAAATGCCCATCCCTCTGGCAATACGGTTGAGAACCCAGTATTTACAAGGGTGTTAAAATCCTGAAAATAAGTTGCTGAGGTTATTGATATCTGCCCGCTCGCAGGAACCCATAATAAAACCATTACGCTCATCAACGCAAGTAGAATGCGATAAGTATAGCGTCCCGTAACGATTCCCATGAGTTCAATCAATTAAATGGTTGACACATTAAAGGCATTACTGGCATTTATTGTCGTAAGTATAGAGGAGTCATGTTAGGTTTAGTAGCAAATCATATTAAAGTTATACAAGATCCACATTAACAGTCGGATAATAACCGATTATTTTCGTTTAGCCCAAAAAGTAATCGGTTTTATCCGTATCAAATCGGGTAAATTGTTAAAGATTGATTGCTGCAAATGGATTTGATGCGTATCTTTTTTAATCAATAAACTGCTACATTTATATTTCTTAAAAACTGCAATCTCATGAACTTTAAAAGCATTTTTATTTTCCTTTTTTGCCTGATAATCAGTTCTTCATACGGACAACCGGCATCTTCAAAACTGAAGGTTGTTTCTTCTCCCTCCGGAAGTTTATATACACAGATCAATAAAAAAGGGAAAACCGTTATTCCCAATGGCCGATTTATCACACCTTTCGGGAGATCGGTAGAAGTTGCTCCGCATCCGTTCGGATTGACTTTGAGCGCCGATGGTAGCGTTGCGGTAACTGCCAATTCAGGGACTTCGCCCATCTCAATTTCAATTATAAAAAATTTAAAATCAGCTCAACCAACTGTTTTGCAAGTTCCTCCTGGTCCGACAACCGACGAAGGTGTTCTGGCGTCTGTTTTTATGGGACTGGCGATTTCTCCGGATAATAAAATCATTTATGTGGCAGGAGGTCAGGAGAATAAGATTTATATGTTTTCAGTCGATTCGGGGGCTAAACTTGATTCGGTGGATTGTTCTGTATCTGAAAACGGAGAGAAAACGCCTGATGGCTATATTGGCGATATGAAACTGAGTAAGGATGGCAAGTTTTTGTATGCTGTAGATCAAACTTTGTTTCGCCTGATTGTGATTGATACGAAACAAAAGAAGATCATCGGAAGTGCAAAAACCGGGCGATATCCGTTTGGTGTGATTCTGTCCGCCGATAATCAAAAAGTCTATGTCGCAAATGTGGGGATATTCGAATACAGCAAAATAGGCAATATCGAAGCCGAAAAAGATTATAAAAAAGCGCTCGATTTCCCTCCGTTTGGTTATGGATCAGAAGAGATGAAGAAGGGAATTCGCATTGATTCACTGGATATCG
>Ga0209511_1001242_pt1 | contig 23218 bp, 26 predicted proteins | sample SSSSmetaG_FD_184141 | JGI IMG/M metagenome (GOLD analysis project Ga0209511, IMG submission 184141) | Glacier valley bacterial and archeal communities from Borup Fiord, Nunavut, Canada, to study Microbial Dark Matter (Phase II) - ​SSSS... | ecosystem: Environmental > Aquatic > Freshwater > Ice >... | reverse complement strand
TTGGCGCTGGTTGCGCAGGTGCTGGCTGATGCCCTCGTCCACCATGGCCTTGGCTGGGTTGCTGCCACCTGATGACTCCGGTCGCTTGGCCTCAATTACCACCAAGGGGATGCCGTTCACATAGCAAACCACATCCGGTAGCCGCGTGTGCGTGCCTTGGGCAGCCAGCACCTCCAACTCTTCCGTCACATCCCAGCGATTGGCCGTGGCATCCGTCCAGTCGATCACATGAATCGTAGGCTGATGCTTCTTGCCATCGGGCATGAACTCGGTAACGGTGATGCCCAAGGCCAGCTTGCCATACAGCCGTTCGTTGGCAGGCAACAAGCCCTCTGCAAGACTCAGCGCGGACAACTCCCGCACGATTTGGTCGATGCCACTGGGGGACAGCGGATACCACTCACCCTTGTATTCATAGCGCCGGGTCTGCAAGACCTCAATCAAGCGGCCCTTTAGCAATACTTCTCGCGTGCTGCCGCGCAAGAGCAGTGCATGCGCTGTAGTGATGAAGTTCCAGCCGAGGTTGCACAGCAGGTGCAGCGCCGGCAGGTGGGCGCTGTATTGCTCTTTGGAGTTGGGCGTGTTGTTCATGCCTGCATCTCTAATTCGGCATTTGGCAAATGAACTCGACGTTTTCCCGTAAGCAGTGTTGCCATCAAAGCCACCTTTTCTTGCTTCAGGCGGGCAAGATTCGCTTCCTGCTTCTCAATCCACTGTGTTGCAGTTGCCAAGGTATCAGCGATGAGAGTCTGCTCTTCCAATGAAGGCACTGGCACTTTGCAGGCAAAAAAGTCGTGTGGCCGGATATTGAGCAAGCCATTGTTCCTCACACCTGTATTTACCAAGGCACCGAGTTGGTCATGCAGGAAGTCGGCCGCAAAGAGTTGTTCAAAGAAGCCAGGAACGCACGACGGATTCAGGCGAAAGCAGACGTAGACATGCGGGACCAAACCCCGCTCGTGCGACTTGAGGGGAAAGATGCAGCCGAATTCGAAACGCTTCGAGTTGCCTTTGTTGTATGCAAATTCACCCTCTTTGAGTAGAACGTAGTTATCCAAGCTCTTTCCCGCCATGAAACGGCTGTATTTTTCGTCTTGCCTGACGAAACCGCTGCCGGAAGAGATCATCAAAATAGGAAACGCCTCGTCAGAATCAATTCTTCGCTGAACACGGGTAGAAATTTCGCTGATTGGTAACATTGGCCATCGCGCTTGCAAAGTGGGTTTGAGCAACAGATGGTGAAACAACGATTGCGCCTGCCTTCGACTGTTTTCAAGCAACCGTTCTGAGGTTGCGATGGCTTGGTCCCAGCAGACAAGAATATTACCAATACGCCGCTGCTCGGGTAGCTGTGGCACATATAGCGGCAAAGGCCTAAGCACCTCTAAGTTGATGTTCTTTTGAGCGTTTTGACTGGCTTGGGCATCAAGATTTTTTTGTTGACAAACCAGAGCGTATTTCAGCCACAGTACATCGGCCTTGTCTGGATAGGGTTTGATTCCCACGACACTGTCTGGACACGCAACGGGGAAGACTGTGATTGCCGTTGCGCCGATATTTGCAGCGATAGTTAGCAAGATCGTATCTTTCGTAAAAACCCTGCTAACTGATACGCCTCTCTCATTGAGCGTTTGGCTGTACGACCGAAGAAACATTCCTGCATTTGTAACATCGCCTGTTTGGACGAATGGCACATCGCCGCCAAAGTACCGAGGATCGTTGCGTGGTCGCACGGAAAATTTTCCACGCTCAACACTGGCTAGTGCGCCTAGGGGTGCTAGTTTCCAACCTTTAGGAAGCATCACGTCCACCTTTCTTCGTCAACCGATTTTCAGCCTGCTCCAGCTCTTTCATGTCCACGTTGTCCGCTTCAATGGCTTCAGCTTTGCGTCGCTGCTCATCAAACTCTTCATAGCGGCCGTGAACGATCTTGAGCATCGTGTCATGGCTCATGCGGCCCACGCCTTTGAGCAGGGGGCTCTCATTGAACTGGATGAAGCTATCCACGTATTGCCGCCAGTCGGTCATCACCAGCTGTTTGCGCTGGCGGGCACGTAGTTCTGCAAACTCCAAAAAGGCGGTGACCATGCGATTCAGGTGGTCGATCTCATCCGCGTTGAGGTAATTTTTGGCAACGATGACATCCGTCTTGCGTACACGGCCAGCCTTCCATGCCGTGAGAGCCATGTTGGGCTGAGTAGGGTCAGCACGTTTGACGATGATTTCAGCTGCGGTTTGCTGGGTGACGGCGTACAGCATCTTGTTTTGCACTTCCGCAAAGAAGTGCCCCACCGTCTCGGCAGCGTCTTTGTAGTCCACCGACAAAGCAAACAGGTCACGTACTTTTTGGTAAAACCGCTTCTCTGATGTCCGTATCTCACGGATTCGCTGGAGCAGTTCGTCAAAGTAGTCCCAGCCAACCGGGTCTTTCATGCGTTCGTCGTCCATGACGAAGCCTTTGACCAGGTATTCCCGCAAGTGAGTGGTTGCCCACTGGCGAAACTGGGTGCCACGGGGAGATTTGACCCGGTAGCCCACTGCCAGAATCATGTCCAGGTTGTAGAGCTTGACAGGGCGCTTGACCTGCCGCTTACCCTCCAATCGAACTATTAAGTCTTCTTTAATAGTTGCCTCCGGCTGCAGTTCACCCTCTTCCAGGACGTTTTTGATGTGAATGTTGACGTTGGGAATCGAAGTTTGAAACAGCTCAGCCAGTTCCATCTGAGTCAGCCATACGGTCCCGTCTTGCGCTCGAAGGAAGAAAGTGGCGCTGCCGTCCTCAGACGCGTACAGAACCAGTTCACCCTGGCCCATGGTTGGTTCGTTGGGCTCGGTGGTATCACTCATAACCCAACTCCTTCAAGTACATGGACATCTGTGCCTCTAATCCAACCAGTTCGGCCTTGAGCTGCTCACGCTCTTTGCGCACGGCCATGAGGTCAATCTCCGCCTCCTCCTCAAAAGTGGCCACATAACGCGGGATGTTGAGGTTGAAGTCGTTTTCGGCTATCTCGGCGGGGGTGGCCAGATGGGCATATTTGTCTGCCCCCTGCCGTTTGAATGCGGTGGTTAGGATGCGTTGCAGGTCGGCTTCACGCAGGAAGTTCTGGTTCTTGCCCGCCTCAAAATCACGGCTGGCGTCGATGAACAGCACTTTGTCGTCGCTCTTGTTCTTGCGCAACACCAAGACCGCAGCGGGGATGCCCGTACCGTAAAACAGTTTTTCGGGCAGGCCGATGACAACGTCTAGCAGGTTTTCTTCGATCAACTTTTGACGGATACGGCCCTCAGCCGCGCCACGGAACAACACGCCATGCGGCACAACCACCGCCATACGCCCGGTGCCGGGTTTCATGGTTTCAACCATGTGCAGGATAAAGGCGTAGTCACCCTTGGTACGAGGGGGGACGCCACGGCGGAAGCGGCTGAACTTATCGGCATCAGCACCCTCATGACCCCACTTTTCCAAGCTAAAAGGCGGGTTGGCTACGACGATATCAAAATGTTTGAGGCTTGCTGCACTGTCCAACAGCTTGGGGTTGCGAATGGTGTCACCCCACTCAATACGGTGATTATCCTCACCGTGGAGGAACATATTCATCTTTGCCAGTGCCCATGTGCTGCCAATGGCTTCCTGCCCATAAAGTGCGTACTTGCGTGAACCGGTGTTTTCGCGGATCAGGCGGCCGCATTTCAAGAGCAAAGAGCCAGAGCCGCAAGTGGGGTCACATATTTCATCGCCTTCTTGCGGGTCCATCAGCCGCGCCATCAATGAAGACACTTCCGGCGGCGTGTAGAACTCACCGGCCTTTTTACCACTGGTGGAGGCAAAGTTTTTGATGAGAAATTCATAGGCGTTGCCAATCACATCCAGCTGACCGACGCGACTAGGGCGCAAATCCAACGCGGGTTTTGAAAAATCTTCCAGCAGGTGGCGCAGGATGTCATTTTTCTGCTGCTCATCGCCCAACTTGTTCGAGTTAAAGCTGATGTCCTGAAACACATCGCGCAGCTTTGTCAGGTTGGATTCTTCAATGGCGTGCAGTGCCTTGTCGATACGTTCGCCATTGCCTGGGCTGTGCCGCAATGTGTGCAAGGCGTAGAAGCTGGCACTGGCAGGCAGCACAAAACGCTCATTCTTGAGCATTTCCTCAATCAATTCAGGATGGTCGCCATATTGCTTCTTGTAGTTGTCGTAATGGTCTTGCCAGACATCGGAGACGTATTTGAGGAACAACATGGTCAGGACGAAGTCCTTGTAAATGCTGGGGTCCACCGTGCCACGGAAGGTGTCGCACGCGGCCCAGACTGCACCGTTAATGTCGTCTTGGCTAACGGAGGTTGTGGTCATAGCGGTGTCGTTCATGGGTTTCCTGCAAATATTTAGATCGCGGCCTGGAACAGGCTGTCAGCGAGGGCATTGAGTTGCTGCTCACGGTTGCGAATGAGTTGATTGAGTGCCCTGCGCTCTTGGCGGGCAAGTTCGACCAGCGCCACGATGCGGTGTTGATCTGCCAGCGATGGAATGCTGAGCGTTAAGGCTTCCAGCACCGGGCGACGTATGCTGAGTTGGCTGGTGCCCTCAGCGGCCTGCTTGAGTTGCCGCTGAAATGGAGGCTGATTGATTTGCCAAGCAACGAATGCCGGAATGGCTGCCGCTGGTGATTTCACTTGAAGGTGGAAAAAGTGAGGGCTGCAAACAGCGGGATGCGGCGACTCGTCCAGGCACACTGCGTAGAAACGGGCACCTTTGGAGACGACAAGAAGGTCACCTGCCTTGAGCCAGTCAGGCTGTTTGCGCCCGGCCAAGGCTGTGCGCATCACGCCGGACCAATTGACGCCATGCTCAGGATCGACATCTTTCATTTGAACGGCCAAGGCATCGCCATCCACCGATTCCTCTATGGAACCACGGAATGGATAACCACCCTGAAGTTGGGCTAGTTGTTCGACAGTAAAAATAGTTGCATCAATCACAATGACGCAACTATAACCCAATTTATTGATTTTGAACGGATATTTATGCATCATTAACATTGATGCATGTTATTGCGTGGATGGCATCCGATATTTTGTCCGCGATTCATGCCAGGGACGGGATCAGCCGTTTCTGCAGCGGGCGCACATACCGAAATACCATTTCCATCGACTTGTGGCCTGTTTGCCCCATGATGGTGCTGGTTTGCAGACCCCACTATCGCCGCCGTTTTCTTGCGAGTTTGGGGGATTTACTACCCATCACATGGATGTTGCCCTCTTCACCACGCAGACAGGCGTTTCCAAGAGCTTGTCGATTTGTTCCGGCGTAACTTCGAACAGGGCTGCGAGCTTTGCTCTTACGTCAATTCGCGATACGTTTGGCAGTAGGCCATTAAGGACGACTTGGAACGATGCATCACCAGTCTGATTTCCCTGACAAATAGGTCGTACTGGTTGATTCATTTAACTACCCATCCCAAAGTTTTTGAGTACCAAGGCCTTGACGCGTGCCCGCGCATCGTTCCGAGCGGCACGGTTAAGGCCAAAGGACACGCCGGTAGTCATGCAGCTAGCGATGCCTTCTCCGTATTCTTTGGGAGAAACGGTCTTCCCGTTAATCGCGTAGGTCAAGTCGTCCAAATCCTGATAACGCGGCGCGCACTTTTTCCACGACTGAATCTTTGCACCGTAGACATCCTTGCTGCGCTCTTGGTCAAAGCCGTGCTTGGCAACGGGGTAAACAACTAGCTCAATGTTCGCCCCACGCGAACGCAGCGTATCGGCAAACTTTGAACAGGTTTCAGGGGTTACGTATCCGTCGTCGTCGCCGAGCAGAAACAGAATTGGAGTCTTGTCGGTCGTTCCTGGTTGGGAGCAGCCACCATAAAGGGCGACGTGAAGCGCATACTTCAGATTGCTATCCGCACCCAAAACCGCAGCCTGTACTTTGGGGTACGCGGAATTTGTGGCCGATTGCCCTCCTCGCGAAAACCCAATAACGCCGATCCGTTTTGCGTCTATTCCATGCTGTTCAGCCACGATCTTCAAGGCTTGCAAAGCATCGACAGTGGAAGCTGTATATGACAGTTGCGATTGGTCCGCTGACGTTGAGTTGATGCCCCTAGGCACAAAGCTATCAATGACAAATGTGGCGATGCCCATTGACAGGAAGAAGCGTGACCAGTCTCCCGTACCTACATCCGACACGCCACCGCTACCGTGCAGGATCACCATGACGGGTAAGTTGCCAGTGGCCCCTACTGGACGTGTGAAGACGCCATTGATCTTATCGGTGTACTGAGCTCGTCCATTGAGCAGCGCAGGGAATCCCTGTTTGCGGTCAAGGGAGTTGAACTCGATGGTTTGTTGGGCCAGCGCGGTGCCACACAGAAACATCAAAATGCCAAGTTGGACGATTCGGCGGAAAAGTGAAAACATGATTTATCCCTATTTAATGACGGGTAGAGCCTTTTGCCAACGGTCAATTACTGACCTAGGGTTTGTCCAATTGCAAAGTTTTTGGTGATGAACTCTTTAACTTCGATGCGTGCTTTACTCGTGGCAGAGCTATCGGAGCCAGTTGAGTATCCAAGCTTCATGCACGACTTGGCGTAATCCCGAACTTCGGCGGCCGTTGCTACCTGATTCGAACCTTCGATGTGTGCTTCCATGCGGTCAAAGTCGGCAAGGAAAGCGCACTTACGAAAGCTTTGGGCTCTAGCAATGTAGACGTGAGGATAGCCATTATCGAATCCATGCAAGGCACCCGCATATTCAACGTACTTAATATCCGCACCTAAGCGACGAAGTTCGTCAGCTTCTGCATGGCAAGCAACCGGCGAAGTAGCAGTATCTTCTGAACCTATCAGTAGCAATATCGGAGAACCCGTAGTTGTTCCGACTTGGTTGCAGAGGGGGTACAACGGAATGTGCAATGCATACTTTAGATTGCCGGGAACCATAGCAGACCGTAGTTTCTCAAAACTAGAATTTATCGCGGCCATTGCACCCTTGGAATACCCGATTATTCCAATCCTGCTGGAATCGATACGCGGATGTGTTGCAAGTAACTTTAACGCCAGTAGCGCATCAGCAGATGACGTTGCTGGAGTCATCAAGTCTTGCTTGTCGTACGTGCGATCAAATCCGCGTGGATTAAAGCTGTCAATCACGAAGGTTGCGACGCCTAAGCTGTTGAAATAATCAACCCAAGCGTAAGTGCCCTTATTGATGCCACCGCTTCCGTGCATGAGGACCATCACTGGAACTTTGTCCGTAGCCGTCATATTCGGAGGGAAGCGAAGTTCACCTGTGATCGGCATATCGAGGACGGCGGTGTGTTTGTAGATCTGCCCGTAAGTCACATCCTTTTCGGCAGAGTTGAAATAGATCTTTCCAACATCAGTAGCTGAAAGAGTGGTCTTTACGTTTTCGGCTTGCGCGACCAATCCATAGCTTGCTAAGACGAATAATGTGAATGCAATCCAACGGTTTTTCGAAATGAACATAAATATCCTTGAATAAGACGGTGAATTTTTGGGGGGATAGTTCAGGCCTATCTGCCTCAATACGTTTGATCTGACCAGATTCGAGGCATAAGCAATATCACAGAAAGTAGGTGATACCTTCTTCCATCACTTGGGGTCAAACACCGCGAAGTTCATCGCATCACCGCAGGCGCTGCCAGCGCAAGCAGAGCCGACAGTGAGTCTGAACGGTTTCATATCTTCGCGTCCTGATTCTGCAACGCGGCGTTCAATCAATTGGACGGCAACTTGAGTTTCAAGCTGCACTTACGCAGCAGACTGTTGTCTGGCGCGACGATTTCACCCAACGCAGTGAAATCCAGCCCCTGCACCATTCCTTCAAAGGAAGTACGCCAAGTATCGTCGGGACTGTTCTTGCCGATGCCGCCCAACTTGATTTTTTGACCAGCTTCGCCAGTCAGTATTTCCACACCACCGCCTTTGGTGGTCCGTTCCAGCGTTGCATGCAGGCGCTCATCCACCACCATGGTTACGGGCATGGCGAACGGTCCTTGAGGACCATCCTTTGCATCGTCAATGCCCGCACAACTGTAATCACCCTTCCACTCGCCCCTGTAACGCTTGCCATAGTAGTAAGTCGTCAGATCGCCTGCAACCGCAACCACGAATGGTTGAAACGCCTGGACTTCGACCAGAAAGTCGCGATCTTTGTCTTCTGTGTGTTGGGTGCTGTACACAATATCGCGGGAGAATTTCTCGCCCGTGACAGGGGTAACCGATAGATTGGCACGGCAGGAATACTTCTTAGCCTGCTCGTTGTAGCCATCGGAAACGACGTTGACCACTTCGGTTTTAAGACCTTGGTAATAGCCATCCTGAATCTTTTGTGGATCGTCTTGGGTCTGAGTGCCAATGTACTGTGGCATGAGCCCTTTGACGTTGTCCACGACTATCGAGTTGATCGTCATAACAGTTTCCGGCTCGGCACAGCCTGGGGGTTTCTTGGCACATCCGGCCAACACGGTGACAGCAGCCAGACTGAGTGTCATGAGCCATCGGGTTTTCTTGGAAAAAGTGTTCACGAGAATCTTCCTGTTTGAATTTGATGTTGTTTTGCCTTAGCCCCCAATGCGGGCTTTTTCCTTTTTGGCGCGTCTTTGCTCTTCCAGCCTGACCCTGGCTGCTTCTGCATCAATGCGCTGCTGCTCTGCCGCCGAAGCTGTGGCCTGCCGCTGACGTTCTTGCTCCTGCTGTTGCGCCACAGCCTCCCGGTATTCAGATTTACGACGAGTTCGTTCACCCTCGACGTAGGCCTGTGTGGCTTTGGCATAGTCCCCGGCCAATGAAACAAGAGCGACCTTATAGGGGTGTGACACGACTTTCCCCATGACCTCATCGTCACAGTGCGTTCTGTCTCTGGGGTTTTGCAATCGTGCCAGTCGCTTATTAATGGAGTCTGTGTAGTTATCCCGATTAACGCTCGTATTGGTGAACTCGGGCGGTTGGTCGCTCAGGGTGATGACATGAACCGCAGTGATGTCGCCCAGCAAGACTGCTACATCGCTCGCAAAGAAGCCGTTCTCATAACAATTCTGGCTGATTGGAGGCACCTTATATTCGGCCATCAGGATGCGCTTTACCGAGGCGACAACTTTCTTGCTGTCCTCAGCCGACGCCCGATAGAAACCAGCCAACTCGCCCGCTCGGGCGGCTTTCAGCAAGAGCTTCCGGGTTGGATACAAGACAGCCTGTCTCGCTGTCGGCACAGCAGCAGTTGAGCCGATCATGTCCGCCGCCGTGACCCCCGGAGGGCTTGGCTGCGCAGATTGCAGTGGCGACTTGTCTCGATTTCGGCTCTGGTTGACGGTATCGAGAAAACCACGTAGCAGTTGATCAGGCGTTTGCGCCTGCACGTTTTGAGTCAAGCACTGCGCCAAGAGCAGTAAGCCAATGGCCGTCAATCGGCCTTTTTTTTCTGATCGCTTCGACATCGGAATCATCCTCCCTGGTTAAAAATAACACTTTACGTTTGGTTACCTCAGCAAGTTTACTGTTAACCAAACTCAAAGGCTGTGGTCTTTTGAGTCAAGGGCGGCAAAACTTGACCGATGCGCAACCAAACTCAAAGGAGTGGCGCTCAACTGCTTTTTGCCGCCAATATGAGGCGCATCCGACTGGAGAAGAAACTGACTCAGGAAAAGGTGGCTGAGTTTGCTGACCTTCATCCCAACTATGTCAGCTCGGTCGAACGGGGCGAACGCAACATCTCGATTTGCAACATCGCCCGGATTGCCGACGCGCTGGGGGTCGGCATGGAAGCCCTGGTGACCGCAGCTCCCACCGAAAACAACGCGTAACCTGCACTTCCCTGCCCGGTTACGCGGCACACAGACTTACTTGCTGGTCGGCTTCATCGGATGCACGCTCATGAAGTAAGACAAATCAAGGTCTTCAAACTCGGTGCGAATGCACATGGCCGGATTGGTCTGCGGCGCCGGGTCGATCACGTACATCACATTCTGTTTCGGATTACCAGGATCTGGCATGCGGTGAATGAGAAGATGCCTGCCCGTTTCCATCTCTGTATCTGTGTCCTGCCAAACCAGCGCGAGGTCTGGCAAATCGTCTAGGGATGATATTTCCAGATAATTACCGGCGACAAAGCCATGTGCAGCCAGCAGAATCTGCAACCGTGTTTGATCGAAAAAATACGGTCCGTTGCTTGGCCGCAGCTTGAATTTCTCAATTGCTATCTTCAAAATGTCGGCGATGGGCTTGCCTGTGATCATGGCAATGCAGGTGATGCCGTCAAGGCTCTCTGCTGGTTGTTGCAGCCGCTTAAAGCCGGGGGTGAAGGTTGATACTGGATTAGCCATTTCGGCACTCCTTTATTTTGGTGAGAAAAAAAGCGCACGGCAACGCCCGCCCGATTGGCGACGCCTCGGGTTCAGGTTCAACGAGTGGGTGAATTGGTTGCTCGACAGACACACCGAGCCCGATCTAAATTCGGGACGGTCCGCTCAAGCGAGAGTTGCTGTGCAGTGAATCACGTTCTGGATTGCAAGCCGGTGGCCAACTGAAAACGTGACGCTTGATTTTGAATCAAACTGCTGGTTTTCGCTTCACTGAATAACTTTGCCGCACCCGGCAAATCAGGAGGTCCGAATTCCGGTCTGTCTATTCATTGCCTGCTGTTCACGTTCAACGATGGCGATCCTGGGGTCGATTACCACCGTGCGCGATGACTGTTCAGTCATAGACACCCTCATCGGTTGGTCGGTCGGTGCGGGTTCCCTGGCGACGCCCTTGCAGCGACTGCAACGTATTCCCGCACACCGTTATAGTCCAAGAGTGAAATCACTCGCGAAACCAATCAAGTTGCGCCGCAATTAGGCTGTGGAGTTTTACGGAAGTCTATAACTGCATTAATTTCCAGTTAAGGGATTTGAAACAAAGGCTTCAAGCCGCTCTCGGGAGATGTAATGATGAATCCACCAGAACGAACAACAAGCGACACTGTTCACGCAGTTGTGAAAAGCATAGCGAGTGCCATTCCGACCGCCGGCGGTCCGCTATCGGTTTTGCTTGAAACGTTGTTCGCTCCGCCTCTCGAACGACGGAGAGAAAAGTGGTTCAAACAGCTGGCTGAAGTTGTGTCTCAGCTAGAGCTGCGAGTTGCAGACCTCACCGCCGAAAAACTATCACAAAACGAAATTTTCGTTACTGTCGCCCTTCAAGCGACGCAGATCGCTCTCCGCAACCACCATGAAGAAAAGCTTAGTGCATTGAGAGGCGCAGTTCTCCACTCTGGGCTTCCGCATGGGCCAGACGAGCAGCTTCAGCTCATGTTTTTGCAGTTCGTTGACGAACTCACACCAACCCACCTTGCCATGCTTGCGCTTTTCAATGGCCCTGTCCAGTGGATGGAACGACATCACATCCACTACCCCGCATGGGGTATGGGTGGCGTTTCGGTCATTATTGAACACTGCTTCCCCACCCTTCGTGGTAAGCGCGAGGTCTACGAACAGGTCGTCCGCGATCTACAAGCACGTGGGCTTATTCACCAAGGCCAATTTCTAAACGTCACAATGAGTGGTAACGGAATGGTTGAGACGCGCACCACCGATATTGGCAAAACATTTATCACTTACGTGTCTGAAGATGCATAGCAGCCCAACCCAACATTTCAACGGACATACGCGAAAATCGGCGTGGCATAGGAGCTGCAGCCGCAGTGGCCAATCAAACCATCCTGCGGTTTATCTGACTACATCGCAGACCGTACGTTCGACATCACGTTAGAGACCTATGTCCAAGACCATCACTCTCGCTAACCTTCGTCCGCTGTATATGGACATGAAGGCGAAAAATACCGGACGCGTACGGTTTCCATATCAGCACGGCCGTGTCACTTTCGACGTCTTCTTTTTCATTGACGAAAGCCCGTTCTCTCTCCTGTTTGGAGCAAAACAATTCAACATTGCTTTTGAGCTACAGGTTCTGCCTGGCTTTTCCGTCGAGTGCTACCTTCCGGAAGAAGTCTACAAGGCCCTGTGCAAAGCCCTCGGCCTGACCTACGATCCCAACAATCATTTCAGTACCCGTGCATTCTTGAGCGACTTTGAATCGCATATTCCCTCCTCCGCATTCGGGTTGCCGAAGCCGGAACCACATGACATAGCGATCTACCGATCAGATGTCGAGGAAAGCGAAAAAATCTATTTCTGTGGGTGGCGCGACAATACGCCTCGCGGTGAAAAGGTAACTCCTCGCAACCTTCAAAAGACAAGAAGGTGGCTTGGCGATCATGCCCATCAGGTATGTAGCCGTAAGAACTTAAGTAGCTGCTGGACACATGACAAATCCAAATCTATTCCTGTACCGTTTCCCTAATAGGGCTCTAACCCGGCGGTCACCGGACCTACGCAAAAGCGGTTACGTTAAGCGTTGACCGTCTGTTCCAGTCCGAAGCGGTCAGTGACACACGTGTGATGGACAAGTCTATGAATTACTGGTCACTTCGGCTGGTAGTCTGAGGTTTCACGGCGACAGCGTGTCGCCAGCGTCATGCACCCTGCGGCTAGGTCGCCAAGTTCGGCCATCAGGAAGCCCAAGCCTTCAATGCAATCGGCGCTGATCGTGCCGTCCTCGATCACGACGGCAGAATGCGCCAGCAGATGCCCGATAGCACCGACGCCATGGTGGATGGCATTCATGGTCATTTCGGCATCTTCGGCGATAACGACCAGCAATGCCGGGTCAGCCGCCGGAAAATCGATCTCCTGCTTACGCGTCATCGGCAACCTGGGCAACCGCACCAGCAAGTCCCGCATCGGCCTATGCGCTTCAGTTCGAGAGCCCATGTCAGTAGTCCTGGGGCAGCATTACGCAAGTGCTGGCACGGATCAAGCAATCGTCGCTAGCCGCTTCTGTAATAACCCAGAACTTATCTGTGTTCATCACGTAAGCAGAGAAAATACGACTCCCGTCTTTCAAGGCGGCATCGTTCGCCGCCCGGTCATGCTTGTCCATATCGCCCCAATCGCCATGAACATGACGATCCAAAAGAGTGGCCGGTTGTATGCCATGCTTTTCCAAAAGGGCCAGTGCGGCAGGAGTAGCCACAATCTGGCCGAGCTGAAACAGCGGCGCTCCGGTAGGTTTGAGTGATTGAATGTCCCGTTGCGGAACGTGAGTGTGCTCGGTGTTCATGATTGAACTCCTTTTGAGGGTATTTAATTTCAGGAATGAGAAACGAAGCTGGCACCACCGAAACAGGTGTCGTTCAGTGAACGCAACTTCAGGCTGTACAACATCTGGCGTAACGCCAGCGGCTTCGGGCTTGCTGTCAGAGAACGAAACGCGTGAATGAACTGTCGGTGCGCAAAGTCAAACACTGGCTTCCCGCGAACTACTAGTTCAGCTGGCTGGTTCCACGTTGCCACGCAGCTGTTGATCGAATCGTCTCAACCTGCTGTGCCAGCCATGGCTGCTGGTGGCAATGCACGGGATAGCGAAGTGCGGCAAAGCGTCTGAGCAAGTTCGGATGTTGAGCCAGCCGTAAGCTGTACAGTTCCCGAAAAAGCCGTTCCTGGCATTCAAGCGGTGCTCGTTTGGCGACACAGGCCCAGGCCGTGGCCAGGTCCTGCCAGCGTTGTCCATTCCACAGAATCGAATACGGTGCCTTGGGAAGCAGCCAGCCGAACGCGGCATCGGTTGTCGTGAGTTCGATGGCCGTAACGGTTGGGCCAAGTTCATCGGCGCCAACCACCCAACAACCGTCAAGGTCTTGGCGATAAGACGTCCAGAGTGCATTCCCGGATGCGAACTCAATACGCAACCCGTGATCCGTTGAGTGGACCTCGTTCACCAGACGCTCACACTCAGGTAATTTCTGCCAACCTATTCCGATGGCTTGCATGAGCCACAATGCTTCCTCGTGGCTGCACAACGTAACGGCTGGTTCACTGCGTGGCTCGCTTTTCAGCAATTCGCCAAGCCCTGACTTGCTATAGCGCCAGGGCGAGCGCAAAACCACGGCATGGTGGTCGAACCACAGAATTAAAGCGCCGAAGCACTGCAGCGGTTTTTGACCGACACCAGACAAACTCATGGGCTCGTGAACCTTGATGTGATTCAAAGTCTGGCCAATGACCGTGTTCATGGCTTCGCCCTATTTGCTTTTACGGCTCATGTCGGGCCGTTGCGTCACCTCGATGTAATAGATTGGCTTTTCCAACTTCAAATGCTTGAAGTCGGTGGTGACATGGTGCTTGGGGTCAATCCATCCCGCGGGGTCAATCACGTAATGAAAAGCTGCCTGATCGGGTGTCCCACGTACATGGTGCCAGACCACGTGGCGGCCTATTTCTGTGCTGGGGTTGTAGTTCGCGAGCAAGATCGCCACGTCAGGCATCGCTGAAAGTGAGTCAACTTCTAAGTATTTGCCGCCCACCAGCCCATGTTGATAGAGCAGTTTGGCGATCAAGGGATCATTTACCCAAGCAGGCCCATGCTCGGGAAATCCATGCTGAAACGCAAGCTTCTTGATGTCGGCCAGACTTTGATTGGTCAGGATGGCGCAACAGGCCAGAGCGTCGTCTATTCGCTCTTCCATCTGTACACGTTTGAACGGAGACACGTACCCCGGTGGGAGTTGTCCGTTGGGTTTTGTTGTTGCCATGCTTTTTGCTCCTGAGTGCGATGTGGATTGAAAAACGCAATGCAGCGGCTCACCAAGGCTGATTGGTCCTGGTGAAATAGGCGAAGAAGGAAATTAAGTTGCGAGAGTTGAGCGGAAAAGCTCAGTTCGCGTTCTTGCTGGCACTGCGGTGCGCCGTAGTGACAAATCTCATTGTTCGGCTGGCGAAAGTTCGATTTGACAACTTAATTATAACTAAAAGTAGTTACAAAGTTGTTTTAAATAACTTCGCAGCCTGTCAAATTCAGTTATTTTCCGCAGCGTCTTTGAGCGGCAAGAGTCCGTGGAAAACCCAATTACCAGTACTGTCTGTCCATTTTCCGCTGACATAACAATAGGGTTTTTTGTTGTCCACCTCTGCAACCTGTAGAACTTCAATATCGAGATTAGTAAAGATGTCGTACCCCTCTTGCTCGTATCGAAGTGGGATCTGTTCACAACAATATCGCCCTTCTTGTTTCGACAAATTGGCCGTTCCAGTGATATGAAAGCGGCCACGGGTTGGATCATCACTGCCAGAGAAGGTAAATCCGACGCTGTTATTACGAACGATGAACGTTTCTGCCCAGAGTACAAATCCGACGGCCCCTTCAACGCCGCCCACCAAGAAATCACCCGCGTATCCATTGACGAGCTGTTTGCTGGTTACGCTCACTTCGCCTGATCCTGCTTGCTCAGTCGGAACCTCAGTTTGACTTTCAATCACCACTCACCTCTTTCATCCATCAAAGTACTAAATCGTAACCAACAGAGCGCAAGATACTTGGATTAACATGTTTTTTTGCTTTGTAGTTTCACGGCATGGCAAAAAATCAGTTACCTATTCCTCTTCTCGTTATTTAACTCGTGAAAAAATGCAGTAAGTGAAACGCGATGTTATTTTGATAGTTGATTTGATATACCAAAGCTGATAAAATTCAAAAAACAATTAACAATCAATAAGTTACAAAATATAAATGGCGGATCCTATGGAAATCAAACAACAATGTGTGGTCGCTTTGACCTGGACCCTGAAAGACACCTTGGGTGAAGAACTTGACGTGCTCGACGAGCCGGTTGAGTTTTTGGTGGGGGGTGAAGATCTTTTTCAGATCATTGAAGAAGCTTTGCAGGGCCAAGAAGTCGGCGCGGAGATTGACATCCAAATTGAACCCGAACAAGGTTTCGGCGACTTCAATGATCAGTTGCTCTTTCTGGAATCACGCGAACTATTCCCTGCCGAACTGGAAGAAGGCATGACATTTGAAGGCGCATCACTGCCTGCGGGTTGCAACCCGGACGCCCCCAGAGATGCGCTGTACACCGTCACCGAAATCTATCCAGAGCATGTCGTGCTGGACGGCAATCACCCGCTCGCAGGCATCGCTTTACGCCTGAGCCTGACGATTGAGGCCATCCGGGAAGCGACCGAAGAAGAGATTGGACGCGGCTCGGCCGGCACCGGTTTCTTCAAGATTCAGCCCTTGCATGCAACGGCCCCCGGCAACGACACCCTGCATTAATTCAAGATTTGCCGGTCGAGCCGTAACCACCCTCGCCCCGCTCACTGGCCGGGAATTCGGTCACCACGTTGAACTGCGCTTGCACCACAGGAACAATGACCAGTTGGGCAATGCGCTCCATCGGCGCAATGGTGAAGGCAACATCACTGCGGTTCCAGGCGCTCACCATGAGTTGGCCCTGGTAGTCGCTGTCAATCAAACCGACCAGATTGCCGAGCACGATGCCATGCTTGTGGCCCAAGCCTGAACGCGGCAGGATGATGGCTGCAAAGTTCGGATCCTGCAGGTAAATGGCGATGCCCGTCGGCACCAGTTGCCACGCATTGGGCTGCAAGGTCAGCGGCTCACTCAGACAGGCTCGCAAATCCAGCCCGGCACTGCCGGGTGTGGCATAGGCAGGCAACTGGTCTGCCATGCGGGCGTCCATGATCTTGACGTCAATTTTCATAAAATTAGCTTCTAGCCCTTATTCTCATTGCGATGTCTGCTATTAATTTACGAGCAAGCGCGCGTTTGGAATCGCGGACCATTTCTTTGCTACCCAACTCGTCCACCAACAGCAAAGCGTTGTCATCCTGACCAAAAGTGGCCGGACCGATATTTCCCACCAACAGGGGGACCCCTTTGCGCAGGCGTTTGGCCTGCGCGTTGGCCAGCAGATCCTGACTCTCGGCGGCAAAACCCACACAGTAAAGCGCACCGGAGCGGCCACGCGGCGACTGGGCCAGCGTGGCCAAGATGTCCGGGTTTTCCACGAACGTCAACTTAGGCACATCGCCAGAGCCGTCCTTCTTGATTTTTTGTTCGGCCGAGCTGGCCGGACGCCAGTCCGCCACCGCCGCCGTTGCTATAAAAATAGTAGCTTCCTGCGCATATTCGACGGCGGCTTGAAGCATATTTTGTGCTGATTGGATGTCAATCCGGGTCACGCCACGCGGGGTGGCCAAGTGCACCGGCCCCGCAATCAGCGTCACTTCAGCGCCCGCCTCGCGGGCAGCGCGGGCAATGGCAAAGCCCATTTTCCCGCTCGACAAATTGGTGATGCCGCGCACTGGGTCAATCGCTTCATAGGTCGGCCCGGCCGTGACCAGCACATGCTGCCCAGCCAGCGTTTTGGGCTGAAAAAAAGCGACCACTTCGTCCAGCAACTCCTGCGGCTCCAGCATCCGACCATCGCCCGTTTCGCCACAGGCCTGATCGCCGCAGCCAACATCAAAAATAGTGGCGCCGTCTGCTTTCAACTGCGTCACATTGCGCCGGGTAGCGGGATGGGCCCACATTTCGCGATTCATGGCCGGAGCCAGCAGCAAGGGCACGCTGTCTTGCGGCCGCGCCAGGCACATCAGGCTCAACAGATCATCCGCCCGCCCCTGCACAAGCTTGGCCATGAAATCAGCACTGCACGGGGCGATCAAAATCGCATCGGCCTCGCGACTCAGGTTGATGTGCGGCATGTTATTGGACGCACGCGCATCCCACTGCGAGTCAAAAACAGGGCGCTGACTCAAGGCCTGCATCGTGACCGGCGTGATGAACTGCTCGGCCGCCTCGGTCATGACCACCTGCACGGTGGCCCCCTCTTTGAGCAAAGCACGGCACAACTCAGCCGCCTTGTAGCAGGCAATACCACCGGTCAGGCCCAGAACAATGTGTTTTCCAGCAAGGTCATTCATTGACAAAATGTAGCAGACTGTAATGTTGCCAGGATGTCGCACCGGAAGGGGCAGATCAGGCACCTATAATTGCTCTTTACCACCTCCCCGAGCTTGCAGCTCCCTCTGACATGACCAAATTTGTCTTCGTCACCGGCGGTGTGGTGTCTTCCCTTGGCAAGGGAATCGCCTCAGCCTCCTTAGCAGCGATTCTGGAATCGCGAGGCCTCACAGTCACTTTAATCAAGCTTGACCCGTACCTCAACGTCGATCCCGGGACCATGTCGCCCTTTCAACATGGCGAAGTGTTCGTCACGGAAGATGGCGCCGAAACCGATCTTGACCTTGGCCACTATGAGCGCTTTGTGGAATCACGCATGCGCAAGGCCAACAACTTCACCACCGGCCAAATCTACAAAAGCGTGCTGGAGAAAGAACGCCGCGGCGACTACCTGGGCAAAACAGTTCAGGTCATCCCCCACGTCACCAACGAAATCCAGGATTTCGTCCGACGCGGTGCCCGCATCGGCACGCCCGAAGCCGTGGATGTTGCCATTGTCGAAATTGGCGGCACGGTAGGTGACATTGAGTCGTTACCGTTCCTGGAAGCGGTGCGCCAGATGAGCCTGAAGCTGGGGCCCAACAACAGCGCTTTTGTGCATTTGAGCTACGTCCCCTGGATCGCAGCGGCGGGTGAACTTAAAACCAAACCCACCCAGCACACCGCCAAGCAGTTGCGTGAAATCGGCATTCAGGCCGATGCTCTGATCTGCCGCGCTGACCGGCCGATCCCGGAGGAAGAGCGGCAAAAAATCTCCCTCTTCTCCAACGTGCCGGACTGGGGCGTCATCTCCATGTGGGACGTCGACACCATCTACAAAGTGCCGCGCATGCTGCATGAGCAAGGTCTGGATGGTCTGATTTGCGACAAACTGCGCCTCAACACGCCGCCCGCTAATTTGAAGCGCTGGGACGATCTGGTGTACGAGATTGAACACCCGCAAGGCGAAGTCAATATCGCCATGGTCGGCAAGTACGTCGATTTGAGTGACAGCTACAAGTCGCTCAATGAAGCCCTGCGGCACGCCGGCATGAAAAACCATGTGCGGGTGAAGATTAACTACTTCGATTCCGAAACCATCACGCCGGACAGCGTGAAGCAGCTGGCCAAGTTTGATGCCATTCTGGTGCCGGGCGGTTTCGGCATTCGCGGCGTTGAAGGCAAGATTTGTGCGGCTCGCTTTGCCCGGGAAAACAAGGTGCCTTATCTGGGCATCTGCCTGGGCATGCAAGTGGCCACGATCGAATTTGCCCGCCATGTGGCTGGTCTGAAAGACGCCAACAGCACCGAGTTCGAGCCCAACAGCCCCAATCCCGTGATCGCTTTGATCACCGAATGGAAAGACGATGACGGCACGATCAAAATTCGTGACGAAAATTCCGACTTGGGTGGCACCATGCGTTTGGGAGCGCAAAGTTCTGACGTGGTCAAAGGCACGTTGGCGCACAAAATTTACGGCGACGTTGTCACCGAGCGCCACCGCCACCGCTACGAGGCCAATGTGAATTTCCTGGACACGCTGCGCAAGGCGGGGCTGGTGATTTCAGCCCTGACGCAACGTGAACAGTTGACCGAAATTGTCGAGTTGCCGCAGAACGTCCACCCTTGGTTCATGGGTGTGCAGTTTCACCCCGAGTTCAAGTCGACCCCGTGGGATGGGCATCCCCTGTTCAATGCCTTCGTCAAGGCGGCGCTGGACCACCAGGCCGCCGGCAAAAATTTGAAAGCGGTGGCCTGATGAAGCTGTGCGGATTTGACATTGGCTTGCAACAACGTTTCTTCCTCATTGCCGGCCCCTGCGTGATTGAGTCGGAGCAGTTGCAGATGGACACGGCTGGCACCTTGAAGGAAATCACGGCCAGCCTGGGCATTCCGTTCATCTTCAAGAGCAGCTTTGACAAGGCCAACCGCTCCAGCGGCAGCACGTTTCGCGGTCCCGGCATTGACAAGGGACTGGAAATTCTGGCCAAAATCAAGCGTGAACTCAACCTGCCCATTTTGACCGACATCCATTCGGAAGACCAGATCGCACAAGTGGCCTCGGTGGTCGATGTCTTGCAAACCCCGGCTTTTTTGTGCCGTCAGACTGACTTCATTCGCGCGGTGGCGCAGTCGGGCCTGCCGGTCAACATCAAAAAAGGCCAGTTTTTGGCACCGGGCGACATGAAAAACGTGATCGACAAAGCGCGGGCTGCGGCCCGCGAAAAAGGTCTGGAAGAAGACAACTTCATGGCCTGCGAACGCGGCGCCAGTTTTGGCTACAACAACCTGGTTAGCGACATGCGCTCCCTGGCCATCATGCGCGAGACCGGAGCCCCGGTGGTGTTCGACGCCACCCACTCGGTTCAGCTACCGGGCGGTCAAGGCACCAGCAGTGGTGGGCAACGCGAGATGGTGCCAGTGCTGGCGCGCGCCGCTGTGGCGGTGGGCGTCGCCGGCTTGTTCATGGAAACCCATCCAGACCCGTCCAAAGCTTTGAGTGACGGCCCCAATGCGGTGCCCCTCAAACACATGCGGGCCTTGCTGGAGACGCTGGTGGCCCTGGATGCCGTGACCAAGAAAAACGGCTTCCTTGAAAATAGTTTTTAGTTTTCCATCTTCGTATTATTTTTTGTTTTTGAAAGAAATCAATGAGTGCAATTGTTGACATCGTCGGTCGCGAAATTCTTGACTCCCGGGGCAACCCCACCGTGGAATGTGATGTGTTGCTGGAATCCGGCACCATGGGCCGTGCCGCCGTGCCGTCGGGCGCCTCCACCGGTAGCCGGGAAGCCATTGAACTGCGCGATGGCGACAAAAGCCGCTACTTGGGCAAGGGTGTCCTGAAAGCGGTTGAGCACATCAATACCGAGATTTCTGAAGCCGTATTGGGCCTGGATGCCTCCGAGCAAGCCTTTTTGGACAAGACGCTGATCGATCTGGACGGCACCGAAAACAAATCGCGCCTGGGCGCCAATGCCATGCTGGCAGTCTCGATGGCCGTCGCGCGCGCTGCAGCTGAAGAGTCCGGTCTGCCGCTGTACCGCTACTTTGGTGGCATGGGCTCAATGCAGATGCCTGTGCCGATGATGAACGTGGTCAATGGAGGCGCGCACGCCAACAACAATCTGGATATCCAGGAGTTCATGATCATCCCGGTCGGCGCACCCAGCTTTCGCGAAGCTTTGCGCTACGGCGCCGAAGTGTTCCATGCCCTCAAGAAAATCATCCACGACAAGGGCATGAGTACCGCTGTGGGCGACGAAGGCGGTTTCACGCCCAGCGTAGCCAGCCACGAAGCGGCGATCCTGTTGATCCTGGAAGCCATTGACAAGGCGGGCTTCACAGCCGGCGAGCAGATTGCCATCGGTCTTGATTGCGCTGCCAGCGAATTCTACAAAGACGGCAAATACCATCTTGCAGGTGAAGGCTTGTCCCTGTCCTCTGAAGAGTGGACCAACGTGCTCGCTACCTGGGTGGACAAATACCCCATCATCAGCATCGAAGACGGCATGGCCGAAAACGATTGGGATGGCTGGAAAATCCTGACCGATCGTTTGGGAAAACAAGTCCAAATCGTGGGCGATGATCTGTTTGTCACCAACACCAAGATCTTTAAAGAAGGCATCGACAAGGGCATTGCCAACTCGATCCTGATCAAGATCAACCAGATCGGCACCCTGACCGAGACCTTTGCCGCCATCGAAATGGCCAAGCGCGCGGGCTACACCGCCGTCATCAGCCACCGTTCGGGCGAGACAGAGGACTCCACCATTGCCGACATCGCCGTGGGCACCAACGCGGGGCAGATCAAGACCGGCAGCCTGAGCCGTTCGGACCGCATGGCCAAGTACAACCAACTGTTGCGCATCGAAGAAGACTTGGGTGACATCGCCACCTATCCCGGTCGCGCTGCTTTTTACAACCTGCGCTAAAAAGATGCTGGCCTCCGCGTTGGCGGCTGTGCCGCTGCACTGCACCCCGAGGGGGCTCATGCCTCTTAGGGGCGGCCCGTCGGAGGCCTGACCTTGGGCAACCGCATTGTCCCGGCCGCTCTGATCGCACTGCTGGTGATTCTTCACGCGCAGTTGTGGTTCGGCCGTGGCAGTGTACCGGTGGTGGCCCGCATGACGGCGCAGCTCAATGCACAGAACCAGCAAAACCAACAGGCACTCCTGGCCAACAATCGGCTGGCCGCCGAAGTTCGGGACCTGAAGGAAGGCCTGGAAATGGTCGAGGAAAAAGCTCGAATGGAACTCGGCATGGTCAAGTCCAACGAGATTTACGTTCAAATCGCCAAGTAGCAGGCTGGCCGGCAACTCCGGGACTGCTCGAACACGGCATCGCATGCGACTCGGTCCAACGTCACCTCTAAAAATTGCGGTTTTGGGCGCACCTGGCACTGGCAAAACGCAACTGGTGAGCGAACTCAGGCAACATTTAAGCGCGACGACTGCGAATAATGCGATAGCACCTGTGGTGCTTACCGATGCCACACCCTTGATGGCAGCGATCCACGCCGACTTGCGGCACAGCGACCCATCGCACCACGAGGTCGCGCTCGCGCAACACAAAATCTACGACTTGACGCTGGTCTGCGGACTCGACAATTTAGACCCGTCTGCAAGACAAGCCTGCGATGGCGCGGACTCATACGAATCGATCGATGCGCAACTGCGAAAGGTGCTCACGCGCAACAAGATTGCCTACGCGGTGATTTATGGCCAGGGTCCCGCCCGCCTGAATGCCGCGCTCAAAGTCATCGCCTCTTTACGCAACAAGAGGACTGACGCGACGGGTCCGGGCCGTTGGCATTGGGCTTGCGAAAAATGCAGCGACCCGGAATGTGAACATCAGATGTTCACCAGTCAACTCAAAATTGGCAGCCGATAAAGAGGCTTACTGCACAGCCTCGCTCGAGGGTGGCAGGTTGCCAGTCACTTTGAAAATTTGAGCCACATCAATCGGATCAAAGTGGTATTGCAAGCCGCAGAATTCACAACCGACTTCAATGTCACCGCGCTCCGCGAGGATACTTTGCGCCTCTTCAAGGCCCAACCCCAAAATCATCTTACTCACACGTTCACGACTGCAGGTGCACGAGAAACGTGGCGCTGCTTCACCCGCCAGCGGCTCAAAGCGTGTCAAGGTCTCTTCCCAAAATAGGCGCCGGAGAATGGTCTCCACATCCAGCGTCAAAAGCTCTTCGCGCTTCAAGGTCGAGGCGAGGATGGCAATACGGTTGTAGTGCTCGTTGATGCCGATTTCGTCTTCATTGGCCTGACTCACCAGACTCCCCGCCAAGTTGCCGCTCCCCGCCATCGGCAGGCGCTGAATCAACAGCCCGGCCGCCA
>Ga0209511_1001241_pt1 | contig 23231 bp, 23 predicted proteins | sample SSSSmetaG_FD_184141 | JGI IMG/M metagenome (GOLD analysis project Ga0209511, IMG submission 184141) | Glacier valley bacterial and archeal communities from Borup Fiord, Nunavut, Canada, to study Microbial Dark Matter (Phase II) - ​SSSS... | ecosystem: Environmental > Aquatic > Freshwater > Ice >... | reverse complement strand
CGACGAATCTCGTGGGCGAACGGATCAGCTGCGAGCAGCGCGTTATCCATGGCGAGCTCCAACGTGGGCTCGGCGCGGCTGGCGACGGCGCATCTCCGAAAGGAAGCTGATGAGCCGATGGCGGCGAGGGGCCACCAGGCGGGCGAAGCGTGCCGCGATCGGGTCGCCTGCGAGTGACAAGTTCAGACGTCGTTCGAGCGCGAGCGAATCTGCAGGAGCCAGCCGTGCGAACACCGCGCCGATCTCGTGTTCTTTGCGTCGGAACGCGGCTTCTAACGTTTCGTGGTCTTGTTTGGGCGCGTCGAGTGCCGCGAGGATTTCGGTCTCGAGAGCCACCGGCTTCCAAGCCAGCTTCGGTCGGACTGCTTCGAGATCCGGGTCGTCCACGGCGGGTGTAGAGCCAGATTCCCAGCAGCTTGTTGATGCGGTTCGGTTGTCTTGCATGGGCCCGCTATCGGCACCCGACGCTCGGAGTTGCGTAGAATCTTCAAGCCCTTGAAATCAGTGCGTTTAACGCCTCGACGGACAGCGTCTGCTCGACGATCTTGGCGTACCGCGGCAGCCTTTCACGGCGCGACTTCGGCCAGCTCGCACCACGCACGAGTCGCGTAGTACTCGAGCTCGTCCGCCAACCGGGACCGAAGCTGCAGGTCGCTCGTTAGATCCGCGACTCGATCGATCGCCATGCTCCGCGCTTTCTCGGTTCGCGGCCACGGAGCTCCGCGCCATGCGGGATACCGGCTCGCCACGACGCGAGCCCACCGCTCGCCGCGATTCGCCGCTGTTCCGCGCAGACAATTAAAGTAGTCGGTCGCGCAGCGCTCGCAGAGTGCTGACGGGTTGAAGCAACATCCGTTCACTCATCGGTTGCCGTTCTTGGGCAACCACACCAACGAGATCACGCCGCCCTCTTCGACCGGCATGGAGTGTTCGACGATCTCGATGTCGTCGTTGTCGTTAATCCACGCCGATGCAGCAAGCGTGCGTGGTTTGTCGGAGCACGTACCGGTCGAGTGAAAGTCCGCGGCCACGGTTCGCGGATCGATCGCCTTCCCGCGTGGAATGCGCGCCGTGAACGAGTGGCTGTGCACGGCCCAGCTGGTCAGGCCGTTGACCGTGAGCACGGCCGCACAACATTCTAAGCTCAGCTCGACGAGGCGGATCGTGCTCGCGGGCAGCGACGTCTTGAAGTCCGCGACGATCGACTGCGCGATTGCGAGCGACGGCTGTGCTGTCTCGCATCGTTTCGCGACCATCGAACGCGGCATCAGCGTATTCGCAGCGAACACCTGCGCCTCCGTCTCGAAGTCCCGCTTGTTAGGATGCCGCTTCACCTTGGGCGTCGTGTCCGTGCAAACCGCGTGAGGCTTGTCGCCAAAGTGATCGAGTACGTGATGTCCGAGCTCGTGCGCGATGCTGAAGCGGCGCGCCGCCTCGCTCGGCGTTCGTTCGGAGACCCGAATCTGCGGCTTCCTCCCGCGCGTCAGTCGCGCGCGAGCGCCATCGAGCTGGCCATCGACGATCGTGAGCCCGAACGCCGACGCATAGGCCTCGACCTTGATATGGGCCGGGCTCAGCGCGCCAAACTTGTGAAGCATCGCTTCGGATGCCATCTCTGCTGCACGCAGACCCTCAGCGCGTTTCGTCACTGTCTTGCTCCATCGCCCACACTGCGTCGTCCACCATGGTGCGAAGGTCGTCGTCGCTAATGTGCGTGAGGTCCTGGTGTGCAAACGAGAGGGTTGGAGATCCAGCTTCGAGTTTGGCGAGTTGCGCGAGCAGTGCATCGCGTCCCATGGCGAGCAACGATTTCCGAATCGGGCGTCGTTCCGTGGTGATGCGTACCCGTTCGAGTTCCTCGCGACGCTTCTCGGCGAAGCGATCTGAAACAAGCGCCGTGTAGCGCGCGCCCGCTGCGCGGCTCTCTTTGGTGGGTGCCCCGAACTCGAGCTCGTAGTGCGCGGCCTGGTCGGCCAGCGCATCGAGAATTCGCATATTCCTCGTCGATTCCTTCATGGTCATTCCTAGGTGAGCGCGGCCATGACGGCCTCTCGGGTTTGCTTGGGTAGTTGTCGCGTCAATCGACGCAGCCTGCGGATCGCGTTGTCGTACTGGGCTGGTTGCATCCGCGCATCGCCCATCACGTCGATGCGCTCGCTCAGGCCATCGCCGAAGAGCTCGAGCAGCAGCAGCACCTCCGGATCGTCGCCCGCGCGCTCCTGAATCTCGGGAACGATCAGGTCCGCGATCATCCGCAGGTCGAGCACCTCGCCGGCATCGCCGAGCATGGACGGAGCGATGGCGTCGCTCTCTTCCTCGAAGGCTTCTTCGACATGCCGGTGCTTGTAGCGAGCCTGGTCTCGCACTCGAAACGCGATCGCATCGAGCAGATGTCGCTCCAACGGCTTCTCGGGATTCCACGACAGCGTCCCATCGAACGTGTCGGCGAGCGCGGCCATCACGACGTCATCGACGTCGGCATCGTTCACATGCTTCGTGCGGCCCGCGTACATCCGCAACCGCGCACGCGCAGCTCGATAGAGCCGCTCGTGGACCTCGCCGCTCATCTGACGCTCGAACTCCGAGCGCCACGCCTCCGATTGAAAGGTGCACTCAACCATTCGCAACCTCCAGCCGTGCCGCGAGACGCCGGATCTCGGCGAACCGGGCACGCATCCGGATCGCCACAGCGCGCGCCCACCGCCGATCGGCTGCGGTCGCCGGATCCTTGGCGGTCTCGCGAAGCTCGATCAGCTGGCTCAGCTCGTCCCACGCTTCGGCCGCCGCATCGCAGAGAACATCGCCATCGCCGCGCTGGGTGTCGTGATGCAGCAACGTCGCGTCGTAGATCCGCTCCCAGACCAGGTCGTAGCGAGCGTGCTGTGTGACGGTCCGGAGTACCGCGAGCTTTCCGAGTGCGTCGAGCACGCGGATCGCGGTCTGCCTTCGCTCGCCGTCGGGCCCGTTCAGCTCGTCCCACAACTGGTCGTCATTGAAGATGTCGTCATCGCCTCGGCTCATGGATCACCCCTGTGCGATGACCTTAGGGGCTGACCATGACACTGAACATCCGGACAGCTCATCATGAAAACGCTCAACAGTTGGGAACTGTTACGGGAGCGCCGGGCGGATCCCGGACAGCGCGTTTTTTCGCGGGGTCCTAACTCAGCGACATCGCTGAGCGCGCCACAATGTCTTGTGGACGCATGACGATCTCGCGTCCACGGCCTCGAGATCTCGTACGACTGTGGAGACCGCGGCGAGGTGGTGTTGGCGTTCGTCGAGGGGTACGCGTGGCGCAGCGGGCGGCATGTGGAGGTGCGATTGCTCGCGGAGGATGCGAGCGAGTGGGCCATGGTGGGCGGCGATGTGGCGGAGATGAGGGCGCAGGCGCGCGAGATCGTCATGGAGGTGCTGCGGGACCAGCGGATGCGGCTGACACGCGGGCTGTTTCAGGTGTGGGCGCACGCGTAGCGGGACCGCGTGTTCGGCAGCGTCGTGCCCGACGCGCTCGACCCCGCACCGCCGCGCAAGCTGATGCGGTCGCTCGGTAGCGTGAGCGGTGGAGGTTCCATGACTTATCGAGTCGAAGCAGAGGCGGCAACCCTGGCGGCGAATAGGAAGCACTGCTTCGCGTGCGCTGCGATTCTCGACGCTCGCGCCGAGCTGTGTCCCAAGTGTGGCGTTCGTCAGCCCGTGCAGCCGGGGATGACGATGATCCCTACGGCTGCGGCCGTCATGACGACCAAGAGCAAGACTACCGCCGGCATCTTCGCTTTGCTGCTCGGCGGTATTGGCGTGCACAAGTTCTACCTGGGACGCATCGCTGCAGGCGTCCTCTACGTCTTGTTCTGCTGGACGTTCATTCCCGCGGTGATCTCGCTCGTCGAAGGGATCTTGTTGTTGTCGATGAGCGACGCCGACTTCGCGCGAAGGTTTCCGGGCTAGAAACGATCCGAAGAGCGGCGCGTCCACCATCATCGAAACCGTCTAGACCTGCGAGAAACATGGCCGCCAGCGCGATCTCTTGGATTCTCGATGACACCGATCAGGTCGTCGCCGCTGGCAATCAGAGTCGCGACCAGGTCCGTACGTTGCTTGCGACGATCGAGAAGCAAGTCAAGGCGTCGCCATCAAGGTGTTTCGAGGCCTCGACCGACGGCCCGGTCACGTTGAGCGTGAAGGGACGCACCTATCATGCCGGGCCAGACCACATTGCATCTCCAGACGGTCTCCACGATCATCAACAGGATGCACGCGGGGGTGACATGTCGAGGTTGGTGATTTCGCTCTTCGAGGGGCCGCTCGATCTTGTCGGTGACGTCCACGGTGAGATCGACGCTCTACATGCGCTGCTCGATGCACTCGGCTACGACCGTCGGGGCGACCATCCCGATCAGCGCAGGCTGGTGTTCCTGGGCGACCTCTGCGATCGCGGCCCCGACAGTCCAGCGGTGATCGAGTTCGTGCGCAACCTCGTCGAACGCGGACGAGCGCAGTGCATCCTGGGCAACCACGAGATGAACCTGCTCCGGTGCGATGGGAAGCACGGCAATCGCTGGTACCTGGACCCCGATCACCACGAACACCACGGCGAGTTCGCGCATTGCAAGATAGGTGCGCCTCATCTGAAGCCCGCTTGGCACGAGTTCTTTCTGTCGCTGCCGCTCGCACTCGAACGTGCGGATCTCCGCGTCGCGCACGCTGCCTGGCACGAGCCATCGATCGACGCGCTGCGATCGGACGATCGGACCTCGCTCGAGGCGTTCGAGCACTACGACGAGCAGACGCGCACCCACCTCCGAGCGTCCGGACTCGAGGCGTGCGCCGACGCCGAAGAAGCGAAATTCGCAAGCGCTCTCAAGACCGAGTCGACGCCGACGCCGCTCCTCCCCAACCTCGGCAAGCGGGATGAGATCCTTCAGATGGGGAATCCCGTGCGCGTGGTCACCTCGGGTGCCGAACGCATCACGACCCAACCGTTCTGGGCGAATGGCGAGTGGCGGATGTGCGATCGCCTGCAGTGGTGGAACGAATACACCGGTCGAACGCCGGTGATCGTCGGCCACTACTGGCGGATCGCAGACGACACTTCTCCCGACGTGAGCTGTGGCAAGCCAAGCCTGTTCCATGGGACTCGATTCAACGAGTGGCTTGGCCGCGAACGAAATGTGTTCTGCACCGACTTCTCCGTCGGCGGGCGATATCGCGAACGCGCCAAGAACGTGGGATCGTTTGCTACGCGACTCGCCGCGGTCCGATGGCCGGAGAAGCAGTTGGTGTTCGACGACGCCTCGACGAGTCCCATCTAGGCATCCTTAACCGCCTCACACTGTGCGGCGGCCGGCCAACTCCCGAGATGCTCCCCTCGCCGGACACGCTACGATGGCGATGATGGTGGAGAAGAGCTGGGTCGAGAGGGCGTACGATCAGAAATCGGCTCTTAAGTCGGACACATTATTCAACGTGGTCGCCTTCGACGACTTCGCTTTTGCCGGTGACGATAACGCCCTCTATCTCGTGAGCAGCCACAACAACCCAACCGATGCCGAGGCATCGGCTCGTGCACACACGGCGAGGACCGGAGACAAGTCGTACGTGTATCCGCCGCGTCGAGAGAACCTCGCCGACGGACTCGGACAGTGGGTCCAGGAGGGCTGTGCCCGACCTCGATTCCGAGCGTTCTGGGACGAAGGAGATGCGGCGACGCGCGCGTATGTCATCGCCTGCGTCGCGTTGGCAGACCTCGCGAATCGCAGTGCAGACGAACGCGCATCGGTGTTCGACGAACTCACCACCGAACCACGAGCAACGATGATCGCTCGCTTGGGCAGCGGCAGGGTCCATGTCGAATCGCTCAAGACCCTCGAGCGCTGCGATGCGCTGAACTTCCGCCGTAACGACTGGAACACGCTCTTCTTGCTTCTCGACGATCCCAAGACTCGCCGAACGCTGGGACACGTCAAGGTCGTGACACCGACGCTCGTCCGCCAAGTCGCTGCGGTTCCCGTCGGGTTGCGTTTGCCGGCCTTGCTGGAAGTTCTGGCCGACAACGCTGTCGACACCGATCAGTGGGAGCGACTAGCCACGGCACTCGAGGATGCGGGGCCGACGCGACGCGCGACGTTGGTTCGCAGTGCGCGGCTGGTCCGGACCGCAAGTGATTTCTGGGACCTGTTCCACCGCTGCCTCGATGCGGCACAGACGGAGACGATGGGAAAGCGCGGCGCCATCGCCCTAGGTCCGCGCTTCATCCCGCTGGCCGGCGCGGACGCGATGCATGAGGAAGCGCAGAGGATGGAGAATTGCCTTGGCCGGCTCGTCGATCGGTCAGCGTACGGGCAGTCGCTTTACTTTGCGTGGCTCGGACCGCCAAGAGCGACTGTCGAACTTGCTGCGGTTGCTGGGCGTTGGGTTCTCGGAGAGGTTGGAGGTCATGCCAACGAGCCGTTAGATCCGCGTGTGGAGGCCGTGATCCGAACCGCGGTGGGTGAAGCGCTCGGGGCGAACGCGATCGTCGATCGACGCGAGGTTGCGGGCCGGGTGCGCGGCAGCGCGTTCGAGCATTGCATCGCGGTTGGACGCCGCGAGTTCTCTGACAATGACCGAGCCGCGCTCGCTGATGCCCTGTTCTCGATTCGAGGTCGCTCGCTGGGTCCAAAACGTAACGCGTATGTCGTCGTCGACGCAGACAACCATCTATACTTTCAGGCTCTCGCTGATCCCGGCGGGAACTACTTCGTCGAGATCAGCTCGCATCGCTACATTCCCGAGGTCTCCCGGTTTCTGACGAGCTCGGCGGTCAGGATGTTGGAGGAGAGCGGGTTCGAGTGGCCTCGCGGCGAGGCGAACTTCAAGCGCATGTGGCGCGTCGACCTTCGATCCGACTGTGTCGATCTGGCGGACTTCGCGCTTGGCGCGCTGTGGGAAATGTTCGGTGTGCGGACGTTCGCCCAGCTGAAGTTGAAGGTGACCATTCCGGTCGGCGATGTTGAGCGAGCGGCAGCGGAGCATGTCGAGGCGTTGCTGCGACGACCTTTAGCTACTCCTGCCACGACTGACGTCAGTCCACGGAAACCCGAACGCGATCGCGATTTCGAAGATATGAATCGGGCAGACGTCTGGTGGATCACGTTCGTCGATCAGTGGGCGCTCATTGGCTGCGCGGTGAGCCGAGACGCTTACCAAAGGCTTGTGCACTCGAAGGTTGCGATGGAGCCGATCGACAGGATGGTCGCGACAAAAGGAGATTCGCCACGTGGCGAGGCGACGGATCGGGCGATTAAGATCACCTGGACGGATGACGACGACCTCGCGAGTTGTGGGCACGGCCTGGAGATCTCGTACGACTGCGCGGACCGGGGCTCGGTGGTGGTGGCATTCGTCGAAGGATATGGGTGGCGCAGCGGGAAGCACGCGGAGGTGCGGTTGCTCGCGGAGGACGCGAGCGCGTGGGCGATGGTCGATGGCAATGCGGCAGCGATCCGGGAGGAGGCACGCGCGATCGTGATCGAAGTTCTGCGGGAAAGGAAAATGCGGCTGACGCGCGGGCGGTTTGAGGTGTGGGCAAATGCGTAGCGGGAGCCGTTCATCAGGAGCGCACCTCATTGCCGGGCCTGGTCCGCGCGAATCTTCGAACTTCCCTCGCCAGGTGCTCTCTCCGGTCGTTACTCGCGTGAGTTACTCGAGCTCGCTCAGGATCTTGGGATCCACGGAGTGCGGAGCCGGCTCGCTGCTCTCGATGGTGTTCGGATCGACCTTCTCGCTCGGCGCGCCAACTTCGTAGGTGCCGCCGGGCATCTCGTTCGTGCCCGCAACGGTTTCGGTCGGCTTCGGCGGATCGTTGCCTTCGATCGTATTCGGATCGACCTTCTCGCTCGGCGCGCCAACTTCGTAGGTGCCGCCCGGCATCTCGTTCGTGCCCGCAACGGTTTCGGTCGGCTTCGGCGCGGTCGCCGCATCCTCTGCGTCGTCGGCTTTGCGATCTTGTTCGTTCTGCGCCTGGATGTCCTGATCGTCCGCGAGGTCCTGATCGTACTCGTCTTTCACGCCGTCGACGTTCGTCGCGACGACGGGCTGAGCCGGCGTGGCCTTCGGCGGAGGCGGCGTCCACGCGGGCTCCGAGCTCGACGACGGCGGCGCGTTCGTGCCGCGCAGGTTCGCGCGCTGGTTGGCGTCGACGATCTGACGATCATCGCTCCAGTGGCGGCGCGTCTTGTGGGTCTCCGGCCCGGTCTTCTTTTGAAGATCAGCCACGCGCGTGTCGTAGCCGCTCGCCGCGCCGGTGGCGTGCTCTTGCTTCATCATCGCGACGACATCGACTTCTTTGAGCGTGACCGAGCACGTCGCACGCAGCGGCTCACCGCTCGAATCGAACATCGTGAGCTTGGTCGTGACCGAGACCACGATGCAGCGAAGTTGTTGCGAACCCCAGACCGCGACGCACAGCTGAGGATGGCGGTCCTCCGGGGTGAGCGACTGGCGGTCCAGCGGCAGCGTCAGCGACTCGAGGTCATTCACCAGGCCCGAGATCGGGAAGCCTTCTTCGTAGCCATCGAACAACAGTTCGAGCACCACGCTGCGCGGCTCGCTCGTGCCGTACTCCATCGCGACAAAGCTATCGCCGGACTTCGATTGCTTCGCACTCGTGTTCGGATGCGGGTGCCACTCGGCATTCGCCGTGCGCGCCAATTCTTTCGGGTTGTACTGCGCGGTGATCTCGAGCGCCTTGCCGGTGACCGTGCCGATCACGAACTTGTTGCCCTTCGGCGTGTACAGCGTGCGGTAGTCGCGCTTCTCGAAGTTGTTATTGCGTTGCATGCGAGTCTGCACTCCTCCGATTTCACCGAGGCTCCCGAATGACATGACGTACAGATCACGAGCTCGTTCTCGCCCGGTGGAAGTGGTTCCCTCCGAGACCGGTGGTGACAGCGTCCGCTTCCACCGATCCGCAGATCGCCGCCGCAGAGAGGCTTCCCCCTCGGCGACTTCACGCTCCAGGCGTCATGAGCGCCATCTGCGGCGCATACGGCGCGAGTACCAGCGCGACAGGGCCGAGGGCGAGATCTGCAGGTAGTCCGCTGCCGCGGTGATTCCGCCAAGAGCGCGAATCGCGACCAGTCGTCGTGTGACAGTTTGTAAATCACCGTGAGTGGCGGGAACGTGCGCGATGACCCAGTCATGATCGACCGGCGGAAAACAGTCCCCTTTGGCGTTCAGTTCGACCAATGCATCGATTGCATATTCCAAGACCAAGCGCTCGGCCTCGACGTCGGGACGGTCGGCGATCGGCGGGATGCGAATCGCCGTGGATTGGTCGGACTCGCTCGCGCAGGTGATCACGTGGTTTGGCTCCGAAAGCGTGAGGTGCGCTTGGTTCGGGGTCGGACGTCGTACGCACAACGTTCCATCCGTCTGCTGAGTTGTCGCGAGCCGTGGAGCTTCCTCATCCTCGATCACCTCGAACGACCGCGTCTCGCCTCGTGCCGCCACATGAATCATGCGCGCGATGACCGGCAAGTCATCGTGGCCGACGAGAACCATCGGCATCGTGCCAGCCGCGAACGCTCGAGCTACACGCAGCGCGCGATCCACGATAACGCGACGTGACTCGTCCCATCCAAGGAGTCGCGCCAGTAGCGCGCGGACCCGCATCGTGCGTGGCGTTTCGACTACGAGCGTGATCCGGCCTAGCCCGATCTCGGTGCCGCCTGCCAAGGTCGCGCGATCGGCGCGAACGCCGTCGACCCGAACTCCGTTCTTGCTGTCCTTGTCGACGATTCGCCAAGCTGCATCGACCAACTCGAGCGCCGCGTGCGTTCGCGACACGTAGCACTCCTGATCGCGCAGTCGGATCCAACAGTCCGGTGATGCCCCGATCAAGAACTCTCGGGTGGAACGTGGTGGTAGCGGGTACGTCCGTTCGGTGCCCCATACGCGAAGTTGCATCGGCTCGTCCTCGACACTGCGGGCGATCGCATCCGGATCCGTTTTTGTCGTTTCCTTTGTCACGCTTCTGGTACGCCGGTGCCCGATGAAGTCTGTCGCGACGTTTGTCGATGTTTCCACCCCGGACTCCTTTCGTCTGCAGAGTAAACGTCAGCCCGTGATTGCCCGCCAACTCGGCAGGCGCGAACGCGCGCTCGTGCTCGTCGATGGTGTTCAAGACCTCTCGGACTTGTCCGCGTCGTTGTCGGTTCGCACGAGTGGCTTCTGCGCGTGCTCGCCGAAGAAGCTGCTCCACTGCGCCGCTGTGCGCTTCCACTGCGGTAGCTGTGTGGCGAAGAAATCACGCTGCTCGATCACCTCGCCGAGGTTCTCCTGAAGGCGGCGGGCATCGCTGAGCGCACCAATCGCGACAAAGCGTTGTGGCGCATTCGAGCTCAGGTAGTGATGCGCGCGGCCCCACATCGGCTCGAGGTCCTTGCGTTCTCGAGCTGCAAGCTCGCCGAAGGCCGCCAGCTCCTCGAAGGCCTCCGCCGCGTACATCGCGGTGATTCCCTCCGCACCCGCGCCCGTCGCCTGCCCAAACGTCTGCGCCGCATTGCGTGATGCGATCCGGTCGTCCTTCAGCTGCTGTCGGTCGGCACGAAATTGCATCTTGAATCCGTCGAGCGCCTGCGTTGCGCTCGTCAGCTCGTCGGCTTCCTGCTCCAGTCCCAGTTTGCGGATCTTGGCGTCGAGCGCGATGACCTGCTGTTTGAGCTCGACGTAGTGCTTTCCGCCGACGACAGCGGTGAGTACGCCATCGATCGAAAGGTCGAAGTGACCCGCGCTCGCGAGCTTCTGCTTCACGTTGTTGATCACGAGCTTTGACGTGCGCACGTGCGACGCAGCTGCATCGATCTTGTTGGCAGCACCCTGACCGGCAGTTCCAACGTTTGCGTTCTCGGCTCCTGGATCCGCCGCCGTGCCGTACTGCCAGTTGGTGGTCTTGGCCGCAGGTAGTGACGGATCCACCATCTCGGGTCCCTCGGCATTTTCGTTGAGGCCCTGCGTGCCAAACACCTCCTCGAGCTCGCCAGCCACACTCCACGCCTCGAACGACACATCGAGGATTTCGTGCAGAGTCTTGACGGACTCGTCGATCTCCGCGATCTCGGCGGTCTTTGCGGCGCGGACGGAGGCCACTCGCTTCGCGTCGAGCGCCTTGCGGACGGATGAGTACTTGGCCATCGCGCCTGCGAGCAAGTGTTGTCCCGCGCCAAATCGGATGATGTTGGTCGCCATATGCGATTGGCTTGCTGACCACGTGGTCAGGGCGTTCTGAGAGACGGCGTCGCTCTGCTTGTCCAAGGTGATGTCCTTGAACCGCTCCGCCAGCTTTGGCCGCTTCTCGAGGTCGGCCGGAGTAAGAGGCGCGCCAGTCATCGAGAGGTCTTTGATGCGACCCATCGTCCGATACGTGCTTCGCAGGGGTTGCGCGTACTCGTTATAGGCCACCTGGTAGTCGGTGACGTTCGCGCCTCCATCGGCAACGATCTCCGCACCGAGGTGGAGCGGCGCGCCGAGGCCTCCCGCTCGTCCACCTTCGACCTCGAAGTATCCCGCGCCGTCGGGCTTGAGCATTCGCTGTTGCTCGTGCGTCGCGATAGTAGGACCTACCCCCTTCTCCTGCTGGAGGTCCGAGACCGAGTTGACTTGGCCAAATCGAGCCGAGTCCTGTTCGTAGTCGTCGCTCGTTGCCTCGCGCTTCGTTCTATCCTGATCGCCCATGTTCCGCTCCTCTCATTTCCAGGTTGCGACTCGGCCCATGCTCTGCGTTTCGAGCTGGGCGCATTCGACGAGGTCGTGCATCTCGATCTTTCGGCTTGCCGCGACGGATCGATAGGCGGCCCGCAGTAGCGCGGCGCGGATCGAGCCGCCACTCAACTCGAACCGCTCCGCCAGACGTCTGAACTCGATCCGTTCGGCGAACCAGGTCGTCGGAAGGACCGTGCGCCACAGCCGCTCGCGCTCGGGTGCCTCCGGACTCTCGAAATAGACCTTGAATGTGATCCGCCGCATGAAGGCTGAATCGATGTTCTTCTTGAGGTTCGTGGTGAGAAGCACGACGCCGCTGAACTGCTCCATCAGCTGGAGCAACAGGTTCGTTTCGAGGTTCGCGTAGCGATCCTGCGCACGCGATACGTCGGTCCGAGTCCCGAACAGTGCGTCAGCCTCGTCGAAAAACAAGATGCCGCCACGTGCCTGTGCTTGCTGAAACACACGTGTCAGGTTCTTCTCGGTCTCGCCGATGTACTTGTCGACGAGGCTCGCCACGTTGACCTGCATGAGCGGTAGGCCGACCTCGGCCGCGACGACCTCGCACGTGAACGTCTTGCCGGTGCCAGAATCACCGTCGAAGAGCGCCGTGATCGCTTTGCCTCTTCCGCCGCCGAGCGCACGGGCTACGGTTCCGCGTGCACGGATGGCGTCGATCAGCTCCGTCACCTCCGTCAGAACTTCCGTGGGAAGCACCAACGCCTCTAGCGTCGCGGTCGAGCGGTCGGGCAGCGTCAACGTACTTCCACGTGCGAGTTGCTGAAATGCCGCGACTTCCGGACTCGTGCCTGCAGCGATCATTCGACGTGCGTTCTGGATCTGCCGCGGTGTGAGCACGAGGTCCTCAGCAACGGTAGCGAGCATCGGATCACTCGTCTCGCTGACACCCCACAGCTGTTTGCGATGTTCGGGCCCAGGCGCGTCCACCGACACGACGCCAACCGCACGGCTCACGACGCGTTCCGCCACGCCGTCGAGGTCGCCGAGAACGAGAAAGATCTTCGCATTCGTGGATTGCAGGATCTCGTCGACAAGGAAGCCAAGACCGCTCTCGTTTCCGAGTAGCGCGCGGGCATTGTCGAGCACGATGGCGTGGCCGAGCATGGCGGCGTCCTCGATCAGTTCGCGAAGCTCGGCGACGATCGATGCGCCCGTGCGCGCGCCTCGGGCGATGTCGATTCGCAGCGCAGCGCCGGCGAGGTCGAACGCCGCCCGACAGGCCCAACTCGTCTTGCCAACCCCGACTCCACCGAGAACGATGCACGAGACGCCGCCTGTCTCCGTTTGCCTCATCGCGTCCGTCAGGCCCAATGGCGGTGTCACCCATGGGACGCCGGCCGGCAAGCGCTCGATCAGCACCGCGTATTCCGGCAGCTCGGCAAGCAATGGACGACCGTAGACAGCCGCACGAAACCGACGCGTCGGGAACAGCACCCCGCGTCCGTCGATCTCAGCTCTACGAATCAACCCTCGATCAACGGCTGGAGCATCTCTTCCGACCGCGTCGCACGCAGCGAGGCGGTCGTCTAGGCTCGGAAGAACCGCCGCGATCACACCCAGCTCGGATAGTCCGTGCTGCTGATGAAGAAGCTGACGAAACTCGTCATCGAGCTCCGCCGCGAGCACCGCAAGTGCGATGTCAACGTCGACGGAACGAAGCTCGAATTTGGTTGCGATCTGCTTCGCGAGCTCGCCAGGTGACGGGGCGGCGTGGTCGCTTTGATCACGCCCATACGCGATCAGCGTCCCTAAACGACGTATCTCGTACGCGAGTGGGTCGGGAATCCTCATGGGCTAACCCCGCGAAGCGCTCCAGTTGTGAAATCGATGGTGGTGAGGCGACCTGAATCGAGCACACCCATGTCGTTAGACAAATGCCAACTCTGATTCGTCGGATCATCATGGAGCTGCGGCACACCGCCGACGGGCGGCGTTGTAACTGTCGTGTTTGGCGGCAGTGAGCGCTTCCAGAGCCGTCGCCCACCCGCATCAACGCGCGACAAGGCGATCGGATCCCCCTCGGCAACGAGCGTATCGCCTCCACCAATCGCCCAGACGCCGACCTGGGAACCGGAAATCCCAAGACTCCAAGTAGTGGCGCCGGTCTGCGTCTCGAGACAGTCGATGGCCTTCGATGTCACGACCATCCAGCACGAGCTCGCCCATCCCGCGAGCCGCGTGTCGCGGGAATCGAACGTGTGCTGAAAGAGCAGTTGCCCTGTCGAGTCATCGAACGCGATCATCACTCGCACGTCGCCGTTCGCGGCCGAGGGAACGACGAACGCTGAGACATCGCCTGAAGCCGTCGTGACGTGCAGGCTCTTGGCTGCAACTGGAAGCGGCCACATCGTGCGCCACCGCGTACGTCCGACGGCATCGCGCGCGATCAGCGTTGCGCTCGACGCAGCGCCTTTCTGATCATCATAGGCAACATGCGTGAGCACCACGTAGTCCCCGCCATTGACGTCCCGCGCGATTCTCGTCGCGTTCTCCTTTGTTGCGTCGACCGCAGGAAGGCCAGCGCAGTCACCCTTCATGTCCTCGTTCGACGCGACGTCATCGCACTTGCCGGTGGCGATCGTGCGACCTTGCCAGATCTCGACCTCTTCGTAGGCGTGATCTTGAATGATCAGAAGTGACTCCTTGGACTTCCCATGGAGCCGCGCGGTCCCGACATTTTCGATCGCACGGCGCCAGCGCACCCTACCTGTGGACTCGTCGACGAATCGCACCTCGTTCTTCGACACGATCACGTAGCCACCGCTCGGATCGAAGTAGAGACCCGACATCGCGCGACTCTGGTCGGTGTAGAGGAAGCGCCCGGAGTCGAGCGTCAGCACCTCAGCGCCATCGGAATACGCGACTGCTAGTGTCGTCTTGCCAATAGCGACGAGACCGTGGCCGCGGTCGATGTTCGGAAGCTTCTGCTGCCACCGCTGCTTGCCGCTCGCTGCATCGATCTCGTGCATGACGTCGCCCTCGATGATCATCGCCGAGCTTCCACTCCCAACCGCGATCTCGACCGCGGACGGGTTCGAGCTCATTTTGATCCGCGAGCCGACTCCGCTTGGCAAGAGCGTCGCGATCTCGCCATTCGCAACGGCGATCGCGAGCTGACGATCCGGAGAGTCGACGAAGCCCCAGAATGTCCAAGCGGGTCCCTCAGCCACGCGACTCGGCGACTTACCGCAGGTGGCGCAAGCGAGCAGCACCACGAAGACCGATGAAGGCTGCGTTGTTTGTCTCATCTACGGGTCCTTGCCTGTTCCGACTCGAACACCGCGACGGCATCGACCTCTTTGAGCGTCACGGTGCAGACGGCGCGAAGCGGCGTGCCGCGTGAACTGAAGATCGTCTGTTTCGTTGCAACCGAGGTCAGAGGCACCGCATCTTCTCCTCGCCCCAAACCACGATGCAGAGCTGAGGCCGGCGTTCGGAGGTCTTCAACGATGTCATATCCACCGGCAGCGTAAGCGCCTCGAGCCTGGCGATGATCGGCGACACGGTCGTGCCCTGCTCGTAGCCATCGAACGTCAATTCGACAGTCAGGGTCCGCGCCTCGCTCGTCCCGTACTCGAGCCAACGGTAGTTCTCGCCGATCTTCGAGCTTCGCGCACTCGTGTTCGGATGCGGATGCCACTGCGCCGCAGCCTGCCTGGAGAGCTCCTTTGGATTGTACTGTGCGACGATCTCGACTAGTTCGCCGTGGATCGTTCCGAGCGTGAACTTGTCACCCGGGTGCGTCCATAGCCCATCGGTGTTGGTCAGGTCGGAGGTCATTTTGCGACTCCGAGGGCGCGGCGGCGACGCGCGTCGCCGAGGAATGAGAGCAACCGTGCACGACGATCGGACACGAGCCGAGCAAACCCTGTCGCAATCGGGTCGTCGGGAAGCGACAGCGACAGGCGTCGCAGCAACTCGCGTGCGTCGGCGAGGCTCATGCCGGCAAAGAGAGAGCGCAGAGCGATCTCCTTGCGCCCGAACGCGACCGCGATTTGCTCGCCGAGTGCGGGCCGTGCGTCGAGCACGCACAGGATCTGCCGTTCGATCGCTAGGGGGCGCCAGGTCAACGGCCTCGCCTCGTCGGTCTCTGCGCGCGAATGAAGTAGTTCGGACATGTCACTCCTCGTAAGCGTTGGGTGCCGCCTTCTACGCCTCTCCTAGTCACCTTCCCCTCCGCGAGAAGCTCGTCGTCGTCCTTTGTTACCTCGTGACGAACATCAGGCGTTCGTGTAAACGACCACTCGTCAGGAAGGGATGCCTGCACGTTGGAGGTATCGCGTCATGGCTCCCGGCGTAATCCCTTCGCGCTCTGCAGCACCCGTGATGCCCCAGTTGCGCGCTAGAACCACGCGGCGCATGACCTCGATCGCGCGCGCGTGCGTAGGGACGCCGCCCTCGCGCACCCACTTGAGATCGTGTGGGCGAAGCGCAGTATCCACTCTCCCTTTTCGAGCCGCATCTTCGGCGTACTGCAGCAACACACGATCCATGTCGTGGGTTCGCCCGCCAAGGGCTGGCACCCAGACCTGGGCGACGTGCGGCGACAGGCTCGCCACCTCGGACATCGCGTCGTCGGTCACGACACGAACGATCAGACGCGTGCAATTCTCGGGGAGACGAAGGTTGACGACCACTTGCTCGATGTCGTGTGGCAACTCCTCGCCATCGAGGAAGAGCGTTCCATCGCACGCCCGATGGAGTGCCGCCACCCCCGACTCGTCACGCGCACAAACGCTAAACGGCCGGTCGGCACCTAGCGTCAGACCGTGGATCAAGCGCCCGACTCCATCAAGCGCGCCGTCTCCGCGCAATACGAGGATCGCGCGGAGGTGCGACATCTGACGAATCGCACGAATCGCGTCGTCGACGCCGTTCTGTGCTTCGCTCGCCCAGCCCAGAAGACGCTGAAGGAAGGCGCGAAGCACGACCGACTGTGACGACTCCGCGATCAGGACCGCCGTGCGCGCGAAACCGATCTCGACGGCCGGGGCGAGCGTGAATGTCTTGACCTCTTCGCCGTCGCGTCGGATTCCGTTCGTGCTTCCGAGATCCGAGATTGTCCATCCATCGTCGGTCGCGATCAGGTCGGCATGGCGACGCGATACGCCGGGATCGTCGATGCGGATCGTCGCGTCGAGAGCAGACCCGATAACGTATTGCGCTTGATCGAGATCGAACACTCGGTCGGTGCCGAAGGCGCGGAGCCGGACGACGCGATCGCGGATCGCCCAACCTACGTTTCCAGGGTCGCCCTTGGTCGGAACCGTCACGACCTGATCGTAATGGCACCGACTGTGGTCGGGGTGCGTCAAAGTGCATCAAGTCGTCACTTCGTGCACTCACCTCGTTTTTTGAAGGTTGATGTAAACTTCGGCTTGGTCGACGCGAGATTGCTGGCGCACGCGACGTACAACCTCCAAGATGAGCACCACAAGGCTCGCGTTTGCGCTTGGGGCGCGGTCGCGTTCTGCGACAATACAGATGCTGGTGCTCGGAGTCAAAGTGATGCTGATGTTCGGGTTGGTGAGGGTTGCACGCAACGGCCTCTTCGTCGCAGGCCGACTCCGATGATCGGAGAGCGTGTCGACAAGTACGAGATCAAGGCGCTACTCGGTGAGGGTGGGATGGGCTCGGTGTATCGAGCCGAGCACGTTCTCACGAAGAAACGTGTCGCGGTGAAGGTCCTGCTTCCCGCTCTTACCCAGCAACCGCAAATCGTCGAGCGCTTTCGCAACGAGGCGCTCGCGATGGGAGCACTCGATCACCCGAATCTGATCGACATCTACGACTGCGGACAGCTTCCCGATGGTCGCTGGTTTATCGTGATGGAGTACGTCGACGGCCGGACGTTGGAGCGTGTGATCCAGGCGGGGCCGATCGCTCCCGAACTCGCGATCCGCATCCTCGCGATGTCTGGTGCCGGGATCGCGGCTGCGCATCGGGCCAACGTCTTACATCGAGATCTGAAACCGGCGAACATCTTGATCACCGCACGCGGCGGCAACCCCTACTTCGCAAAGGTGATCGATTGGGGGATTTCGAAGCTCGAGGGTCCAGGCCACGAGCTGACCAGTACCGGGATGACGCTCGGGACGCTCGCGTACATGGCACCGGAACAACTGCTCGATAGCCGTCGAGCTGACGAGCGCAGCGATGTGTTCGCGCTCGGCGTGATCCTGTACCGAATGCTCACTGGTGGCTGGTTTCCGTTTCAACACACGCACCAACTCGACGAATATGAGCATCTCAGCGCCGCCGGCCTCCACGAGCGTCAGCGAGCGACCTCGCCGGTCGACCCGCGAACGCGACTGGCGACGGTGCCGCCAGCCGTTGCGACCGCGCTCAGTACGGCGCTGCACTATGACCCCGCACGACGTCCGCAGTCCGTCCAGGCGTTCGTATTGATGGTCGCCCAAGGCTTTCCCGGAAGCGGACACGAGAAGAGCGGAATCGAGGTGGTCGACGAGTACGCAAAGGAGCTGCTCGAGGTTGGCAACCTACGCGAAACCGTACCCGCGCCGAAGTCGCGCACCGCGACCCGCGCGAGATATCAGCTGGATCCTAAGCCGATCGGCGTAGGTGGTATGGCCGAAGTCTTTCGAGCCGTACAGGTGGGCGTCGAGAACTTCTCGCGTGTTGTGGCGGTCAAGCGCGTGCTTCCGGACTACTCCCAGCTCACGCAGTTTGCGAACATGTTCGTGCAGGAGGCGAAGCTCGCCTCACTGCTCGACCACCCCAATATCGTCTCCGTGCTCGACTTCGACCGCGACGAGCAGGGCCAGCTTCGCATCGTGATGGAGTACGTCGAGGGACGCGACCTCGCGAAGGTTGCCGAGCGCGGGCGGCTGCCGTTTGAAATCACGAACTACTTGAGCTCGGAGATCCTGTCAGGGCTTGGCTACGCGCACGACCTCCCCACCACCGATGGGCCACGAGGGATCATCCACCGCGACATCTCTCCGCACAATGTGCTGCTCTCGTGGGAAGGCGCGGTCAAGGTCTCGGACTTCGGCATCGCGAAGGCGCGCAACAGCGACGTCGCGACGATTAGCACGATGATCAAAGGGAAGCCCCAGTACATGTCACCCGAACAGGTGAAGGGACAGGCGCTCGATGGGCGCTCGGATCTCTTCGCGGTGGGAATCGTGATGTGGGAGCTGCTCGTCGGCCGGCGGTTGTTCGATGGAACAGAGGATGAGGCGATGCGCAGGATCGCATATGGCGGCGGCGTTCTTCCACCGAGCCAAGTTGTCTCCGATGTGCCACACGATCTCGAGGCGGTTGCGATGCGGCTGCTACAGCCTGATCGCAGCCAGCGGTACGCGAACGCGGCACTCGCACTCGCGGATCTCAAACGCTGCACTTCGGGATACGCGAGGCGCGATGATCTCGTCACCCTCTTGCGCGAGCGCTTCCCGAACGAGATCGCGGCGCGGAAGCAACGCTCGACGCCGGGTCAGGTGATCGCGGTCGGTCGATCCACGGTACCCGATCGTCCGGGCCACCTCGAAACGAAGAAAGATCTGGCGCCAGAGCCGACGCCGTTTGCCGTTGCGCCTCCGGATCGTCCGTTGCCACACACGACGCTCGGGTTGTCCTCCGGACAACGGGTACCATCCTCGGCGCGCCGCGTCGCGCTGTTCGGAGCGATCGGCCTCGCGGCAGCGGCGCTCGCTGCAGTTAGCGTGATGTTCGTTGCGACGGTTCACCGGCACGGCCGCACAACAGGGATGACGTCAGATGCCGCCACGACCGCCACCGTCGTGGACGGAAGAGTTACGGACGCCGTCATCGTGTCCCCCGCCGATTTATCCACACGCCCTGTCGAGCGCACGCAAGCGATCGATGCCGGAACCCCGGATGCGACCAAGGTGCACGCTATCGTGCATTCGCCGCAGAGATTTGACACAACCGGAAAGGGCTCGGCCGCAAAAGCAGGCAGTCCGAGGCCTCTCAACCCCGACGCCGTGGAGGAGTAAATGTTCGTTCGAGCTTCCATTCTCGTGTTGGTAGTCGTCGTCGGACTTGCAGGACGCGCCGACGCTGGAGATCCAGCGCTTCGCAAACCGAAGGCTCAAGCCGCCCTCGAACACCTCGGAGCGGCGAACAAGCTCTATAACGTTCGTTCGTTCGATGAGGCCGCGAAGGAATACAAGGCGGGCGCGCTCGTCGAGGCCGCGCCGATCTTTGACTACAACCTCGGTCAGTGTTTTCGCCAGTTGCATCGATACGACGATGCGATCTGGCACTACCAGCGATTCATCGATCAAAGTCCCGAGACGCCGGAGCACGCGTCCATCGCGAGGAAGTTCATCGAACAAATGCAAGCCGAGAAGCAGCAGCAGGCGATGACGGCCCCTCCCGTAGATGTCGGCGATTCTTCACCACCAAAGCGCACCGAGACGAGCCCGCCGGCGCCTGTGATCGCACCACCACCGACGCCATCGCCAGGATCACGCGGGCCAGATTGGTTCGGCTACGGATTGATCGGGGGTGGGAGCGTTGCGATCCTGGTCGGGGGCGGATTTTTGTGGAATGCGAGCGATCTGAGTGACCGTGCCAATCAGACCTCGAATCAGAACGACGCAAGCGCTCTTCACGACCAAGCAGATCGGCGTCAGCTGATCGGAATTGGATTTGTCGTCGGTGGCGGCGTTCTCGCTGCGGTTGGCGTGCTCAAGTTGGCCCTTCACCACGACGTGCAGACAAAGGTCGCGAAGTGGGACATCGGAGGAACAAACCAAATGGTGTTCTTCCGCACGAAGTTTTGACGTGGTGTCGGCTATGGGACACAGCCAGCTTTAATCGAATGGGAAACGCTCGGAGTTTCGGCGAAGCTTCGACCACAATCCGGGGGAATGACTCGATGCGCACTAGCTTGATTCTTGGTTTCACGATTGCGGTGTTCGTCGGATGCAACAACCGCGCGGACGTTCAATGCGAGACCACATCCGACTGCAACCTGAGCGGCGGAGGAATGTGCGTGCCCGCGAGCACCGGTAACATGTGGTGCGCCTACCCCGATCCCGAATGTCCCGGCGGATATCGGTGGTCGACACAAAATGTCGGCGACGGCTTCTCCGGAGAATGTGTCCCGGACGGTTCTGTGCACGACGCCGGAATCGACACCCACGAGCCGGACGCGAATCTCCCAGTTGCTGACTGGGCGACGAGATTCGGAGGGCCCAGCGATGACACTGGAGTTTCGATCGCGAGCGCGTCGAATGGCGACATCGTTGCTGTTGGATCGTTCACTGGAACGATGAACGTTGGCGGCCCAGCGCTCTCGTCCGCGGGACAGACCGATGTCTGGGTGGGGCGCTATCACGCCGATGGCTCGTACGTGTGGTCTGTAAAGCTAGGTGGCATCGGCGCGGATAGCGCGCTCGGAACGACCATCGACGCTGCTGGCGATGTTTACGTCGTCGGACATTTCGTTGGACCGGTCGACTTTGGCGGTGGCAGCCGCACAAACGCGAACGGCGGGTTCCTGGTCAAGCTGAATGGTACGAGCGGAGCGTGGGTGTGGGACAGCGTTTTCGGCGCGTCGGTCGCCGACCTCACGGGTGGCGTTACGGTGGTCGATGGAACGACGGTTGCCATCGGCGGTCGATTCACTGGCACCGTCGACTTCGGAGGTGGCAACGTGACGGCGACACCCTCGGCCGGATTCGATAGCTTCGTGGCCGCGTATGCGACCTCGTCTGGCGCACACGTCTGGTCCAAGGCGCTCGTGACCACGGGCAACGACGGCGATTTCGGCGGCGTCACCGCCACCGGCGGTGATGTCATCGTCACCGCCGGCTTCTTCGGCACCGCAACTATCGGCGGGTCGCCGCTGGTCTCTGCATCCAACAGCGAGGATGTCCTACTCGCGCGCTACCATGGTGCGGATGGCTCGTACGTCTGGTCGGTCCGCGAGGGCGGCGCGATGAACGAATATCCAAAGGCCATCGCCACCGACGGGACGCACGTGTATGTCGGCGGCCAGTTCCTCGGCACCACGAATCTCGGAGGAGCGGACATCCCGACGAACGGCTCGTACGACGGGTTCGTGGCCTCGTACAACGTGAGCAATGCTTCGTTGGCGTGGGCGCAGAAGTTTGGCGGAGCCAACAACGACGCGGTGACCTCGCTGGCTGTCTTGGGAACGAAGTTGATTGCGGTGATCAGTTTTTCCTCGCCGACGATCACCATTGGCACGCAGATGCTTACATCCGCTGGTGGAATCGATATCGGGATCAGTAGGCTGAATGCGGCGACGGGCGACGCGAGCTTGACGGCGCCGTTCGGAAGTACCGGTGACGACACGATGGCGGTCTCGTTCGCTGGTTCCAAGCTCGCAGGTGTAGGCACATTCAGCGCGAACACCAATCTGTTTTCGACGGCGTTGACGTCTGAGGGTGGGAAGGATATCGCGGCGTTCCGCGTCGACTTCTGAAAGTTGTGCGTAGCGGCGATTCCGTTCGCTAAACTGCTCGAGTGGTCACCCGAAGCCAGCGGCAGCAGCTCGTTCGCGTGGCCGATAAGCTGCGCGGCACGCCCTACGACGACTCCCACGCCGCCGACGGCTGGAAGAACCTGCACCAGAAGCCGACCGCGTTCGACTGCTCGACATTCGTGTGTCGGGTGGCGATGGAGGTTCTCGGCTACGATCATCTCGCGGCAGACGTCGGATGGCACCTCGACCACTTGATCGAGGTGGATTCCCCGCAACCCGGTGATCTCGTCGGCTACGGTCGAGCTGCGATCAGCGGTGAAGCCACCACGAGAGACGTCGTCTGGCACGTGATGTTCTACGCTGGGGTCGGAGCCGCTATCGGCGCGTGCGATACGCTCCGATCGTCTGCGCGATCCGTGCGCTTGGATTTCGCGCGGTCTTCGCGAACATCGATGCGGATCGATCACGCAGCGCTTCCTGATGGGACGTGCGGGACCGAAGATCAGCTCGCTTACGTGGCCCCAACGGGCCTGGACAATGGTAAGCGCTGTGTGAACCCCACGTTGCGACAGCCGGGGTCGCCGTCGTAGCGGCGGCTGTTCAGCCAGCGGACGTAGGTGCGGGGGACGGCGGCGGGACCGTGACATGGGACAGCGCGGGCGCGAGTTCGCGCGGATCGATCCGCGCGCGGCTGGCGAGCCAGTGCCGAGGCGCGAGCTCGAGGTAGCGATCATGCGGCCAGTACGACAGGACGCGGAGCACCTCGTCGAAGTAGACGAACGGGTCGATGCCGTGCAGCCGACAGCTGGCGATGATGCTGAAGATCGCCGCCGCTGCCTCGGCATGCGTGTCGGTGCCGTAGAACATCCACGCCTTGCGACCGACGACAATCTTGCGCAGCGCGCGCTCAGCGCGCGTGTTGTCGAGTGGAATGTCGCCGCTCTGCAGGACTCGGCGCAGCTCGGCCTCTTGGTTGAGCGCGTAGCCGAGTGCCTTGGTCGCGAGGTTGCGTCCGGGCGTGAGG
>Ga0209511_1001238_pt1 | contig 23245 bp, 23 predicted proteins | sample SSSSmetaG_FD_184141 | JGI IMG/M metagenome (GOLD analysis project Ga0209511, IMG submission 184141) | Glacier valley bacterial and archeal communities from Borup Fiord, Nunavut, Canada, to study Microbial Dark Matter (Phase II) - ​SSSS... | ecosystem: Environmental > Aquatic > Freshwater > Ice >... | reverse complement strand
CGACATTCCAAAGGAGGCAATGGCGGTTACAATTGGTTTACTCATCGTTGTTTGTTTTTATTTAGAAATCAAAGATAGAAGTTTGTTTCTGTTTTTAAGAATTGAATACTGATTACTAAAGCCATTTTTTACGTCTGAAATAAAACAGCATGACAATCGTTATAGTGATCATGATTCCCCAGAAAATAAAATACCCGTTTCTCCATTCCAGCTCGGGCAAATATTTGAAATTCATTCCATAAACTCCTGCAAAGAAGGTGAGCGGAATAAATATGGTCGAAAAAATGGTGAGTACCTTCATGATTTCATTCATTTTGTAACTGACCGTTGAGAGGTAAAGATCCATCATGCCGGAGGTCAGATCACGCAAACTTTCAAGTGTTTCAATTATCTGAATGGTATGGTCGTAGATATTTCGGAAATAGATTTTAGTGTCCTCATTGATCAATTCATGATCGGAATGCTGGAGTTGATTGAGAACTTCACGCGCCGGCCAGATTGACTTTTTGACATATCCGAGTCGTCGTTTTAGCTTATAAATAGCCTCCTGGCTTGATTGGTCGGGAGAGGCTATCAGTTCTTCTTCCGTTTCTTCAATCATCTCGCCAACTGATTCTATTAGTGTAAAATACTGGTCTATAATGATATCTGAAATCGCGAAAATAAGGTAATCACTTTTCATCTTCCTTACGCGTCCCAATCCGGTTAGAATTCGGGTTTGCAATGTTTCAAAAATTTCGGGCGTCGTTTCGTGAAATGAAATTACATAATTTGAGCCCAGTATTATGCTGATTTGTTCAATATTTACATCGCGGCTAACAGGATCGAGCTGTATAATTTTGAATACCATAAAGATGTATTCTTCTCGTTCTTCAATACGTGGACGCTGAGTTGTATTTGCAATATCCTCAAGATCGAGGGAGATAATATTAAAAAGATTGCCAATTTCGTTTAGTATTTCAGAGTTATGAACCCCGGTTACCTGAAACCACTTGATGCCAGGATGCTCAAGATAAGCCTTCATCTCACTTACGGAACTAAATATGGTCTCATTTGTGGTTGATTCGTCAAATTCAAGGACTTCTATTTTGACCTTATCTACGCGTGGTTGTCCGATATACTCAATCGTACCTGGAATACTTCCTCTTTTTGCCGTCTTTGAAACAAATTTCTGGAGATCAATCTTTTTTAGTTTTCTTTTGCGCTTCATTCCTGAGTTATTTTTGACAGACGATTGTTTAAGTTCAAAGATAATCCAAAACTTACTTTAATTTTTTAATTCTTTTGGCGGATAAACTTAAAAATGGGTTTTTTTGTTAAAAGAGATAAGTGGGTTAAAAATTCTTTAATTCCGGCACAATATATGTAGAAAAGTGTATATGTTTGAATAGTCATGAAATGATTTAAAATTACGCGTATGAAATTTAGATTCCCGGTGTTATTTGCAGTAATCCTCCTTTCGATTTTTACAACTTCAGGGGTTGTACCAGTTTTGGCAGGCGAAGGAGATGTGGTGAAGATTAACATAGCCCAGTTCAAGGCGCAGATTATGGATTTCGAGAAAAATCCGAAAGTTTGGAAATATGAGGGAGTTTTGCCCTGTGTCGTCGATTTTTATGCTGATTGGTGCGGACCTTGCCGTCTTGCTTCGCCAGCATTGGAAGAACTTGCCAGAAAATACAAAGGAAAAATCGTTGTTTACAAAGTCAATACAGATCAGGAACGCGAGTTGTCAACAGTATTTGGAATCAGCGGAATCCCTGCTTTTTTGTGGGTTCCTCAATCTGGTAATCCGACCATGACAAGTGGAGTCGCTAAATCACCTGAGGCGATTACAGCCCAGTTTGAGAAAATGATCACGGATGTTCTTCTTAAGAAATAGGTAATAGAAAAAGGGTTCGTAATACACGAACCCTTTTTCTAATCTATTAAATACAGTTCCAAATTCGGTTTGCTTGTAAATAACTGCTGATTGATCATCAAAAGTTGTCTGCCTTCCGGTAAGCTTCAATTAATGCCAGTTCTCCCTCTTTGCCTTTGATGCTGTTGCCATGTTCCATGCACAATACGCCATCATATCCTTTTTCAGAGATGTGTTTGAATGCATTTAAATAATTGATTTCTCCGGTTCCGGGTTCTTTGCGACCTGGATTGTCGCCAATATGGAAGGCTGCAATTTCTGACCATGCAGCATCTATATTAGGAATAATGTTTCCTTCGGTGATCTGCTGGTGGTACATATCGTCTACAATTTTACAGGCAGGACTGTTTACTGCCCTGCAAATCGCATAAGATTGTGGAATACCCGTGAGGAAAAGTCCGGGATGATCACGTTTATTCAGTGGTTCAAGAACGATGGTCAGTCCCCCTTTTTCGGCGATTTCGCTTAATTCGCGCATCATGTCAATCACATTGGCCGTCTGATAATCCCAGGCCATTCTTTCGTTGTAACGTCCGGGAACCATCAATGCACATTTGACACCTGTACGTTTGAAAAGCTCAACACCTTCATTCACTTTTTTGACCAACATCTCACGGATAGCCGGATCCTTCAGTACCATCGATTCTTTACTGAAGTCAGCATATAAAACAAATGGACCCATATCCATGTTCTGACGTGTGAGTTCAGCTACTATTTTATCCTGGTCAGTTGTGCTGCGTCCAGGTAAGCCATTATCGAACATTGCCCTGAAGCCCTGATCAGCACAGAATTTGATCACGTCAACCGGATCTTTTCCTGCCAGTTCCGAAAAACTACCGATACCAGGAGCATATTTTAACTTGAATTTAGCCGAATTTGAAGGTTTTGCATCTGCAAGATTACTGCTGTATGCAATGTTTGAAAATCCCACAAGTGCAGCCGCAGCCGCTGAATTTTGAATAAAGCCTCTTCTATTCATGATGATTTTTTTTCAAAGATAAGTTTATTGATTTTTTTACTTCACATTCCAAAAAGAAAAAGCCGCATCCGAAAATGTGGTTTCGGATGGGAAAGTAGAATATCTTAAGTCGATTTGATTCAGAATTCCCGCTCTTTCGGAACAACAATCCACATGATCAGATAGATCAACACTCCTGGAAATAAGACGGTAAAAAAGGTAGCCAATGCAAAAATCAGTCTTACTACAGTTGGGTCTACAACCATGTATTCGGCAATTCCTCCGCAGATTCCCGCAAGCATTCTGTCTTTACGCGAACGGATGAGTCGTTTAGGTGAATTCAGTTCCATAACAGTTTTATTTAGGGTTATCGTTTTCGTCGTCTTCGTCTGTCTCGTTTTCCTGATTAAAAAGCTCTTCCTCGTATTCAAGTTCAAGATCCAAAAATTCTTCTGCTTGTTCGAGTAATTCCTTTTTCAACTCTTCGCTGGCAGGTTCATCATCAATCCAGTGAATTTCCTGATCCACAGCGAATGATTCAATATTTGAGCCGACGATAAAACGGGGTTGCTCGTTATGAATGACAAAGATTCTGTCAGGTAAAACCTGCGAATTATCTGCTAATAGAAATTTAGGTAACATGATACTTATTTTTTGAGATTAAAATGTTTGCACAACATTTATTGCACAATCAAAAATACAATATTTTAGTTGACATGAACACATTTTAATAATAAATTGCTGTTACATTTATTTCCAACACTTCCATTTTTTTTCGATAATTTTCTTTCAAGAGATTGGTTGGATTGGAATGAGTCGAATTTTTCGACTACAAATAGCACACTTCCGGCGTTGAACATCAAGGAGAATGACGAATCTTTCATGATTGAGATGGCAGCGCCTGGCCTTACAAAAGATAATTTCAAGGTGAATCTCGACAGGAATCGGTTGGTAATTTCATCTGAACTCAAGGAAGAAAAAAACGAAAATGGAGAAAAATACTCCCGGCGTGAATTTAGTTACCAGTCGTTCCAACGCAGTTTCACTTTACCCGAGGGTACAGTCGACGGGGATAAAATATCCGCGAAATACAATAATGGAATTTTATTGGTTTCTATTCCCAAAAGGGAAGAGGTGAAACCAAAACCTGCAAAAGAGATTGATATTATGTAATTCTTGTCTCTATGACGTTTGTTGTGAGCAATTGAATTTTGTTCTGATGCTGTTGGCAATTAGCGACTGGCAGACTCGCTTACTAAATATCGGGAGCTATCTTAGATATTAAGGGTTGATGGTGTGATAGTTAGCACGATCATGCCGGCTGCAAGTTGCCAATTGCCAGCTGCTCATTGCATAACATATTTGCCAGCTGTCTGTAAATTCTACCCGCAAAATCCGTCATAAAACTGTAATTTTAGTTTGGACCGCTCTCGATTGAGGGCGGTTTTTTTCTGGTTACTCCTCCCGATGCAGGATGTTAACTTCTTCTTTTAGCACTTCCTGAATTTCGAGAAAATTATCTTGTAGTTGAAGCATATTCTCAGCAAAAAATGCGTAGATAGCATCCCAGTCAGTGATCTGGTGAAGATCAACTCCACGCATTTCGACATAAATTCTGCAGACTTCCTGCTTATTTGCATTGAGGTAACAATAATCCCATGTCAATCCCGTGGCAAAACCTTCTTCGAGTAGTAACCGATATCTTTCGACCAATTCGTAAACACGTAAACGGCGGTCTTCCGACTTGTGATTAATCTCAAGCGCAACCATCGCAAAATCCCGGTCAATATCGAATTTTAAATCAATATGACTGATTTTTGTATCGTGCAAGATCCATTTTTTCTTGCGCCAGGCCAGGTCAGGAATGGTATCGCAATATTCATCAAACTGCGACCAGAACCTTTGCACCAACTCCTTTCTCTCTTCTTTCGTGAACATGCAGTATTTATCTGTTTATTGAATTCCCGATTGCTGGCTGATATTGATACCAGCGAGCATAAAACCGAAATGATGAGAACAAAAGAGGTATACCCATTGTAATATACGCCAACGAAAGAGAAGCTAAAGGTACAATGGATGTTTTACGGAGAAAAACTCCTAATGATATCATACCGACCATCATCAGGTAACTTCTTGAATTGAAGAACTCGTAAAACTGATGGCTATTTCCATTGAGAGTTATGATCCGGTAAACATGTTTGCGCGAAATCTTTAAAAATACAAGCACGAAGAAAATTAATCCAATGCAAATGCATCCAAGGATTTTCTCCCATGTAAAACCAGATGAAGCTTTTAGCATCGAACTGCCTCTGTATAAAAGCATTCCGCCGGCAAATGTCCAGATGATCGCCGCCTCTAATAAAAGAGTACGCTTCGAAACGCAAATGGTTAAATATTTTGATAAATTCATTTTGCTTATATTAAAAAAAGAGCCTTACAATTATAGTAAGGCTCTTTTTTTCAATAGCTTGATTTAGGGCGTAAAAACTATGCTAGTTTTACATTTACCGCATTCAATCCTTTTCTTCCTTCGGTTACATCGAAGGTAACATCGTCATTTTCTCTGACTTTGTCGATAAGACCAGTTACGTGTACGAAATACTCTTTGTCGGAGTCATTGTCTTTGATGAATCCAAAACCTTTGGATTCGTTGAAAAATTTTACTTTACCTGATTGCATTTTATTATTTTTTTAATCGCGACAAATATAACTTAAAATGATGAAATCCAAAGAATTTTATAAAATATATTCGATTTTACGAAAATATTTATAAAATTATTATAAGGACAGGAAAAAACCCAGATTTAATAAATTTCGATATTTGAAATGAGTGGCGAGGCTTTTGATGCCGTTATTGCAATTTTAACTTTTTCGGTTTCAACCGGTTCAATCTTCAAAATTCTTTTATAACCGATCGTCGAACCTTTTGATACCTCCACCCAATTGTTATCTTTCCATGCGTAAACAGCAAACCCTTTAACTCGCTGACCCAGTTTAATGTACTCCTGTAGGGTGACGTATTTCACTGTTTTCTTTGAACCAAGATCAATGATGAGATTTCCTGTGTTGACGTCATCATTTGTTGCCCAATAGGTTTCCTTATTTCCATCATTTACGTTTGGTGCAGCATAAATCTTTGAATTTCCCCGCCAGGTGTCCGATTTTACAATGGAATGGAGCGCAAGGTTATTTTTAAAGGCATCGTCAATCAGCTGTTTCCATCCTCGCAATGCCTTAACGTCATTTTCGTGGAATAACCCTTTGCGATCGGGTGGAATGTTTAAAATCAGATTCGCCCCTCTGCCAACTGATGAAAGATATATCTCAAAAAGCTTTTCTGGTGTTTTTACTTTGGCATCTTCCTCCGCATGATAAAACCATCCCGGACGTATCGAAACATCAACCTCTGCCGGAATCCAGTTTTTTCCATTTTCTTCACCAGCATTTAGAATTTTTTCAATACCACTTTTCCCGGCAAAGAGGGTGTCTGAAGTGATAGGCGACCAATTCGTTTCGCCAATGTAACCACTTTCATTACCGCACCAGCGAATATCGGGACCTGCATCACTGAAAAAAACAATGTTAGGTTCGATTTTTCGTACCATATTTAATGTGGTTGGCCAGTCATAATACGATGCACCATTTATTTTTCGCTTCTCTTTTGCTCCTCCGTAAAAGCCGTCACCGCCATTGGCACCGTCGAACCACATTTCGAAGACCGGGCCGTACATTGTAAACAGCTCTTTTAATTGATTTCTGTAATATTCAACATAGGAAGGTGATCCGTAATCGGCACGGTTCCGGTCCCAGGGTGACATGTAAACTCCGAATTTTAATCCATTTTTATGGCAGGCGTCGGCCACTTCTTTGACAACGTTTCCCTGTCCGTTTTTCCATTTACTGTTCTTTACTGAGTGTTCGGTATATTTACTTGGCCATAAACAAAATCCGTCGTGGTGTTTGCAGGTCAGCACAATACCTTTCAATCCTGCTTCCTTTACAGTTTTAATCCATTGATTGACATCCATTTCAGAAGGATTGAAAACCTCGGGGCTTTCATCTCCATAACCCCATTCTTTTCCGGTAAATGTATTGGTAGTAAAGTGAATGAAAGCATATTGTTCCAATTCCTGCCAAGCCAGCTGGCGATCGGTCGGGATTGGAAAAACGGGTGAAGGCGGTGTAACCTGTTTCTCTTTATTAATCGCAAATATTTGAAATACAGACAGCAATAAAAAAACAAGTAAATTAAGTTTCTTCATAATGTGAATAGTGAAATTATTTTTAAATATCTGGTTGATGACAAAAATGCTTTTCATCCACCCCAAAGATAGCCATTTGGATTAAAAATACTTATCTGAAAAACTAAAAGTAAGGCTCAAAATTAATTATTCAATTAGGAGTAACGAGATTATTCGTAGCGTAAAAGCGTGTTGGGAAAGGTCTTTCTTTCAATCAGGTGAGGAAAGGAAGTGAGGTGGCGGCGAAAAGTAAAAGGTTAAAGACCTTAAGAACGCAGTCCTTCAGGTACTTTAACCTTCAACTTTATAAATATTTTTCTTAATACAGTTTAGCGTGACACTCAGAACACAATTTTGTTTTCCATTCGTCATTAATTTCAACCGGATGTTTAAAATCCAACGGTTTAAATGAACTTGATATCTGCATTGCTGTGTCCATACCCTGTGCTACAATTTCGTGGCATAAATTGCAATCCCTTGAAATCACCTTCCCGCTCTCCGATTTATGCCGGTCGTTATGGCATCGAAAGCAGCCATCTGTTTCCATATGACCAATATGATTGGAATGAACAGACCATTTTACACCCATTTCGGGAAAGAAATTCTGACTGTAACCTTCCTCGATACCCGAAATTGTCTGTTCTATTTCTTTCTTTTTCGGTTCAATTAATTTAGGATACATGGTCGTGTAGTATTCGTGAACCTGCGTTTTAATGGCCAGCATGGCACTATCGGTTGTTGAATAATCCTGGTACAGAATATTCATGGCCATCATTTTAACATCTGGCAATTCATGTGGAATTTTACCTGCTGTGATCAGCTCATCAATAAAGTTTTGCGGAGCCTTGTAATCATGCGACGGACGGTTGTGACAATCGATACAATCCATTTTTCGTGTCTCCAGGGTATCGTGTTGAGTGGCTGTCAGCTTTTCATTGGGATCTTCAAAAATGGTAACTTCGTTAGTTTTAAGGTTCGTATATTTAACCCACGGAATTTTCTCCCTGCTACGAGCTGAGGCGATGTATTCAATTTTTACATCCGGATTTATATGCCAATGTATCCCCTGTGCCAGACCCTGAGCACTGTGACTGGCACTGGTTTTCATCTGAAGGTGAACATTCCAGGCAGTTGTTGTTTCATCAGCCAGATAGGAAATAATATTCTTTTGTTTCCGGTCATAAAATTTTTGAGGCCAGTGACAATGTTCACAGGTCTCCATAGCCGGACGTAAATTCTGAATAGGAGTTTCAATCGGATGTGGAATCTGATTTGTTAAAACAGCATATACCTGGTATAATCCGGTCGCTTTGCTTCGCACATACCAGCCAGCTCCTGATCCCACATGACATTCAACGCATCTAACCCTTGAATGGGGAGAATTTTGATAAGCAGTATATTCTGGTTTCATTGTTTCGTGGCAAAGTTTTCCGCAGAATTCATTGGATTCTGTAATATGAAAAGCCTGAAAACTACCAATTGAGGATAAAATCGCCAGACAAATGGTGCCTACAAGAAAAATAGCGGCGGCATTTCTTGTCGCAGGTTTGTTAAAATCCCAAAGCGGGTAGTCGGGAGTTCCTGCAACTTTTTGCTTTTCCTGTCTTTTGGCCCGTACCATGCCTATTGGAATCAAAATAAGGCCAAATGCCATCAAAGCGGGGAGCGCCATATAAATAAATATGCCCAGAAAAGAATTGTTTGATTCAAAGAGGGTCGAAATCAGGAATAGCAGTAAGATAATCAGCAAACTGATTATTGCAATTGTAGCGCCTGCTATTGTTAACAGATTTTTAGTTGATCTTGGCAAATGCATGTGATTAAAATGAAGAGGTTTAACCTGTATTGGGATTAGCGGAATAAGAAAAATGGTGCAAAATTGTGTTAGCAACAATTCTGAAAACTGTTCTTCTTGAATTATAAGGTATAAGTATTGAAACTATTTTTCAATTTCAATACTTATACTTTTCTTTGCTATTTGAGGGTACGAACAAAATTTACAATTGCCCAACGATCTTCTTCTTCGGGGATTTTTTTATCAAAAGCAATCATTTCATCACGTCCAATTACGGTTTGATAATAAATCTCACCATCGGTCAGTGCCTGAAATTTAGCGTCTTTGAACGAGCCGATTTTCGTTTTCATGCTTGATGCTTTTGGTCCATCGCCCAATCCTGAACCACCATGGCACGATTTACAATGTTTGGCATATAGCATTTTCCCAACATTTGCGGAAGCTGCATCACCTTTGGCGGGGTTTTTCATTGCTTTGTAAGTTGCCGGAATTGTCCATGCCGCACCAACTTTTTGATCTTGGGGAGTTACAAATGCAAATAGCACAATCATACATAGAATACCGCCTGTAGCCCAAAATAAACTAATTAGATTCCTTTTCATGATAACATTTTTTTAAATTTAACTTCAACGTTAAGGTCATACGTCAATCAAACTAAAACTACCCAAATATACTAATTTATTTGTGTTGGTCTTATAGTCAGAATAGCGTTCTATTAACGGCTAAAAATAGAAAGGTTATCAGACTATCATGGATTCATTTTATTGATATAAGCAAATTAATTTATTGTTATATAATATATAATCGGGCATGATTAAAAGGAAAAAACCCTGACTTAAAAGAGTTAAGTCAGGGTTTTTAAAGGATATAAATCTTATCTAAAAAGCGGTGAGTTCAATGTCCACTGAGGTCGTGATAACCATTGACCATACTTTTATAGTTCTTTAAAGGATTTTTTCCTATAGATGCAACGTATAAATGCACGATTAAAAAAATTGAAACCAGGAAACCCAGACTCGCATGAAAGATGGCAGTCATAAATATTCCGCTTACCGAATAGACTTTCTCGATAATTAACTCAGGAAATAAAAGTGCTAAACCTGTAATAATTAATCCAGGAACGAAAAAATACATGGCAACTAAGTACGAAACTTTTTGCATTGGATTAAACTTCCGCTTCTCAGATAATGGGAACGGGGGTTGTTCATGTTTAAACATTCCGGAAGTATAATAGCCAATTTGTAAATTAAGTCGTTTCATTAATCCCTTTAATTTTAGCCGGTAATATTTGTGGTTGTTTGTCAGCATATTACCAAAAAAGAAAAACAAATAGTTAAAACTAACGATAATTCCGGCTATATTGTGAAGGTTAACAGCCAGTTCGAAGTTCATTAATTCAAATTTGGGACTGGAAAACTGCATATTTATTCCGGTAAAAATCAAAATCAGGATTCCTAACGCATTGACTCCGTGCCAAATTCTTAACCATATGGGATAAAAATAGATTTTATTTTCAGACGTCATGAAATTATTTTTTAATGATTCTAAGGATTACATGAATGCAGATGCCGGTCAATGCCAATAAGAATATAATAATACTGATCCGATTTAGCCAGTCATTCTGATAAGCGCCAATCACATACGATTTATTCGAAATGATTGAATTGAGCTTTCCTTCCTGTGATCGGCTCTGTAGATTTTTATATTTATACAATGACGCTTCAAGCATCGAATTTTTTGAATGACACTCCACACAATTTTTTAATGCTTTTTCTTTTGGAAGAATATTGTGGGAAACCGATAGCGAGTCAACGACTTGGGTATGGCACTCAATACATCTTACATTCTTGAAATGTAGTTCCTGGTTAGGCAGCCATGTGTGAATCTGCGCAAGAGCGGGTTTAAGTGTGTCCGAAAGCAATTGAAATTTAGTGTTATTGCTGTGGCACGACATGCACATTTCGTTGCTGAAGCTAATGATATCATCAACGACATAACTTGTTCGCGATTTGGCCTGATAGTAGTGCTGGTTGTGACATTTTGAGCAGGTAAAGCTTTCACCACTTTTCTGAAAATGAACACTTTTCTGAAATTCCTCATCAATTTTCTCAAACTGATAAACGGCATATTTTTCATCCCCTCCATGGCAATCCAAACAGGTACTTAATGGTTCAAGTTTAAGTTCTGCATTGTGAGGGTAAGTGGTATAATCGGCCGAATGACAATCTGTGCATTTAAATTTGGCATGAACGCCTGTTGCGAAATGATCTTTATCCAGAATATACAACGGATTCATCATCCGTTTGTCGTCCTTCTTTGTCAGCGTATTTTGAAAAGTGAATGCCTGATGGGAATGACAGTTAAGGCACAAATCATTTTCAGGAGCCAGTGCTTTCTCCTGTGCATGAGATTTTTGGGAAATCCCAATAAAAAGTATTAATAGTAATAATTGAAAAGAACTTCGCATGACCAGGCTGTTAAATAAAAATGCTGAAGTCCGGAATTTGAACTTCAGCATTTTTAAAAATGAGTATTACTTAAAGGTGCGCATGTAATTTACAAGCGCCCAACGATCTTCTACGGCAGGGATTTTTTTCTCGAAATTTGGCATTTCATCACGGCCGATAAATGATTCAAAATAGATTTCGCCATCACTTTGTGCCTGAAACTTGCCATCTTTCAATGAATTGATTTTTGTTTTCATGCTCGATGCTTTGGCTCCGTCACCAAGTCCGGTAGCTCCATGGCACGATTTGCAATGTTTTGCATACAGCATTTTTCCAACATTCTCAGGATCACCTTTACCTTTTTGGGGATTCGCCATACTTTTGTAATTAGCAGGGATTACCCACGCTGCACCGGCTTTTTGATCCTGCGGAGCAACAAAAGAAAAAAGAACGACTGAAGTCATAATTACTACTGCACTCCAAAATGAATTTTTCAATGTCTTTTTCATATTCTTAATATTTACGAATTAATACTTCAACAATGTTACAAATATCTTACCAATATTGCATAAGCCTGTTTTTATTAAAATCCCCACAAACGTGTTATGTTGAAACCGATAGACCATTGTTGTTTATTGAAGTCATTCTGATTCCACATGATATTATCCTGAGGCAATAATCCATTTGCGGTTCCAAGGAAAATCTGAAAGGCATGTGTGCTGGTCGAAATTTCGTAACCAATTGCAGCATTTGGTTTGGGATGGTTTGTCCATTCAAGCTGTTCAGAGATCTTTTTAATTTTTAATGGTTCATCATAGTTGAAAATGATTGATCCCTGCGGGGAAACTTTTATTCTTCCGTTAAAATGAATGCCAATTTTATCGTGGTCGTAAAGAACGCCAACTGAGTTATAATGTGTAAAGCTAACTCCGGCCTGAACAGACAACCAATCGGTAAATTTCCGTCCAATGATCAATTGCGAGAAATAGCTTAAGCGATCTGGAAACTGGAATTTTTTGTATAACTGTACATGTGTTCCTACCCGAACCTGCCCAGTCTCAAATTCACTTATGTTTCTTCCATCGATGGCTACATTACCATACAATGCAATTGCAACAGGAAATGAATTTTTACGGGTTTGCTGAAAGATGGTCCATTTTGCATTCAGATCAGTGGCCATATTCTTCTTGGTAATCCCTGCACCAATCTGAAAATTCTTTATTGGGACGTAGTTCAATCCAATCCTGATATTTGAACCTGGTGCGTATATACCCCACAAATCAGAATGTCCATTCTCTGTGGTTCCGAATTTATGCTGGATAATCATTTCCAGCGTATTGATATTTGGTATGACTGTTGTTTGCGCATCAATAAGATAACCACTTTCAAAAGGTGATCGTACGGGCTTGTCTTTTTCTATCACTCCGGTAGAATCGGTTGCCGCATCCTGAGCAAATGAAAGTGTCGAGAATAGTAAAAAGGAAAATATAAAGAGGATGTTTTTTTTCATTTCTGCGAGTATTAAATGTTTGCACTAATTGTTTTTGGCACCATCTTTTATCCATGCAAGAATAATAGCCGCTTCAGGTGCTGTGTACTTTTTCCACATATGAGTCGTGGATGCTGGCGCTGGAAAAGCATAGATTGAACTTTGTTCGGGTGTTGCCGTACTTATTAAATTAGGAACAATCGACGAAAAAGCACTGGCCGCAGATAAATTGGGAGCCGTTCCACCAGACTTGTGACATGATGTACATTTATCACCTGTCGAAAATATGGGAATCACCTGTGTTGCAAAACTTACAGTACCTGTAATTGGCGGAACTTCAACAGGCATGATGAAATCGTATTTACAGCCATTCATAAACAACGAAAACAAAAGCAAAGTGAGGAATATTATACGTTTTTTCATGCTATTTATTTTTAATGTTAATACAAAAAAAGACTTCAATTTGTAATAAAAAGAAGCCTTTTTTATTTTTCGTTGTGAATACCTTATTTAGAGTTTGGCAATTGAATTTGTCAGCAAAGCTTTCGTATAAGCATAGTTGTGAATTCCCAGACTGTAATCTCTCAGGCATAACTGGAAGTTGACCAGTGCTCCAAATTGTGCATTTGTCAAGGTAAGTATTGGTAACGTTAGATTATAATCCTTTTGAGCCTGGCTCCAGGATGCTGGTGGATTTCCAACATATCTGAAACTTTTTGTATTGTATATTTGAACAGTTGGATTGGTAATAGGATCGTAGACATTCAAATAACCATCGTAGTTGTTATTTGTTAAACCAATCCATAAATTGGCCTCAGTATCACCGCTTCTGTTCAGGATATCAACACCCCCAATTGTAAGTTTTGCGGCAAGGTTATTTAGCAATGTTTTGATGTCGTTACGAGGACTAACCCAAAGGTTTGCAGTAGTAGACGTAACTGCAGTTGAATGGCAACCGGTAACATTACAAGTATTTAAATTTCCCTTTGCAGTGAACGTGTGACCACCAGCTCTGCCGTTCATCGCCCCCATGTGACAATCGACACATGAAGCAACTGTTGTATGAGCTGAATTTGTGTAAGGTAATGTTCCCGCAAATTCTACACCGCCCATACCTGCATAAACTGCACCCGCCGTACCATAATGGGTATGCATACGGTAACTTGGACGTACTTTATCTGTTGTGTTAGGGCTTTCCGGCGTACCATCGTACATGATTCCCGCTGGATCAGCAGCAATGGCAACATAGTCCTGAACATTTGTGGTTAAAGCATTCACAAATGGACGAGGTTGGTGACATTTTACACATAAGTTACTTTTTCCACCATCGGCTTTGAGGTCAATGGTTTTTGTTCCACCCCACATGGTCATTGCTACAGGAGCGACAGTGGTTAAGGAAGGAAGGTCAGAAGAACCATATGTAGCGTGTATCGAACTGTGACAGGTTGAACAACCAATTTCGCCATAGGCAGCCGAGGCAACAGTTGCATATTTATTATCATATCTGTTGGTTGTGGCGTTTAAAACGAAGGTGGAGGGAATATTGTTCTTAACTACATATTTAAAAGCTTCACCTGCGTGACAAGGTGTACAACCGGTACTCCCGGCTTCTTCGAAAGCCGCTTCACCATAATTATGTTTTGACAGCTGAAACTGAGTAGTAATTAAATCAACTTGCGTAGGTGAATGGCAAATTTTGCAAGTTTCATTTGCATCTTTTCCATCCTTGCCGTCAGCACCAGCAACTCCGGTCAGACCCATTGGGCCCTCTTTAACACACGATGGAGCTATACATGCAATTACAATAGCGTAAAGCAAAAGGCGGGTAACATTTTTAAGTTTCATAAAGTAAGAATATTAATGGTTCGAATGATATTTATAAGTTGCTAAATCGCGAAATTCACTGGCTTATTGCAAAAAGAGATTATCATAAATTAATCTGCTTAAGCGATAAAGAATGTCTGTCAAAGTTAATCTTCGTTTATAAAATATTATTGGGGTAAAAGTATAATTGCAACGGAAATAAACAAATGTAAATAGGTTGATATGTTCGCGGTACAATATGAATATATAACAGAAAATAAATTGATATATATCAATAAAATTTTGATGTGTGTCAATTACAGGATGAAAAAAATGCTGAAATTCGGATCTTTGGTTTCAGAATTCAGAAGAGAATTGATTCCACATGATATTCTCCTGAGGCAATAAGCTATTATTTGGTTCATGGGAAAATCTGGAAGATGGCAGTACAATTTGAGTAAAAACCGCATTATTGTTGATATGCATCTGCTATATTTTGACACCTAATAAATTATCCGTTTCTGCTGATTTCGATAAGATCCTCTTCCTTAATTACATTAATGGTGTTGCGCGAGTGATTAATGATACCTGAGTCTTCAAACTCTTTTAGGTTACGGATAAAACTCTCTTTAGTCATTCCTGACATTTCAGCGAGCTCTTGTTTGGTAAGAACGAATTGAAACGGATTTGATAAATAAATCTCATTTTTTAAATAGAGCAACGTATCAGCAACTCTTCCTGGCATGTATTTGTGAATCAGGTTTATGAGCGTTTTATGCATTTTGATGTGTTGTCCGTTATACAATCTCATCAAGTCCATCGCGAACATACTGTTGACTGACAAAACATTGAACATTTTTGAAGTCTCAATAAAACAGCACTCAATATTGGTCAATGCCGCTACGGTAAAATGATGCGAATCGTCGATGATTGTTCCACCACCCGTAAAAATATTGTTGTCTTTTATGATATCTACGATTATATTTTTCCCTTTTGGTCCTTCAGAGACTACTTTCGCCATGCCGCTTCTGATACACACAAGGTGCGTTAATGGGGTATTTTGTTTTATGATCGTCTCTCCGGCGCGAAATTTTATTTGCCGCTTATTATCCATTATGGATCGTAACTCGCCTTTTGATAGGTTGTTAAATATATGGGTGGCTCCACAGTTGTGACGGTTGAGACAGCAATCAGATGTACAGCCTAAACATTTATCGCAGTTATTTATTGGTGCAAATGCAGACATATAGATATATTAATTTGTAGGCGAATGTAGATTAAATATTCTATAATTAATAATCCACTGTATTTGGGGATTAAATAAAAGAAATTTTAAAAATACAATTTTAAAATTTCTTTTATCAGTACATTAACAATTTAAACCTTATAAGTGTTTCTATATCTGTCAATAATTTTCTTGGTTTTGTTTATTTATATTCGCCAATCAAAATTCCGGAAACATTCCACGAACTAAAACTTCCTCCTTCATTTTGCCCCATCGGAATAGCCACTGAAAATCTGTGCTTTCCGGGTTGTATTTCAGAAATTGGGAAATAGACTGGGTTAGTTGCTGATCCCGGACACCAACCTGAGCGACTGTAATCGCTTGATGATGTTCCATTCCAAAAATTGCCTGAAGCGGGGTTATATTTTCGGTAAGTGGCACAGTCGCATCTCCAGGGTGTAGTCTGGAATAAAACCTTCCCATCGATTGAAATTGTATTCATTTTCTGATTAAACTCATCGCCGCCTTCCCATCCTCCGTGGCCTGTTGTAATATAACGCATCCGGATATTTGTAACACCCTCTGGAATCGTTGCCTCCACATTCAGCGTATCGTTCCCAAACATGGTTCCGTACTCTTGTCCCGACATTTCAATCACATTCAGCGTATTGAAAAGTGGTATCGACCAGTATTTTTTAGCTGGTTTCTCTGAAACTTCCATGCTCCCCGGAAAATATTTTAATTTCAGACTTACACTATGACCGCCTTTGTCGTAATTGCCAATAAATGCACCGATCCAGCATTCTCCCTGTAACAATGGCAAGAGTTCTGTTACCTCTTGTTTGTAGAGTGTGGAGTCTTCCCAATGTTGTCCATAGACGGTTGACTTATCATTGAACTCGCCAATTCCGAAAGAGGTGAAAAACCGCATGATTTCAACAACCGGTGAATAATCGGAGGTGGCAACAACACCCTGGTACGATTTCCCATTTTTTGCGGTGAAAGCAGGTAATGTATTAATTCCGTTTTTCAGTCCATCCAGAAATGATTTCTCTTTGTCGACGGGGATCATAAAAACGGAACCTGTACGGTCGTAAGCATCGCCATTCGAATGTTGGTATAGTTCGGCAAACAATTGCGTTTCATCTGTTACAACCGCTAATTTTACTTTTTTCAGGATCACTGTTCCTGCCGAATATTTAAAGGTTTTCTGCGATGAGGTGTCGGTTGGATTGACAATCTCATTACCGAAACTGATTTGTTCGTTGGTGAATACATCCACGGTTGTGATCAGATTCTCCGTGATGCGGTATTTGTAGAGTGGCAAACTTAAACTTTCGCCCATTTCTGCGGAAAGAATTGGTTCCTCCTCTTTTTGTTTTAACAGTTTTATCTCGGTGGCAACAATCTCATAGTTACCATTCCGGATGATTTTCAATACCAATCCATCCGGAATACCATATGCCATCGACGGTGTACCTTTTACCCCCAACTGGGTTGTGTACCAGATATCAATTGAGTTTGAACGAAGCGAAGTTTTTAATTTTTTACAGGTGTAACCAAGAATAACAGCTGTTTCGTTGGTTTCGGTGAATACAGGATATTCTGAAAAAACCAGTGGCGTATTAATAATTGGGCCGTTCGAAAAACGGGCAACCTGGAAGGTGTTTTTAGTGCCAAAATCAATATAACTGGTTTCTTTTGCGATCGTTGGCAGCAATGTTTTTGCATCATTTTCAGTCCACGATCGTGATGATGTGGACGAACACAAGAGCATACTTTTAGCTCCCTCTGCACGAGGCTTTCCATTAACAACTACCTGAAAAGTTACTTTAACCATTTCGGGTGATTTTTTTGGAGCGGCAAAACTCTCTATGACAAAAACATGCAGCAATGCGACAATTATTAGTTTTCTCATATTCGTTTCTCAGGTTTAATGTATCTGACCGTTAAAGATAGAAAATTTGCTTAATGTGATTGAAACTAAAATGGAGACCGCCTCATTTATGATGAGACGGTCTCGTGAAATCTTTTCAAAAATAATTATTTGATCACTTTGGACCTAATCCGTACTGTGGATTCAATTTGTCAAACCACAATCTTTCAGTATTCAATTTGATTGCATCCAAAACTGTAGGTGTAATACCCTGCTCAGCAATTGCAGCCATTTTATTGGCATAATTGATATCATCTTTTCCTGGCGTAGGAATAACAAAGCGACGTGGAAGTGTCATTTCAACACCACTTGTTGTTATTTTTTCCCATGCCAAATAAGAACTACCCTTTTTAGGTATTCCTGAACGACGAACAGTTGACCATACATCGCCTGGAGTATTCATAAAGTTGATGTATTGCTGAATGTATACCTTTTCAAGTCCATCTGTGGAAAGATTACAGATTGGTTTGGCCAGTAAGGTTGCAATTTCAGCACTCTTTAATTTAGTCGCACCTGCTGCAGCTTCATCAGCATTGGCATAAACCGGATCGCTATTATAATAGGGCATCTGGTTGTTTTTAGCCAATAAATCCATTCTTTCTACCGATAATTGAACACCTTTATTGAAGTACTCCTGGGCACTTTTTGTAAGGGTTGCTCCCAACAATTTAAATTCTGCAAGGTAAAGGTTCGTTTCTGCTGAACTTCCCAAAATTACATTCAAACCAGGATCATTATCTTTCAATTCGATAACGCGGCCACCTGGTTTAGTGGGATAAGTAAAATCGTAAGATGTACGTACCATTTTTTCCGAATAGAGTGACGTTGATGCATAGGTTTTCAGTGTACTACCAACAGTTAGCTTATTGAGCTCAGCCTGGTTGAAATAAATATTGTTGGCTGGATCTTGGGTTGCATCTGGTGAAAGCGGAACTCCGTGGTAGCGTACCCATGGTTCACCCGGACTTTTCCATCCGGTAAACTTTTTATTGGCATCAATATTTGCATATTGAGATACATAAGGTGGTAATGCTTTCCCTGCATCCAAAAATGCCTGAACGACTTCTCCATTGAATTGATCTTTTTCGAAGATGAAACGTAAGCGGGGATCTGCGTTACCAACCATAAAATCAACCAGATTTTTGCTGGCATAGCCAATCCACATTTCATTTCCGGTTCCGTAATATTTCGTCCCTTTGGTGTAGACAAAATCGTCACTCAAGCCGTCCATGTAACCGGCTGATGAAGCACCGACCTCACCAGCAATTTTCAGTGCAAGTGCACGATCCTGGTTGATCAGACGGGCAGCAATTTTAAGTTTTAGCAAATTGCAAAACTTAGCCCATTTTGAATAATCGCCACCATAAATTACATCCTGGTTTCCCATACTTACCTGGTCTTTTGCCGTTGTAAGAATTGCAATGGCATCATCAAGTTCTTTCAGCCAAGTGGTGAAAAGTGCTTTTTGGTTATCAAGAACCGGAGTTAATAATGGGGGATTGGTGTAAGGTGCCAGACCTGCTTCTGAATAGACCAACGAACCTGAATTATCGGTGTTTTGAATAGCAGGAAAAATCTGCGTGGCATAAGTCAACGCTTTCATGGCCTGATAGGTCGATTTTTCGGGCTCGGCCATTTTATCAATATTGAATCTTACATCAAGTGTTTGAGGGAACAATTTGCTATACAGGTCAAAACCTGAAGAGGGTCCCATATCTACGAAGTCAGAGGTGTTTCCACCCTGCATTGTTGTTACCTGTGCCCAGGGGTATATGTACTGAAAGTTATTATAAAACCAGGTAGTATAATCATTTGAGTACATCTGATCTATTGCGGTAGTAACCGAGAACCTTAGATCGGGTTTCGAAATGGTGGATGGATTGGAATTTAAGTCACCAAACTTTTGTTTATCGCAACCCCAGACCATCAGGAAAACCAATGCAAATACTATTGCAAATACTATTTTATATGTATTTTTCATGCTTGCTAATTTTTGAAAATATTAAAAACCTACAGATACAGTCATGGTATAAGATGCAGTATACGGACTGAAAGATCGTTCGCGGAATGAATCGGTACTCGTTGTACCTCTGAAGCTTTCAGGATTCAGGTGATTAGGAAGTGAGTTGTACAAATAACCAAGGTTACGTGCGTTTAAAGAAACAGCCAGCGAAGTTGCCTTAATTTTTCTTGCCAACGTTACAGGAAGCGTGTATCCAACAGAAACATTACGAATTGCAATGTAACTCACTTCATTGAACCAGTTGTCGTTAATTACGCCTGTACTCCACGAACTATTTCTGTAAGTAAAATAACTGGCATGGGTAGGTTCAACATAACCTTTATCCATCGCTTCCTTATAAGTTAAACCACCAACATCCTGTGATGTGCCATTTGGCGTAGTTACTTTTTGACCTGTTGCAAAAACACCGTCAGGAATTACGCCATCCGTAAATTGTTGACCTTTTGAATCTCCATAACCAGTAGTCCATGACTGACCACCATGAGCTGCGTCACGTCCTTCCAATGATGTTTCAAGGTAACCATTTGCCGTTCCATATTTATTCGAGTACGATGCAATATTGCCGCCGAAACGGGCATCAAGCAGGAATGTGAAGGTGATGTTTTTATAAGATAGTGCATTGTTCCACGATCCTTCAAAGTCAGGTTGCATTTTACCAACTTTCTCGGCTTTATTGCTTCTGGTGTAATAGGCTCCGCGACGCGTATCGTTCCATGTCAGAATTTTCTTGCCATTGAGTGGATCATTTGGATTGGCTGTATTGTTCCATTCTAATGGTTTTGTATCCGACATCAGCACACCATACTCGCCACCTTCATAGGCTACCGAACCTACCCGGAAATTTCCGTAGGCGATATCGCCACCAAGTGTTTTATATTCGCCCACTTCTTTGCGAAGGTTCGAAATCGTGGTTTTGTTATGCCAGTAGTTAAAAGTTGACTCCCATTTGAAATTCTTTGTTCTCACAGGTTCTACTCTTACTGAAATTTCAACCCCGCGATTTTTTAGTGAACCAATATTCGACATCATTGCATTATAGCCTGATTCACCAGGAATTGGAATTGTGCCAATTTGATTATTAATTGTTTCGTCATAAACTGAAAGATCAATTCCTATGCGGTTCTGGATAAATCTTAAATCAAGACCTGCTTCAAAAGAATTTTTTCTTTCAGGTTTAATGCTTGGATCAACCAAAGTGGTCGAATTGAAATTGGTATAAACAAACGATCCGTCAGACATTTCATAGGGAGCCATGTTATTGTCCCTGTGCCCTAATGTATAACCTTTATTAATATCATAGGGATTGGTGTCGTTACCAACCTGCGCCCATGATAAACGGGTTTTTGCCAAAGTAACCCATTCAGGTAATTTGAATGTTTCATTGGCGATCCACGAAGTACTTACCGAAGGATAAAAATAGGAAAAGTTACCCGTTCCATTTGTGTAAACCAATGCTGACGACCAGTCGTTACGACCGGTAAGGTCAACAAATAACTGATTTTTCCAGCCGAGATTCAACAGCGCATAAGCAGAATTAATTTGCTTGGTGTTACTGATCGTTCCTTCCGATATCAACGTCTTTTTTGAGTTAGCAAGGAAGAACTTTCCAGGTACGATGAGGCCACCGTCAGTTCTGACCTGTGTCGCTTCTTTTCTTTGATCCCAAAGTTCACCACCGATAATGAGGTTTGATGTAAAATCGCCCCAGTCTTTATTAAGGTTTGCGGTAATTTTAGCGGTTCGGCTTCTATCTGTGCTATTTCCAAGTAAATAAGATCCTCCTTCGTTTGCATAGCCAGTTCCAAGCTCCTTTTGTTCAGATGAAACGGTGTAATAATTCATATTGCCTTCAGCGGTAACTGATATCCATTTGGCAAGAGTAGCCGTTAAACGAACGACCGGACGTACAACTTGTTCCTCCCTTTTGTTTGTATTCAAATTATACTTGAACCAAAGTTCGTTCATTGGAACATTTGCATATTTGTCGCCATAAGCTGATGATGGAACACCACCGTGAGATGCCTGATAAATTTCGCTTTTGTTCCATTTTTTTGTATCATACCAGTTTTCAAGGTTCCCATCAAGGAATGCTTCTGAAAGGTCATTTCCAGGATTCTTAGGACTTGAAATTGAATGTGAGATGGATGCATCAGCCTTTAACCAGCTTGCCAGCTTGTATGAGCCTGAAAATAAAAGTGAATTTCTGGAAAATTCATTGGATGGTGTAGTTCCCTTGCGAACATTGTATGAATCAGAAAGATAAAAAGTTCCTTTGTCATTTCCTCCGCTTAATGCTACAGACGTATTGGTATTGAATCCTACGTTATAAGCATCTTTCATATTGTTCTTTGCAGGAAGGTATTTGCTGGTCGTCCCGTCGAAATCTTCTATATCTCTTCCATCGAATTTAGGACCGTAAGCAGTACCTTGCCATGGGTGACCAATCTTTGTCATCATACCGGCAGAGTTTTTATAGTACTGGGTCATTGGTGCAAATTGATAATATCTGCCATTTGCATCTTGCTCGCCGAAATCGACATAACCGGCAATTGCGCCTGTTCCGTATTCGTACTGGATGTCAGGTTGCGCATAAACATAGTCGATACCAACACTTTGGTTTACTGTTACGCCAATTCCTTTTGTACCGACACCGTCTTTGGTTTTAATAACGATGGCACCATTCATACCACGTGAACCGTAAAGAGCAGTCGAAGCAGCACCCTTCAGAATAGATATTGATTCAAATTCATCGGGATTTAAATTTTTGAGCTGATTACCAAAGTCATTGGCACTTGCATCCCAATCGGCACTCGAACTTGATACGCCGTTTTCAATAATAACCCCGTCAACCACAAAAATTGGCTGGTTACTATTTGAGTTCAACACAGAAATACCGCGGATCTGAATCTTCGAGTTCCCAAATAATCCACCGTCGGAAGCGCCAATGCTTAAACCCGTCGATTTGCCCTGAAGTGCCTGTACCGGGTTAGCTGTATTCGCCTGTGCCAGTTCACCACCTTTTACTTCAGTTACTCCGTAACCCAGTTTTTTTGTTTCACGCTTAATGCCCAGTGCTGTAACAACAACTTCATCCAGACCAATATCCTGTGAAGCCATTTTTACATTAATAATGGCACGACCGTTTACAACTTCTTCAACGGTTCTCATACCGATAAATGAAAAAACAAGCGTTGCTTTCTCTGAAGTCAACTTGATGGAATATTTTCCATCAATATCGGTTAGAACGCCATGAGTCGTCCCTTTTTCCAAAATGGTGGTTCCTGGTATACCCAGTCCGTCTGTTTCGGAGGCTACGGTTCCCGAAACCGTTTGCTGGGCCATTACACTTCCTATCAATGAAATGTACATGACCGCCAAAAGTAAAATCTTTCGCATAAGTCTCTAAT
>Ga0209511_1001237_pt1 | contig 23248 bp, 15 predicted proteins | sample SSSSmetaG_FD_184141 | JGI IMG/M metagenome (GOLD analysis project Ga0209511, IMG submission 184141) | Glacier valley bacterial and archeal communities from Borup Fiord, Nunavut, Canada, to study Microbial Dark Matter (Phase II) - ​SSSS... | ecosystem: Environmental > Aquatic > Freshwater > Ice >... | reverse complement strand
TCCGTGCTTCTTTTTTAGGAGCTGCAGGCGTAGCACTGTCAAGCGCTAGAGCCGGAAACGTTATCGGTGGTGGCGACTGGTCCGAAGACCGCCTGATACCTGACGCTGTGCGCGCCTGGCAGGCGGGGCTGCCCCTGGTCATCCGCAACCCGCAGGCCATCCGTCCTTGGCAACATGTGCTTGAACCCCTGGCCGGTTACCTGACACTCGCCCATCAACTTTGGGAGCGACCTGCATTGGCTGGTGCTTACAACCTGGGCCCTCAAACTCATGAGGCTGCTACCGTTCAGAATGTAGTCGAAATGGCGTGTAGTGCTTATGGATCGGGCATTACAAGCTATGAAAATAATAGTGATGGTCCGCACGAGGCGGGCTGGCTCGCCTTGGAAACTGCCAAGGCACGGACCATGTTGGGCATTGAACCGATGTGGCCATTGGACCAAGCGGTGCAGCGCACCATGGCCTGGTATCGGGCGCAACACGCTGGGGCCAATGCGCGGGCACTGTGCGAAGCGGAAATCACCAGCTATGAAAGCTGATTATGAATAAAGCAGAAATACGTGGGGCTATTGCCCGTTTGGTGGAGCAATACGCGGCTATAGCACTGGCACCTGAACCATTTTCCCCGGGCATCACCGCGGTACCCCCGTCTGGTAAGTTGTTGGATGCGGCTGAACTGAAAAACATGGTCGAAGCCTCGCTGGATGGTTGGCTCACCACCGGTCGCTTCAACGCCGAGTTCGAGAAAAAACTCGCCGCTTTCATTGGTGTCAAACACCTGATCACCGTCAACTCCGGCTCATCGGCCAATCTGGTGGCGTTCAACACCCTGACCTCGCCCAAGCTGGGCGAGCGGGCCATCCAAAAAGGCGACGAAGTCATTGGCGTGGCCGCAGGCTTTCCCACCACCGTTAACCCCATCCTCCAGTTTGGTGCGGTGCCGGTGTTTGTCGATGTGGACCGCCTCACCCACAACATCGACGCCAGCAAGATCGAAGCAGCCATTGGTCCCAAAACCAAAGCCATCATGCTGGCCCACTCGCTGGGTAACCCCTTTAACCTCGATGTCGTCACCGCCCTGTGCAAAAAACACAACTTGTGGCTGGTGGAAGACTGCTGCGATGCACTGGGCACCACCTACCGCGGCCAGATGGTCGGCACCTTTGGCGACATTGCCACGCTCAGTTTTTACCCGGCGCACCACATCACCATGGGGGAGGGCGGCGCAGTATTTACCAACAACGACGAACTCAAAACGATTGCCGAGAGCTTTCGCGACTGGGGGCGCGATTGTTATTGCCAGCCGGGCAAAGACAACACCTGTGGCAAACGCTTTTGCCAGCAGCTGGGCGACTTGCCCTACGGCTATGACCACAAGTACACCTACAGCCACCTCGGCTACAACCTCAAGATCACCGACATGCAAGCCGCTTGCGGCTTGGCACAGCTGGAAAAAGCACCGCAATTCATCCAGGCCCGCAAAGACAACTACGCCTTCCTGAAAGAACGCTTAAAGGACTGTGAAGAATTCATCAGCCTCCCCGAGCCGACCGAACATTCCGACCCCTCGTGGTTTGGTTTCCCGATCACCTTGAAAGAAAACTGCCCGGTCACAAGGCTGGATCTACTGACCTACCTGGACCAGAACAAGGTTGGTACCCGCCTGCTGTTTGCCGGCAACCTGACACGCCAGCCCTACATGATCGGTGCCAACTACCGCATCAGCGGTGACCTGACCAACACCGACAACGTAATGAACAACACCTTCTGGATTGGGGTGCAGCCGGCGCTGACGCGCGAGATGTTGGAATACGCAGCACGTAAGATTGAATCGTTTTTAGGCATTAATTTTTGAGAGATAGCGACATGAAGTACCTTGACAAACCCCTGTTCACGTTCGAGATGGCCAACAACCATATGGGTGACGTGGAGCACGGCGTACTGATTGCCCGTGAATTCGGCAAGCTGGTCAAAGAATTCCCCGAGTTCAACTTCTCGATGAAGCTGCAGTACCGGGACAACAGTTTTTTCCACCCGGCCCACATTGAGCGCAAAGACCACCGCCTGATCAAACGCTTCACCGAGACGCGCTTGAAGGACGATGAGTTCCGTCGCATCATTGACGAAATTCACGCCGCCGGTTTTATCTCGATGTGCACCCCTTGGGACGAAGTGGCGGTGGACTACCAGACCGACATGGGAGTGCAGATCCTGAAGGTGGCCAGCTGCGGATTTACCGACTGGAAACTGCTGGAAAAGATGGTTACCAAAGATCTACCCATCATTGCGTCTACCGCCGGTGCAACCGAGCAGGACATCAAAAACGTCAGCGAATTTTTCAAGAACCGGTCCACGGACTACGCGGTCCTGCACTGCGTAGGTGAATACCCGTGCGAGGACGATCATCTGGACCTGAATCAGATCGACTACCTGAAGCGCCTGATCTCGTCGCCAATCGGCTACTCCACCCACGAAGACCCGGAGAACACCGAAAGCATACAGATGGCGATTGCCAAAGGCGCCGTGATTTTTGAAAAGCACGTCGGCGTGGCCAACGAAAAGTACGCGCTGAATGCGTATTCCGCCAGCCCCGAACATGCCCGCAAGTGGCTGCAATCGGCCCGCAAGGCCTATGCGATGTGCGGCGGAACTTCTGCCAAACGCAAGTCTTTCTCCGACAAGGAAATCGCCGACCTGCAAATTCTGTATCGCGGCGTGTATGCCAAGACCGATCTGAATGCCGGACAGGAGATTACCGACGACTGCCTGTTCATGGCTATGCCCAATGTGGACGGCCAACTGGTCGCCAAGGACATGGGTAAATACAAGCACTATGTGCTGAAGAAGTCGGTCAAGACCGGTCAGCCGATTTCCCATCTGGATGTGAAGTCGTCGGACACCAAGGAAACCGTCAACGCCTACCACCAGGAAATCAAGGCCCTGGTGGAGAAAAGTCAGATACTGCTGCCCAAGTCCATCTATGTGGAAATATCCCACCACTACGGACTGGAGCGCTTCCACGAATACGGTGCCGCATTGATTCACCTGATCAACCGCGACTACAGCAAGATCGTCGTCGTGATGCTGGCAGGGCAAAAGTACCCGGAACATTTGCACATCACCAAGGACGAGACTTACTACGTGCTGCATGGCTCGCTGGATGTGTCCATCGACGGAAAAGAGCAGCGCCTAACGCCTGGACAGACGTTCTCTGTGACGCGCGGCGCCAACCACTCTTTCAAGACCGACGACGGCGTGGTGTTTGAAGAAATAGCCACGCGCTATATCAAGGGCGACTCGAAATACATCGACGAATGTATCAACAGCAACGCCAACCGCAAGACCATAATTCCTTTGTAATGCGGAATTGATAACCATGCCAGTGAACAACTCAGACAGCGTTTTCCGCGAGATCAAGGAGCGGGTCTATGAAGCCAATATGCGGCTTCACCGGTCTGGCTTGGTGCCGCTGACCTTCGGCAACGTCAGCGAGAAATTTGCGTTTGAAGACTGCTACCTAGTCGCCATCAAGCCCAGCGGCGTGGCCTATGACCGCATGCGGCCGGACGACATCGTCGTGGTGCGGCTGGCTGACGGCGCCGCGCTGTCCGGTGCACTGCGTGCGTCCAGCGACACGCCCACCCATCTGGTGGTCTACCAGCGGCTGCCGCATTGGACTGGCGTGACCCACACGCACTCCGCCTTTGCGACCGCCTGGGCCCAATCCGGGCGCAGCATTCCGATTTTTGGCACCACGCATGCGGACTTTCTGCCGTTCGCAGTGCCCTGCACGGCACCTATGTCCGACAGCGATATCAGCGGCGCCTACGAGCACAACACCGGCATCCATCTGGTGAACCACCTGGAACGGAACCAGGCTACCGCATCGCCGATGGTGTTGGTGCACGGCCATGGTCCATTCACATTCGGCAGGAGTGCGGTGGATTCGGTCGATTCATCTATCGCGCTGGAAGAGATTGCCAAAATGGCGCACTACTCATTGAGCATTAACCCGCAGGCCGCACCGATTGCCAAAAGCCTGATTGACCGCCACTACCTGAGAAAAAACGGTACCCAAAAATACTATGGACAAAATTAAAGCTTCCGACGCCATCTTCATCTACCTGCGTTCACTGGGCGTCAGCCGGGTGTTTGGCGTGCCGGGCGGCGGTTGCATGCACCTGTACAACTCAGCCTTCAATACGCCCGGTATTTCGCTGGTTCCCGCGTTCCATGAGCAGGCCGCTGGCCTAGCCGCGCAGTCGTATGCAGAACTGCGTAACGACCTCGCCGTGTGCTTGGTCACTGCCGGCCCGGGCATGACCAACATCGCCACGGCGCTGGCGGCCTGCTGGATTGAATCGACACCGGTGCTGTTCATTGGCGGCCAGGCAAAGACCGCCGATTCAGCCAAGCTGCTAGGCGTGCGCTCGCTGGGCCAGCAGGAGGTCGATGGCGAAGCGATTGCAAAGCCGCTGACCAAAATGTCACTGCAAGTCACCAGCGGCGAACAGCTGGCCACTGTCTTGCCCGAAGCGGTGCAGACCGCCTTGTCCGGCCGGCGCGGTCCGGTGTTTCTAGAAATTCCGCTGGACGTGCAGGCGGCGTTGCTGGAAGGGGCGATTCAAGCCCGCACCGCGCCCGCTACTAACGAAGTGCCTCCGTTGCGCGATGCAGCGCTGGACGGACTGCTACAAGCCCTGCGTACCAGCCGTAGGCCTGCCATGCTGATAGGCGCAGGTGTGCGCACTAGCCGGTCGCAAGCAGTGGTGATCGATTTCTGTGAACGCCACGGCATTGCGATACTGCTGACCTGGAAGGCACTGCAACTGTGCCCCGAAGACCATCCGCAAAACTTTGGCCGGCCCGGCGGCATTTGCCAACCGTATGCCAACGACGTGCTGCAGAGCTGCGACCTGTTCATCAGTGTGGGCGCGCGCAACGATCTGGTGTCGGTGGCGTTTGACTATGCGCAGTACGCAATGGACTCGCAGGAACGCTACTTCGTAGATATTGATCCAAACGAACTGAAAAAGTACAGCCTCGAAAAAGACCACTGCATAGAAGCCGATGCTGGCCAGTTTATCCACGCGCTGGTGCAGCGAGAGAATCTAGCCCCAGCCGACACTGCCAGCCGCGAGGAATGGCTGGAAATCTGCCGCGAAACTAAGCGGCAAAAACACATACTGACGTTCCACCCGGAAGTAGAGGGATTTATCAGCACCTACCGGCTGATTGACTACTTGTCCGACACGGTTGGCGAGCGGCATGTGCTGGTTCCCGGCAGCTCGGGCTCCTGCAGCGACATATTCATGCAGACGTTCCGGGTCAAGGGCACGGTCCATATCCAAAATGCGCCGGGCCTGGGGGCGATGGGCACCTGTCTGCCAGCCATCACCGGAGCCTACCTGGCGTTTGACGGCCAGCGCCAGGTAGTGGCTGTCGTCGGCGACGGCGGCTTTCAGTTCAACCTGCAGGAAATGCAGACCATCAAGAACCTGGATGTCAATGCGCTGATCTTCGTACTCAACAACGATGGCTATGCGTCAATCCGCCGATCCCAGAACAATCACTTCGGCAACAACGTACACACCGATGCCACATCCGGTGTGCGACTGACGGCCCTGCGCGATGTCGCCCAGTTGTTCGGCTTTAGCTATCTGCGCCTGGAGTCCAACGCGCAGGCGCAAGCAGCGCTACCCGGCCTGCTGGCCGACACCGGCCAGACGCTGGTCGAGGTCATGGTTAATCCCGATGAAGACGTGCGCCCCCGGGTTGGGGCCAAGATCGTCGATGGACGCATCATGTCCGGCAACATGCGGGACTACAAATGACGCTGCTGGATTCGTCATTGCTGACGATTCCAACTGCGGTCGGCTATCTGCCGTTTGTGCAAACCGTGGCCAGCAGGCGGCTGGTGGTCTATGGCGCGGGCGGGCTGTATGCGTCGTTCGAGGCCTTTGTGCTGAGTCGCTACAAACTGCAGCCCGACCTGGTCATCGACAGGAAATTCGCAGGCAGCACGGACCCGGGCCAGGTCAGCCCCGACCAGTTTTTTGACAAGACGTTCGAGCAGATAGCCAAGGACGACCTGGTGGTCATCTGTCTGGGCGACATCCATGCCTTCGCCGAGGTCCGGCAGCGCTTTCTGGACCGGGGTTTTTCCGATGTTCGCTCGGCTTACGACATCTACGAATACCACCTGATTTACGCCGGCGAGGAATTCGCCCGGGATCCTGTGGCGCTGTACCGCAGAGACTGGGACCAGATTGCCCGCGTCTATGGGCTGCTGCACGACCAGCTGTCCAAAGACACCTACTACAAGTTTCTACGCACGCACGTTGAAAGACTGCGCCCGGATTTCGCACCGGCCAGCTACCCGGTCCAGTACACGCCGCCGGACATCCCGCTGATTCAAAAGGGCGTACGCCTATTGAATTGTGGCGCCTACAACGGCGACACCATTGAGAACTTCATCCGCAACTACGGCGGCGTGGACTTTGTCTGCGCGCTGGAGCCGGACCCGGAAAACTTCGCCAAGCTCGCCAATAACCAGACTGTGCGCAGCGGCTGCGGCGCGATGGTGCTGCTGCCGCTGGGCGCGTCCAATGAAAATTCGGTTTGCATGTTTGAGAGTGGCAATGGAATGATCAGCCGGGTCTCGAATGAATCGTCGAGCGGCGCGTCCATGGTCCAGATTGTCAAGCTCGATTCGATATTGAACGGGCTGGAATTCAACAAGGTGGTGATAGACACCGAAGGCCACGAAATCGCCATTTTGCAGGGCATGCAGGGCATCATTCAGGCCAGCAGCCCGGACCTGTGCATCGCCTGCTACCACTACCCCGAAGACATTTACAGGATTGCATTGCTGATCGAGTCCTTTCAACCCAAGTACAAGTTTTACCTGCGCAACCACTCCTCGGTTTGTGTGGACACTGTCTTGTACGCAACCCTGCAATAGCGTAACCTCCATGAACGCACTCAGGCAGCGTGCCTGCCAGATTTGTGGCAATAGCGACATTCGCCCCCTCTTTGACAACGAGATGGCCCCGCTTGCCGGCGTCGATCTGTCATACCGGGTCGGAGCCTGCGCCACTTGCGGCTTCAACTTTGCGTTTGAACTGCCCGACGATGCAACCTACCAGTGCTACTACCAGAACCTGTCCAAGTACGATGTGTCAGCGACGCTGTCGGCGTCCGACCAAAAACGTTTCGACGCGATCGTGCGCCTGTGCCAGCTCTGGCTCACGCCGCAGTCCACCATCGTGGACATCGGTTGCGGCGAGGGTGCGCTGCTGTCCAAGCTGAAGGCGCTGGGTTTTCAAAGCCTGTTTGGCGTAGACCCCGCGCCCAATGCGCCGACGATAGCGCTGGATAAATACGGACTTGACGCCGTTCGCCAAGGCTTTTTTGATAATGCGGCATCCGTTGTACCGCTGACAAGCGCAGATGGCGTTTGCATCGCCGCGGTGCTGGAACACCTGCCCAATCTTCGGGCTGATATGCAAATACTAATCAGCAACATGAAGCCGGGTAGCAAGCTGTTCATCGAGGTGCCGACGCTGGAGCTGTTTGGTGTGGAGTACGCCGAGCCGTTCGGCGAGTTCTCGCTGGAGCACATCAACTACTTTTGCCGCGAAAGCCTGGGCCAGTTGATGGCGTCACTGGGCTGGCGCTGCGAACACACCGAGTACGTGGAATACCCCGAACTGCAAACCGGCAGCGTGATTTCGGTGTTTGCACGCAAGGACCCGCCCGCTACGACCGACTTTTCAGCGCGGCCCCCGCAACTGGACGATTACATTACGGGCTGTGAGCAGCAGGTGCGCGCCGTACTCGAACGCATCCCCACCGGCGACATCATTGTCTATGGCGCGGGCTCGCATTCGGCGCGCGTCTTGCCTCTACTGGCAAAGACAACAGGCCTGAACGTGGTTGCCGTCGTCGACGGCAACCCCAACCTGCTGGGCAAGACGCTGGGCCAGTGGACCATACAGGCGCCGGGTCTGATTTGCAGCCTGCCGCAGGTGCCCATCGTGATCTCGTCGTACCGCGCGCAAAAGGAAATTGCCGCCAGTCTGCGTGGCAAGTACCCCAATCCGCTGGTCCTGCTGTACTGACAACCCGCAGCCTTGCACGCGGCCGCCCATGAAACTACTTTTAACAGGCGGAACCGGCTTCTTTGGCAAGGCGCTGCTGCGCCATTGGCATGCGCAGCAGCAAGGCGGACAGCCAGCGCCCGAAGTCTACGTGCTAAGCCGCAACCCGCTGCGCTTTCTAGCCGCCCACCCAGAGTTTTCGCAACTGGGTTGGCTGCGCTTCGTCGCCGGCGATGTGGGCGAGTCGCAATCGCTGCCCCGGGGCGAACGTTTCAGCCATATCCTGCACGCGGCGGCGGACTCCACCTTGGGGCCGCAGCTCAAGCCTCTGGAGCAGTACGACCAAATCGTCCAAGGGACGCGCAACATGCTGGACTTCGCGGTGCAGGCTGGCGCAAAGCGCTTTTTGTTTGCCAGTTCGGGAGCGGTCTATGGATCGCAACCACATCACCTGGACCAAGTGCCGGAGAACTGGCATGGCATGCCTGATCCGCTCAAGCCATCCAATGCTTATGGCGTTGCCAAGCGTGCAGCAGAACACCTATGCACGCTTTATGCTCAGGAATATGGGTTGCAAACGGTCATTGCGCGCTGCTTCGCATTTATAGGGCCAGACCTTCCACTGGATGTGCACTTCGCAATTGGCAACTTCATTCGCGATGCACTTTGGCGAAACGAGATCACGGTGGCGGGGGATGGTACCCCCTTGCGGTCATATCTTGACCAGCAAGATTTGGCCCAATGGCTACTGGCTCTTCTTGAGCGCGGGCAGGCCGGCGAGGCGTACAACGTGGGCTCTGATCGAGCCATTAGCATTGCAGACCTTGCCCACCTCGTTCGCGACATTGTGGCGCCAAGCATGTCCGTTCGTATTCTCGGTGCAAGCAATACCAATAACGGGCGCAACCTTTACATACCGAGCATTCAGAAAGCCAAAATAGAGTTGGAGCTGAATGTGGCAGTTCCCTTGGAACAGGCCATAACGAACACAGCTAAGGCCGTTTTGCAGTTCGCCTTGACAACAAGGCAGAGACATGGATATTGAAAATATTATCTTTGATCTGGACGGGACGTTAATAGACAGCTCTGCTAGTATCTTGGCGTCGTTTCAGGCAAGTTTTGATATGGCTGGATTAGAGCCCACCCGTCAGCTTGAAACAGACATTATTGGCCCACCGCTAAAAGAAGCTTTAGCACTGCTGGCCAGTACGAGTGATCCTGTATTAATTAATACTCTTGCCGAGAATTTCAGGGGTCATTACGATAGTCAGGGCTATCGCGAGGCTACTATTTTCGCTGGTATTTCAGACTTACTAATTGACCTTGCGGGCAAAAGCATCCCCCTGCATATTGCAACCAATAAGCGGATAAAGCCAACAGAGTTAATTGTTCAGCATTTTGGTTGGAGTCGCTATTTCTCAAGCGTATTCGGCTTGGACTCGTTAGTGCCGTCTGCTGCAAATAAAGCAGATTTGATTAGCCATATGATTAAAACGAATTTAATGGATAAAGAAACCACGATTTACGTCGGTGATCGTCTTGAGGACGCAAATGCTGCAAAAATTGCTAATGTGGTGTTTTTCTATGCCTCATGGGGTTACGGTTCACCTCAATGCATCGACGATTTTGGTGTCGATCAAGTTCTGCAACATCCCGGAAATTTGCTGAGCAAGTAGGCGAAAATTAAGACGACCACTCACGCAACTGGCCATCACACCTATATGATTTTTATCACATAAGCTTTGTTATTTCAATAAAGTCGTGCAATTGTGCTTTGAATTCTTGTATGGATGGGAAGTGTGTTCCAGGGCAATCACCTATTGACCCGTCCTTGCTAATCAGTTGTACGACGCAGCCACATAACATAGCTTCATGGCCAATCATACTGAAATCGTCGTAAAGGTAAAAAGTTTTTACACTGCGTAAAAGCTGTGCGACTTCGCGGCGAGTCGCAGGAAATGTACCAGTAATATATATGCAATCGTATGGGTGAAGGTGCAGGTCCTGACCTTTTCCAACATAGACTGCATTTACTGTTTTGACTGCCCCATCATTGTAAAAAAATGATTCGGTAGATGGGACTTGAAGTATTGCTCCATTTGAATAGCATGTTAGTTCTTGATTGTAAGCAACCAGCAATTCATTTTTAGCATATTCTTTGTCGCCACTGAGCTTTCCGGGGATATTTAAAATATAACGAACTACCCGCTTCGCCTTTAGCGGATTGCCAAAAACAACTTCTGGATAGATAACTATATCTTCGATAAATTGATCGGCTTGGTAGCTATTTGTTGCTGTAACAATAATGGCATCTTGACCTGCGCAAATAAGCCACTTCTGTAATTCATACAAAACCCGAATGCCTGCGCTATTGTGCCTATAAAGGGGTGCGAAGATCACATAGCGCCGACCAGTGCTTTTGGGCTGCGCAATATAGTCCAGATTCGTGGTAAGGCTTAATCGAGGGGATGGCCAAGGAGGGGGGCGGGGTGAATCATCGGTCTCATCAATATCGATATTCGTGCATGCAGATTTGCCTTCTACCATCCGTTCTAGTGCCGCTACAAAATCGGCAGCCATAACATCAGCGGTCTCAGGTTTAAGACCAAATTTTTGTCCCCATTCAATAGCAGATGCGGCCGTATCTATAGCGCCAGACTGCATGAGTGCGTCAATGTAGCTCACCCAGAATTCTTCATTATGTGGTTGCTCCATGACAGCAATTTCCAGTCTTGGAAGGGCCACCAGCACACCTTTCGACTTAATTTCTATGCGCCCTAAATTGTGGTTGGCCGCCGCATGAGTAGGCTGTATTTTAATTATTTCTAGATAAAGGTTCTCAGCTTGCGCTAACTGCTCCGAATTTTGAAGTTGCAGTGCTGTTTGCATCACATCGTTGATGGCCTTCCTTAAATCATTTTCAATTTCAGTGGGTATATTATTTGAATCGTTTGTTTCGGCATGCACTGAATTAAATTCCCATTTATGCAAGTAGCGTTGATAATTTTCTCTCCATTTCGGACTACCGAAGGCTCCCCCACTCTGGTGAGTCAGGTTGACTAGCCAAGTGCCAAGCCGTAACCCAGACTTTCTCGCACTACGGCAGAAATCCATGTCATAAAAATGGAAGTCAAACTGGGCATCAAATCGCACATTTTTTTGTTTTAAGCTACTCTTTTTAGAGGCGAGAAAAACACCGTCTAGCAACTCACACTCTGCAGGAACTGCACCAAATTCCGAAACTTTCCCGAAGGCGTTTATGCCGTGAGCAACACGTCCACTTAAATTGAATTTATCGTCCCACGTGAGTTGATTGTCTATAAATGCCCAGGCAGGTTGATTGGGTAACCTTCGACGATTGCCGGCAACGCCAATTACATCAAAATTTTCGAGCCCCGCCATGACAGTATCTGAAAAATTGATCTCATCTATCCATACATCATCGTGAACGAATACGAGAATGGCATCATCATTTGCTTGATCAATGCAGGCGTTGAATATTTGGGATAGACCGCATGAGTTTTGAAATGCAATATTGACCGTTAATCTTGAATCCTGTTTAAGGTGATTCTTGAGCGAAATCCCCAACGAAGAGTTGCTCCAGAAATCATTTTCTGAACGCTTGGTGGCACTCACGATTTCAATACTGGGCTTTACTGCTCGTACTGTCTTGTCATCAGTGGGGCCATCTGATGCCTCTAAAGTAGCGCTCCCCAAATTGGGATGAGCATCAGTTAGTGTGGGCAAGTCACTGCACCAGTGCTGCCACATGGTGCGCAAAAGGGCATCAAAGTTGTCGGCAAAGAGTTGCGGTTGGCCTAGCGGGGACGCCTCAAACCGAGCGCGCATAGTGGAGCGGAGCTCGGCCAGTTCTGCAATATGTTCAGCCCAATAGCAACCCTTGGCGACGAAATCTTCGATGCTCGTGGCAATGAACCCGTCCAAGCCCAAGTGGTGCATCTGGATCGCGCCAAAGCGACTAGCCGGGCTCTCGCCGGCCAGGGACAGCGTGGGGACCCCCATCCAGGCGGCATGAGCGGTGGTGGCACCACCGCCGTGGGGGAAGGTGTCCAGGCAGAAGTCGACCTGATGGTGCAGCGCCAGATACTCTGCTATGTGCGAACGTGGAAAAAAAGCAAGACGACTTTGCACAATGCCTTCAAGCGCAAAACTTTGAATCAATGCCTCTTGATGCTCGGCTGGTATTGCCCCTAGTACCATCTTGGCATTGGGGGTATCACGCAGCAACATAGACCACAACGCAATCACCGACTCGTTAATTTTGTTATGGCGATTAAAGCTGCCAAAGGTGATGTAGCCATTTGCAATTGCCGGCAGCGTATTGACCGACGGGGCCAGCTCACTGGGCTGGAAAACCATTGCTGCAGGTAAATAGGCCGGTTTTTCGGATAATTGCCAATCCAATTCACCAGGCGGTATCCAAAATGTGTCGCACAGGTAGTAATCCATGGCCTGCAGTCCTGTGGTGCCCAGGTAGCCCAGCCAACTGGCCTGAATGGGGGCGGGCTTGCGGGCAAAGGTCAATAGACGATTGTGTGCCGTGTGGCCCGCCAGATCGATCAGTATGTCAATACCATGGGCGCGGATTTGGTTTGCCAATTCAACATCACCCAAGTTGGCCGCAGCGTGCCAGTGCGCAAAGTAGCCGCGCATGCGCTGGGTAACCGAATCTTCGAGTGTGCGTGTGGAATAAACATGAAGCGCCAAGTTGGGTTTCTTGGCTAGGAACTTAAAAGCGGGCTCCAGGAAATTAGCGAGGGCATGGTCGCAGAGGTCGCCGGAAACAAAGCCAACTTGAAGATGACGATCAGGGTCTTTGACATTGTTGTACCCTTGCCAGGCAGCACGCAGAGGCGCTTCAAACTGCTCGCCAAAAGCCAAGTGCTCGGTAAACAGATGTTCGGGTTCAACCAGAACATCATGGTTCAGCAAGTAAAGGAGGTTGCTATGCGCGACGGCACGACGGGGTTCGTGCGCCATATCCGCGCGGTAGTAGCACACTTGGGCTTCTGATAACTTACCTTGGTCTTCCAATGCATTTCCCAGATAAATATGCGCACTGGCATCGCAGGGATCAATTTCCAAAGCTCGGCGACAACAAGATTCAGACTCTTCCAATTTTCCTTGAAGGCGCAAGAGCGTTCCTAAGTTAACAAGTGCCTTGCCGTAGTCTGGCGTAATAGTGATTGCCTTCCTGAAATTGGTTTCAGCTTCGGTGAGTCGTCCCAGTACTAAAAGCGCTATGCCCAAGTTGTTGTGGGTCACCGCATCTTCAGGTAGTAAGGCAATGGCTCGCTTCATGGGTTGCAAAGAATCAGCGTAACGCTCTTGAGCCTGAAGTGCGGAGCCAAGCATCTTCCAAATGAAACCTTGCTCGGGGAATCGGGCAACTAACAATCGGCCTAAAGTTTCGGCTTCGGGAAAGCATTCCTGTTCGTACAACTTGGAAAGTGATTCAAGTTCCTGTTCAGTGGGCCCGTCGTCTTTTATCGGTTCGATCTTGCCATCGCTTTCAAGATCGGCTTCTAAACCAATCCTGGCAGGAGGCACGTTATTGCACCAGTGCTTCCACATGATGCGCAATATGAGCTCTAAATTGGAGGCGAAAAGCTCAGGTTTTCCCAGTGCTGACTCATTGAAACGCACCCGTAGTCCTTGGCGAATGGATGCCAATTCTGTGATGTGTGCAGCCCAATAGCCACCCTTGTCGACGAAGTCTTCAATGCTTGTGGCGACAAAACCGTCCAAGCCCAGATGATGCATGACTGTGGCGCCAAAGCGGCTAGGCGGGCTCTCGCCGGCCAGGGACAGCGTGGGCACACCCATCCATGCGGCATGCGAGGTGGTGGCGCCGCCGCCGTAGGGGAAGGTGTCGAGACAGAAGTCGACCTGATGGTGCAGGGCCAGATAGTCAGGTAAATTTGAACGTGGATAAAAAATAAGACGACTTCGTTCAATGCCCTCATTAGCAAAGTATTGAATCAATACGTTCTGGCTGTCTGGGGGGATACCGCCCAGCACCATCCGGGCCTTGGGCACGTTGCTCAGCAACATCGACCAAATCACGATCACAGATTCGTTGAGTTTATTGGGGCGGTTAAAGCTGCCAAATGTGATGTAGCCATTCTCAAGCGCCGGTAGCGTGTTGACCGGGGGGGCCAGTTCACTGGGCTGGAATACTACCGCCGTGGGTAAATAAGCTGGCTTTTCGGAAAATTGCCAATCCAATTCACCAGGCGGGACCCAAAACGAATCGCATAGGTAGTAATCCATGGTCTGCAGCCCTGTGGTGCCCAGGTAGCCCAGCCAACTGACTTGAATGGGGGCGGGCTTGCGGGCAAAGGTTAGCAAGCGATTGTGTGCGGTATGGCCGGAGAGATCGATCAGGATGTCAATGCCATCGGTTCGGATTTGAGTTGCCAAATCCGCATCACTCAAGTTGGCTACAGCATGCCAATGAGCAAAGTACGAGCGCATGCGTTGGGTAACCGAATCTTCAAGTATGTGCGTGTAATAAACATGAAGCGTCAAGTCAGGTTTAAGGGCCAGAAACTTGAACGCAGGCTCCAGGAAATTAGCGAGGGCATGGTCGTAGAGATCGCCGGAGACAAACCCTATTTGTAGCGAGCGCGTGGGGTCTTTAACGTTGTTGTGCGCTTGCCCGCCAGAGCGCAGGGGAGCCTCAAACTGCTTGCCAAAAGCAAGGTGCTCTGCATGCAGTTGCCGGGGTTCAATCTGGACATCATGGCTCAAGCAATAAAGCAGGTTGCTGTGTGCCGCTGACCATTCAGGTTTTATCGACAAGGCTTTGTGATAGCAGTCTTTTGCTTCGCCCCAATACCCTTGGTCTTTAAGGGTAATGGCTAAATTATTGTAAGCCTCGGCCCAATCTGGCTTGAGCGCCAGTGCGAGACGGTAACTCGCTTGAGCCTGGATATATTTCCCCTGCGCGTGAAGCGCATTGCCCAGATTGTTGTGCGCTTTTTCCATCTCTGGATCGAGTGAAATTGCTTGCCTGCAGTAGGCTTCAGCTTCAGGCAGAAGGCCCATCATTTTGAAAATATTGCCTAGGTTGATATAGGCCGTCGGGTTGTTGGGCTGGAGTCCAAGTGCGCTGATGTAGCTTTTTACGGCTTCATCTAAATGCCCTTGTTGTTGTAATTCGCATGCCAGATTGAAATGTGCTTCATGATCATCCGGGCGCAAAGAAACCACTTTTTTGTGGACAGACAATGATTCTTCTAATTGCCCTAGCGAATGCAAAACAGAGCCGAGGATTTTCCAGGCAAAACCATGTGCGGGAAATCTGACCGTCAATAGCCGGGCCAAAGATTCGGCTTCGGTAAATCGTATCTGGTTGTACAACTGGGCGAGTGTCTCAAGTTCCTGCTCGGTGGGTTCATCGTTATTTGTTGGCTCGACCTTGCTGATACTTTCAAACTCGGTTTCTAGGCCAATAATGGCAGGAGGCAAGTCATTGCACCAGCGCAACCACATTGTTCGCAAAAGTGCCTCAAAGTTGGAGGCGAAAAGCTCGGCTTTCCCCAGTGCTGACTCATTGAAACGTACCCTAAGGCCTTGGCGTATGGCGGCCAATTCAGCGATGTGTTCTGCCCAATAGCGACCTTTATCGACAAAGTCTTCAATATTTGTGGCAATAAACTTGTCCAAACCAAGATGATGCATCTCTGTCGCGCCAAAGCGACTTGCCGGGCTCTCTCCCGACAAGGATAGTGTGGGAACACCCATCCATGCGGCATGCGCAGTGGTCGCGCCGCCGCCATGTGGAAAGGTATCCAGGCAAAAGTCGACCTGATGGTGCAGCGCCAGATAGTCCGTTTGGCTGGTGCGTGAGAAAAATGTCAATCGGTCACGATGAATGCCTTCGTGCTCAAAACTTTTAATCAGTTCTTTCTGATGCTCAGGCGGTATTGCGCCCAAGACCATTCGGGCATTGGGAGTGCTGTTAAGCAGCAAGGACCACAACACAATCACGGAATTGTTGATTTTGTTGTGGCGGTTAAAGCTGCCAAAAGTGATGTGGCTGTTGTTTATCGCAGGCAGTTGGTTGACCGCAGGCGAAAGCTTGTTCGGTTGAAAAACAACTGCTGCTGGCAAATACGCAGGTTTCTCGGTGAACTGCCAATCCAATTCACCAGGGGGTATCCAAAATCGGTCGCACAGATAGTAATCCATGGCCTGAAGACCGGTGGTGCCCAAGTAACCCAACCAACTGGCCTGAATAGGTGCAGGCTTGCGGGCGAAAGTCCCTAGGCGATTGTGTACCGTGTGACCAGAGAGATCGATCAAGATATCGATGCCATCGGCGCGGACTCTATTGGCTAAAGCATCATCACTCAAGTCGGCAACATCATCCCAGTATGCAAAGCAATTGCGCATGCGTTCGGTAACCGCGTCTTTATTTGACCTTGTGTAATAAACGTGCAGTGAAAGGGTTTTTTTCTTGGAAAGAAATTTAAATGCTGGCTCCAGAAAGTTAGCTAGGGCATGGTCGTAAAGGTCGCTGGAGACAAACCCTATTTGCAGGCAGCGCTCAGGATCTTTAACGTTGTTGTGAGCTTGCCAGCTAGCGCGCAGGGGTGCTTCAAACTGCTCACCGAAAGCCAAGTGCGCTGCATGCAATTGCCGTGGTTCGACTAAGACATCATGACTGAGCAAATGCAGCAGATCGGAGTGCAGACTGGCCATGTCGGGTGAAATCGCCAGAGCTGCCTGGTAGCTTGCTTGGGCTTCGTGCAATCTGTTTTGCAGCTCAAGTGCGTTGCCCAGTGCAATATGTCCATTGACATAAAGTGGCTCAACTTGAAGGGCTCGTCGGCAACAATCTTCTGATTCGCGTAGCTTGCGGTTAAATCGCAAGCTTGTTCCCAAGTTAACAAGCGCCTTGGGATAGTCTGGCGCGATCACTAACGCTTTGCGGAAATTCGCCTCGGCTTCCTGAAAGCGCTCCAGTCGCAAGAAGGTTGTGCCTAGATTGTTATAGGTTGCCGCATCGTCAGGCAGCAAGGCAATGGCTTGTTGTGTTGCCTGCAAAGAATCTACATAACGCTTTTGTTCTTGATAAATAACCCCTAGCACCTTCCATGCAAATCCATGCTTTGGAAATCGTTCTGTTAAAGACTTGGCGCGTATTTCCGCTTCAGTAAGGATGCCTTGATTGAAAAGGCGAGTTAATTTTTCAAGCTCCGTGGTACTTGGTGAATGACGGCCAGATTTCATTGAATTGGGTTCTATTCATAAAAATTTACTTTAACAATTGCAGCACACTTTGCGGTTGCTGATTAGCCTGCGCCACCATGGCGGTACCGGCCTGTTGTAGAACCTGGGCGCGTGACAAGTTAGCCGTTTCCATCGCGTAATCCGCATCCATGATCCGACCCCGGGCTGCGGCAGAGTTTTCAGAAGCGACACGAAGATTGGAAATCACTGAATCAAATCGATTCTGAGTGGCACCCCATGTCGCTCTCGCAGAGGTGACCGTATTGATGTCTGCATCCAATGCTGAAATCTGAGCGAAGGCCGTGCTGGAAGCCGAGCCCAAGGTGGTGGCTGAGCCAGCAAAAGAGGTGGCAGTCACCGATATCGTGTCATTAGATGTGTTATTCGCACCAACCTGAAAAGCGAAAGTAACAGCCGAGATGACCGATTGCCCGTTGAATGTGGTGGCGGCAGCCACACGGGTGTTTTCTGCTGCGAGCAACTTGTACTCTGCATCCATTGAGCCGATATCTGCGGATGTGTTTGTGCCGTTAGACGCCTGCACTGCCAGTTCCCGCATGCGTTGCAGGTTATTGGAGATGGCACCGAGTGCCCCCTCGGCTGTTTGAGCCAACGAGATACCATCATTGGAATTTCGGATGGCTACATTCATGCCCCTTGTCTGGGTATTCATGCGCTCGGCAATCGCCAAGCCAGCGGCATCGTCTTTGGCGCTATTGACTCGCAATCCCGAAGAAAGACGGGCCATTGAGGTAGCGAGAGAGTTCGCAGAGCCCGCCAGATAGCGTTGGGCAGAGAGCGAATTGATGTTGGTGTTAATCGTTGACATGAATATTTCCTATAAAGACTGGATAAATTCGGCCCTGTTGCCGATCATGGCCAGCACCTCGCTGACTTGCTTTAGCCGTTAGCAAATTGTCATAAAGGCGGCTGAAGTTGTAAGCCTGATAAGCGGAGGAAAACACAAGCAGTTCTTGCTTTTGTCGCGCTGCAGCATTGATTTTTTTTTAAATGCTCAAGTTTTGCCTCAGGCAAGCCGAAAGCATCATCAACGGGTTCAATAAAGGGCTCGTCGTCCGGTAAGTGCCCTGAAGTGCTCCGGTCATAGCGGCTAGCCTCCTGGCTGGCGTTGAGATTGGCAGTAATGCCGGATTTACTTAGCTTTAAAGGAGCTTTCCATGTCGTCGATTAACACCAATATCAATTCGCTCTCTGCCCAACGCTATCTGGCGGGCTCTGCGAACTCTCTCGCTACCTCAATGGCCCGTCTTTCTTCGGGATTGCGAGTCAATAGCGCCAAAGACGATGCCGCTGGCTTGGCGATTGCCGAGCGCATGAATGCCCAGACAAGAGGTATGAATGTAGCCATTCGCAATACCAACGACGGCATTTCACTGGCTCAAACAGCCGAGGGGGCACTCGGTGCCATCTCCAATAACCTGCAACGCATGCGGGAACTGGCTGTGCAGGCGTCTAACGGCACCAATACCTCCGCAGACATCGGCTCAATGGATGCGGAATACAAGTTGCTCGCAGCAGAAAACACCCGTGTGGCTGCCGCCACCACATTCAACGGGCAATCAGTCATGGCTGCAACTACCTTCTCTTTTCAGGTTGGTGCGAACAGTACTTCTGCAAACGACACGATATCGGTGGCATCGACCGTTTTTTCTGGCACCGCCACCACCTTGGGCTCGGCTTCCAGCACGGCCTTTGCTCAGATTTCAGCATTGGATGCGGACATTAATACGGTCACCTCTTCTAGAGCGACATGGGGTGCCACTCAGAATCGATTTGATTCAGTGATTTCCAATCTTCGTGTTTCATCGGAGAACTCTGCCGCAGCCCGGGGCCGGATCGTAGATGCGGATTACGCACAGGAAACCGCAAGTCTGTCACGCGCCCAAGTGCTGCAACAAGCTGGCACCGCCATGGTGGCGCAGGCCAACCAGCAACCACAAAGTGTGCTGGCGCTATTGCGATAAAAGCAAGGCCTATATTATCGGCAGAGCGTGGTCGCCGATAACTTTTCCTGGCGACGACGGGCTAACTGCCTGCGTCGCCATTTGGCGTTATCGATGTCGAGCGGTTTGGACTAAACTGTTAGCAGGAGAAACTCATGACAATCTCATCTGTAGGCCTTGGTAGTGGACTTCCCGTCGCAAGCATTGTGTCGCAGCTGGTCGCTATTGAAAAGCAGCCGTTGCAGCAGTTGCAGACCACGGCCGCTAAATTTCAAACTCAACTCAGTTTGTATGGCACGGTCAAATCCCAAGTTTCAGCCCTTGGAGATGCGGCCGCGTTGCTGGCTGGTGCGAGTGGTTGGAATACCCAAAAAGCCACATCATCAAATGCGACAGCCGTGGGTGTAACGCTTGGTACCACTGCCGCGTCAGCCGCTCTGACGGTCAGCGTACAGCAACTCGCGCAAGCTCAGTCGGTAACTTCAGCTGGCGTTACTTCTGGTGCAGCCGCTGGCGCCACAGGAACTTTGACCCTTCAGCTTGGAACTTGGACTGGTGCCTCGTTTGCGCCAGGTGCTAGTCCCGGGATTAATGTAACGGTCGACGCGGCGGATACGGTCAGTATGATTGCCAGCAAGATAAATTCGGCAAATGCAGGAGTCACTGCGACAGTTTTGAATGACGGCAAAAATGATCGTTTGGTTGTTCGCTCCAGCAGTACCGGGGCTGCAGCTGGATTTAGTATTGTTGCTACGAGTGGCAATGCAGCGCTTTCAACTTTTGGGTTCACAAACTCTACCGCCACTGCGCCCACCACCGCGGGAATGTTCATGGGTCAGTCCGGTCTGGATGCCAATCTGAAAATAAATGGTGTTGCGCTAACTTCCGCCACCAACAACATGACGAATGTGATACCTGGTGTCTCATTGCAGCTACTGCAAACGACCACTGCACAAGTAGACATCACGGTTGCAAACGATCTGACCGTGTCCCAAAAGAATATTCAAAGCTTTGTGGATGCCTACAACAGTCTGAATCAGACGTTGGCAAATTCAACAGCTTACTCGGCGGCGACCAAAACTGGCGGCCCGTTGCAGGGTGATTCTACGACGTTGGGCCTGCAAAGTGCTCTCAGATCGATGCTGGGATCCAGTAGCGCTGGCTCGACTTTCACCCGTCTTTCTGATGTTGGCCTCGAGCGTCAAACCGATGGGTCGTTGAAGATCAATCAGGTCAAGCTCACGAGCGCCATGCAGAATATGGGTAACTTGCAAAATTTGTTTACAACCAATAACAGCAACCCATCAACAGATGGTTTTGGACTGAAGGTGCGGGATTTCGCCCGCGCAATGGTTGCCTTTGATGGCCGAGTTACCAATAAGTCAGCGGCTTTGCAGGGATCAATCACCAGAAATTCAAAGGATCAAGATAGAGTTAGCGCCAGGGCTGCGGTGGTTGAAGCCCAGTTAAACAAACAGTACTCGGCTCTTGACGCTCAAATGGCGACATTGAACGGCTTGAACTCTTATGTGACAGCGCAACTTGCACAATGGAATAAATCTACTGCATAAGTGTTTTATTTTCTTGTGAATCTGCCGATATATAAAGCATAAGGCACACAAGGAGTTAGTCAAAATGTTTATCTCAGTTAGTATGCGTTCGGCAAATGCTTATAAAAATATTGGGCTGGAAACCTCAGTTGCAGGGGCCAATCCGCACCAGTTGGTTAGCTTGTTGTTTGATGCCTTGCAGCAGGCTCTGGTATCCGCGAGGAGCGCGATTTTAAGCGGTGATATTCCAACCAAGGGGCGTTCAATTAGCCATGCTGTCCGCATTCTGGAAGAGGGTCTCAAGGCGAGCTTGGACGCAGATCGTGGTGGTAATTTGGCCGTTAATTTGCGTAGTCTGTATGATTTTTGTATATTTAAAATTTCGGAAGCCAACTTGCGCAATGATGTGGCAATGGTCGATGAGGTGATCCGAGTACTACATCCAGTCGCAGATGGCTGGAACCTGATTCGTAGTGATGTAGCTGTGCAAGCTTATCAAGCTTGAGGAGTACAGAAATGCCACAAATGTTAATTGACTATTACAAAGCCATTGAAAACAGCAGCCGCCAGATGCTGGATGCGGCCAAGGACGAAGACTGGGACCAGGTCGTTCGCTACGAAGGTGCCTGTGCGGTGCTGATCGAGCAGTTACGCGCCAGAGCGCACAACGAAGAGTTATTGCCCGAGCAACGGCCCGAAAAGGCCCGCATCATGCAACGCATTTTGCAAAACGATGCCCAGATCCGTTATCTGGCGGAACCGTGGCTTGCGCTTTTTGAACAGAAGTTTGACGAGCCGCACCAGTTGCTGCACTGATCTGCTATTTATTCAGTAGCTGCTAGCGCAGTAGCTACGGGGGCTAGAGGCTGATTTTGCTTAAATTCTTAGTGAAATTTAACTATGCAGGTGTCAAACCTGCATGTTCATAATGTCGGTGTAAGCCTGCACCATTCGGTTACGCACATGCAGCGTGGCCTGAAAGCCGATTTGCGCTTTCTGAATCGCCACCATGGTTTCTTCCAGACTGACCTTGGGGTTTTCCATCTGAACTTCTTGCTGCAGACGAGACGATTCGTTTTGCGCCGCGCTCACCGAACTGAGTGCACTCTTCAGCGCACCCGAAAATCCGCCGTCTGCCGCGCCATTAACCTGGTTTGATGAGAGACGCGGCGCCAGGCTGGGGCGCACCGTCGCGGGCATGGTGGTGGGGGTGAGTCGAAGTTCCATAAGGCAGTCTTCCCTGAAGAATTGAGGGTTGACTGATGCTAAAGCCGAGGGTGCTAAAACATTAATTTGAAGTAAGGGGTAAAAGCCGGTCTTATCAAACTAATGTTTTCGGGGGGACCCCGAATAATCGCCTGCATTGGTGGTGCAAAATCGTACCACACCCTTCTGGAACCCATGATGCCCGCCGCTCCCGCTATTTCCATTAATCCGACCCTGTCCCAGCGATTTGCCGGGCTGGACCAAGCCCAGCGGCTTCGTATCGGCTTGGGGCTGGCTTTGTTCATTGCCATTGGCGTCATCGGGCTGGTGATGGGGCGCCAAGCCGAGTGGCGCGTGCTGTACGCCAACCTGGCGGACAAAGACGGTGGCGCCATCGTGGCCCAGTTGACGACCATGAACATTCCTTATAAGCATGCCGATGGCGGCGGGGCGATTCTGGTGCCGGCGGACAAGGTGTATGACACTCGCTTGCGCTTGGCCTCGCAAGGCTTGCCCAAGGGGTCAGTCGCTGGTTTTGAGACGATGGATACCAACCGGTTTGGCATGACGCAGTTTCAGGAGCGCCTCGCATTTCAGCGCGGGCTGGAAGGTGAGTTGACCCGCTCGATTCAGGCGTTGTCGTCCGTGCAGAGTGCCCGGGTGCATTTGGCTTTGCCAAATCAAAATGGATTTTTCCGGGAGCAACAAAAACCGACCGCCTCGGTACTGATCAGTTTGAATGCCGGGCGCACGCTCGATCGTGCCCAGTTGGCAGGCATCATCCATTTGGTGTCGGCCAGCGTTCCTGAAATGAACCCTACCGCCGTCAGTGTGTTGGATGACACTGGCAAGCTTTTGTCGACTCCGCCCGAGGGCGCCAATGGTGCTGGCGGTGGTGACGCACAGCAGCTGCAGTATGTGCAGCAACTGGAGCAACTCTACAGTCGGCGCATTCTGGATATTCTGGAGCCGGTGGTGGGGCGGGACAATGTCAAAGCCCAAGTGTCGGCCGAACTAGATTTTTCGCAGACTGAATCTACTTCAGAGTCGCACAAGCCCAACTCGACGCCTGATTCAACGGTGATTCGGAGCCAGCAGGTCTCAGAAAGCAGCAATGGCGGTGGTACCGCCGGGCCGCCTTCTGGCGTACCGGGTGCCACGAGCA
>Ga0209511_1001235_pt1 | contig 23265 bp, 33 predicted proteins | sample SSSSmetaG_FD_184141 | JGI IMG/M metagenome (GOLD analysis project Ga0209511, IMG submission 184141) | Glacier valley bacterial and archeal communities from Borup Fiord, Nunavut, Canada, to study Microbial Dark Matter (Phase II) - ​SSSS... | ecosystem: Environmental > Aquatic > Freshwater > Ice >... | reverse complement strand
CATGCGTCCGCCGTTGTTGAACTTCGGAAGCTTGCCGCGATACAGCAGCACCCCGTACTCCGCATTCCCAACGATCCGCATGTTCGCCTTGAGCACCTGTGGCGAGAAGTTCTTGCGGAACACGAGGTTGATGTAGTGATCGAACCCATTTTTCAGGCCCTCCGCGATCAGTTCCATTTGCTGATCGAAAGCGCAGAAGACGATCATGCATCCGGCCTGCCCTGTCTCCTTCGGCTCCTTCTTGAGCATGCGCGACGTGAAGTGCATGAACTCCGAGATTCTGAAGTCCTTGTCAGTGTCGAAGAATTGCTTCCCCGCCACCGCTGACTGCCCGTTCGCCACGTCGCCGCCCACGTACCACTGCGGGTTACTCCCGTAGGCGTCGGTGCCGACGTTGTACGGAATGTCGGCAATGATCAGCTGTGCCTTGGGAATGTTGTAGCGCTTGCTGTTCTGGAAGTGATCGTTGATCAGCTTCACTGGGTGCCTCCGTTCTGGTGTGCGAACACGGCGGCAACGTAGACATACGCGCCGCCGACCGATGCAAGTGATGATGCGATGGCGTCGACCAGCGCGGGCTTCATGAGCGCAGCCCAGCGCGGGGCGCGTTCATCCACGCGCTCGAGTCAGGCTTGGGCGCCGCGTCGGGCTTGCGCCACTTGACGACGTTGCCCATCCACAGCCGGAACGCTGCGTCCCAGTTCGCCTGGCGCTTGTCGCTCGCCGCGGCGTGAGCCCGGAACTGACCGACCTCGTGCTTCAGGTCGATCGTGTTGGCCGTGGCGAATGCGACGTTGGCCTCAGACGGCGACCAGGACTCGGGGAGCGGTGATGCAGATGCTTTCCTCGTAGAGGGCTTGAGGGGCTTTATGTCTTCTGAAGGATGGTCTTCTAAAGACATGGTCTTCTTAGGTGCGGGTTTCCCGCTCGCCGGAAAAGCCGTAGAGCGGTTTTCCCGCTCAACGGGAAACCCGTAGAGCGGTTCTGCGGTCGGCTCGAGGTGCGGATCGGTGATGATGTACTCCACCTCCGAGAACTTCCTCGTGCCCTCCTCGCGGCCCTGGCGGATCGTCAGATAGCCGCAGCCCTTCAGCTCCTTTACGGCCGACTCCAGCGCTTCCCTGCCCTCTGGGCCCGCATCCTGCAACGTTGACTGATTGATGGTCCAGCCGACACGGTGCGTCATTATCTCGGCGAGCAGCCCTCGTGCACGGCGGCTCAATCTCTTGTCACGCATCCACGCGTTCGGCAGTTGCACGTAGTGACCCTCGAAGGCCATCTCAGTTCTCTTGATTGCCACTAGAGCCGATCCCCCTTTCTGGAGTTGCACGAGACGCACAGCGTCTGGAGGTTGCCGCGGTCGTTGGTGCCGCCCTTGGCGATCGGAACGATGTGGTCGAGCGACAGTCGCTCAGTGGTCCCGCATGTAACACAGGCGCAGTCGTCATCACTGAAGACCTGGAGGCGCAATGCCCGAGTGATCTCCCGGCGCTGGATGTTCGCCGCGCTCACCTGCACCTGATCCGGGTTGAACCCGGTGTGCTCGCGGATCACGGCCATGATGGCGTCCATCACGCCGTCGTAGGGCTCATCACCGCCATGATGGGCGATCGGAGCGCCCGCCTCGATGATGCTGAGCGCAAGGCTCTTGATCGAGGCGTAGGCGGCGGATTCTGTGTCCTCGCCACCGGCGCGGATTCCGAGCTCTTGGCCCGATTTTGGTATAGTCATATTCGGTTGTCCTGTCTTTCAAATGGGGAGGATGACCCGAAGGCCAGTCGTTTCCGCGACTGGTCTTCACTCGTTAAACGAGGCATCACCAGTTTAGTTGAAATGTTCGATTTGCCGGGGACGCCACCCCCCGAATGAGTTGCACGCATGTTCGAGTGCCGTGCACGGATCACCAGATGATTCCGTCGCCGCTGCGCCGTCGTGACGCCTCAGCCTCGGTTATGACCACCCAGCCGCCCGCGTCGTCCAGCAACACCCACGACAGGACACCGGACACCCACCGGCGAGCAGGCCACTCAGCGGGGACCGCCCAGCCAGGAACCGCCCAGCCCTCCGCGATTGCCTCGGCCGGGTGTGAAGTCGCCCAGCCATGACAGCCGAGCGTGCCGGTGCCTCCGAGGATCTGAATGTTCGCGGTCGTCGTCTGCCCGCCCTGCGATCGGTTCTTGCGGTGGTCCCGGTTCGACGGGCCGCACCCTGCACGGCATCGCTGGCAGGTGTCGAGGTCGCGGATCGTGGCGAGCTCGTACGCGTCGGCCTCGTCGGCCTTGGTGGGCTTCTTGACCTTCGGGGCGATCATGCTGCCGCCCGACCTCTCCTGATCGCGTCAGCCTTGCGCCCCTGCTCCCTGTGCGCGTCCCAGCAGCTCTCGCCGGCAGGCATGGGGCACTTTTCGATGTCGCGACACCCCACCGTGTAGCCGTAGTGCGTGCCATGCTTCTTGATGGCCGGCCCGCCACCCTCGCGCCGCATTTTCGCGTAGGCGTTCTGATAGTCGCGGTGTGCCTGAGTGCAGGTGACGAGGCCGAGCGCCTCATTCGGACAATCCGTGTTGCACTTCTTGAATCCCCAGGGGGTGCCATGCTTGAACGCGACCGACGCCCGCTTCACAGTTGTCTGCGGTGCCCCACGGACACCCTTGGGCCGTGCTGATGCGGGCGCCCGCCGATCCTTCGCGACGGTGGCGACCTTGGCAGCCTTGGCGACCTTGACCGGCTTCGCGAACTGTTCACGCTCAGCCGTTGCGGTCCCGGCGTCCACTGCGCGGCGGTAGGCGTATTCCCCGCGGTAACGGGTTCGGGCTTCCGTGCACGTCATCAGGCCGGTGCGGTGATTGACACACTCGCCTGCGCCGTGGCATCCGGCGTCGTAGCCGGCCGGTGTTCCGTGGGTGGTCATGCGCGGGCGTCTTCCGCTTGCTCTTCGGGGGTGCGCGACATCGGATCGGATTCCTGCACCGTGAGAACTTCGGGGTCTTCGCGGGTGGCCACGAGGTCGTGAATCCCGGCGATGGACTCGACCTTGTTCTCGTCGGCCTCGATCGCCTTGGCGAGCTCGGTGGACTTCGGCAGGTACGGTGCGAGTGCGCGGATGCCGGTCTTCCGGGCCATCTCTTCCTCGTTGGTCTGCCACGGGGTGCCCTTGTCCCAGTAGTGGGGGCGGCGGGCCAGCACCTTGTCTTTCGGCAGGTACGCCCAGACGGTCCCGGCCCCCTTGATCTTCGCCATTGCGACGACACCGGTCCAGGGACGGTCTTCGTCGTAGTCGGCGGGGTTCCAGTCGAAGAACCGGCCGCGCTCCGAGTTGGCCCCGTGGTCGAACTTGTCACCGTCGCGGACGAGGAACGTCTCGATCTTCTCGATGCGCCCCGACCGGTAGGCCAGTTCGATGTACCCCTGATAGCCGATGATTGGAAGGCAGATGTCCTGCCCCTTCTCCTTGCGGGGGGTGAGGTAGAAGTGTCCGAGTGCCGGGCCGATCTCGAGCTTGAGCTGCGCGGCCAACATGATGCCGCCGAGCACGCTGGCCGGGGTGGCCTGCTGCAGCTTCGGGCTGCTGCTGATCGTGCTGATTGCCGCTCTCACGAACGCGGCCGAGTTGATCGCGCCGGCCAACTGCGTTTCGATCGCGGACTGCTGCGCCATCACGAGGTCGCGCATGGTGGGGTTGCTCTTCTGTGCAACCTGCTTGGATGCGATCTTGCCTGAGAGGTCGGTCATTAGAAGTCCTTCACTGTTCTCTGGATGTCGTCTATTGCGTCTTCCGCTGCGAGTGCTCGCTTCTCGAAAGCGGCGCTCTCTTCGGTGAGCTCACCGATCCGCTCTTCCCTCGCGTCTAGGAGGTCCTGCCATTCGTCGTCGGTCATTTGGTGTCCTTCTGTTCGTTTTTCCAGATGGTGAGTTCGCTGTATGCGCTGAGCACGTCCGAGACGGTCAGGCCTGCCTCCCAGCCCTCGGGCGGGTCGGCGGCGAATTCTTCGTTGAGCGCCTTGGTGTCCTTGCGGAGGAACCGGGGCGCTGCGGGGTGCTCGCGGGTGTACATGTCCACGAGTGCGGGGTGCTCGGTCTTGAAGAGGGCCATGTCGAACGAGGTCGACGGCTTCGGGCGCTTCCACGTGTAGAGCGGTTTCCCCTGGTAGCTGAGGACGCTCTTGTTCGTGGTGTTGAGCAGTTCCTTGTAGGCCGCTTTCACCGATTCGATCCGGGCGTCGGCTTCCTTGTACGCGCTGCGTTCCTGCCCGTCGAGATACCACGCCATCAGCAGCCGCTCGTCGCCGTCCAGCGTCTCGCCAGAGTCACGATGGACCAGCGCTAGCTCGTCGCTTGTCGTGGGCTCAGGCGGCGTTTTCGCCATCACGTTGTTCTGCCAGAAGTCCTTCGTGATGCGGATGATCTGATCGACCACCTGCTGATCCCACTCGATGGTGAAGAACTCGGGCCGGTTGCCACCGTGCAGCACCGCGAGGTAGCCGCGTCGGGCGCCGAGCACGATCATCTGGACAGTGACTTGGATGACGTAGTTGTCTGGTACGCCGTCTTCCCACTGATCGGCCATGAACCGGTCGGAGGTCTTGAGCTCCACCGGTTCGCCGCGGTCCGTCACCCGGTCAGGTGTTGCGCCCAGCCACGGGTAGAGAGTGGACTGCAGCAGCCCAGGCGAGGGCAGGACCGTGAGTCCCTTCTTGTCAGCGACCCACTGTGCGATGGCATCCTCGAGGCGGTGGCCCCATTCCTGCCATTCGGTCATGTCGTCGGTGATGTTCGGGTTCAGCTTGTCCAGATAGATCCCGAGCGGTGTTGACCACTTCGACAGGCCGAGGATGCATGCAACCTCAGACGCGCCGATGATCGACTTCCGGGCGGTCAACCACTCGGGGGTGTTCGCCTTGGCGGTCAGTACTCGGTAGGCAGTCATGATGGATCTCCTTGTTCTGTCATCAGGTGGGCGCCACATGGCGGAACATCCTCCGCGTTGAGCCATCGGATGAGCCACCAGTTCCAGTGCCGGGTGCAAAGTGCGATGTCGTCGGACTTGGACACGGCCGATGAGGACATGGGTAGGATCGGCTGGTCGCACGCAAAACACCCGGCGACGTTCGCCGGGATTGCGGCGATCATGCGGCCCACCTGACGGCTTCCATAGCGGCGAGGTTGCGGGCCGGGAGTGACGACTCGGCGAAGCACCCGAGATGTCGGGCTCCCATCGAGGCGAGCCCCGTGGCGTCGGCGATGTCGTTGTTCGTGACATCAGCGTCGGGGTAGCGCTTCACGATCGCGGCGATCATCGCGTCCTTGCCCGCGTTGCCCATCCCCGTCACGTACTGCTTCAGGTTTGTCGGGGGGACCTCGACGACGCGGTGCCGGTTGCGGTAGGCGAGCTCGACGATCATCCACCAGAGGCCGGAACGGTCGTGGGGCTTGCCTAGCTTCAGTCCGCCGTAGGACGGTTGCTCGATGACGATGAGCGCACCGGGTGGAACGACCTCCGCGACCTGTTCGGAAAGGTCGTAGAGTCGCGTCCACCGCTGCTGTAGCGAGTCGCCCTTGTGCCCTTCGGAGATGAAGCGGCCGTTGGCGAACCCGTGGGTTCCCCAGGTCGCCCAGCCGGTAGAGGTGAGGGACACGTCGAGGCCAATTACCCAGTCGACGCGCTGGATCGGCTCGGTGTTGTAGGCGGGCATGAGTCCGGCGCCGGTTCCGATGTCGCTCATGCGCCCATCTCCTCGTTCTTGACCAACTTGGTTTCGACGATGGTCGGCCAGTCCGTGTCGTGGGTGGTCGGCGGGTGCGGCTTCGGGGCGGTCACTTGGCGGCCCACTTTGCGGCGAGGTCGGCGACGAGGTTCGTCGGACCCGTGCGAGTCGCCAGCATGTTGGACAGGTCCGCGATCACTTCGGCGGCAATCGCTGCGCCCCGCACCTCCATGTCGGCACGTTCTGCCAGCAGCAGGCGGATCGTCTTTTTCGCATGACTCGGAACCGATAGGGAGAAGTTCGGGTCAGCGAGATCTCGGGCGAATGAAAGCTGCGCGGCGTTCATTCGTTCGCCTCGCTCAGTGCATAGGAGCGCATCTGTCGCGCCGCAACGCTTCGGCCATCGTTCTCAAGGAACAGGGCCGCGCGCTCGAACGTCTCGGCGGCAACCTCGGCGACTGGACGGAGCAGGGTTAGTGAGTTCCCGCCGTCGTGTCGCACCTGCTCGACAGTGACGGGGGAATTTCCGCACCACCACTGTCCGTCACTCAGGAGTTGAAACACGTCCGGATCGTCCGCTGCGTTCACGTAAACACCCGGCACTGTCGGCAGCACTACGGGCCGCTCGATCAGTTCGTAGGTGGCATCAGGACTCGACGCGCCCGTGTCGCAGCTGGCCGCTGTGTACTCGATCGACATGCGGATGCGGTCGCCATCGCGGATGTCTTCGTATTTGATCGGGGCGCTCACAGTCCCAGCTCCGTTTCGATCCATTCGCGGACAGCAGGGCCGGGGGCGTACCCGGGGCGCGTGGTGTAGGCGATGCGGGCGGCTGTCTTGTTGATGGTGACGAGCGCTTCGAGGGCGTCGGCGGTTCGGTCGTTTCTGGTCGTGGCTTTCGTGGCCGCGTCAAATCCGGAAGTGAAGGCGTCGCGCTCCGTCTGGAACGTGCCGGGGTTGATCGGGATCTGCCGGTATTCTTCCCACGCGGCGAGGGCTTCGAGGCTGGCGTTCTGGTTGAAGTCCCAGCCGAGGACGGCCGTTCTGTCTGCGGGGGTGCTGTGAAGGTCGGTCATTTGGTGCTCCTTGCGTAGATGACGAGTGATGCGACGGTGACGGCGGGGACCATGAGGGCCAGGCCGTAGAAGGCGAGATGAAAGGGGATGTCGGCGAGCGCGGCGACGATGAAGATCCACACGACGCCGGCGGCGAACATGCCCATGAAGAGGCGGACGATCATGGGACGACCACCACGTCGACCTGCGAGAGGGCGAACGTTGCCCGCCACCATCCCTCGGGCGGGTCAGGGCGTCCGTCGTCGCATTGCTTGTGGGCGACCCGGATCTTTCCCTCGGGGAGGTTCAGGACCCACCCGGTGAGGTCGACGGCGGGCGACTCGGGCTTCTGCACGATGTACACGCGATCACCGACTGCGGGGATCCGTTGCGGTTGCGGGGTGCCAGCGAAGAGAGTCACGAGGTGGCCCCGTTGATGGCGCGGGCCAAGGCGAGATCCCCGGCGCGCTCGACAGCATCGATCCACATTTGTTCGATTCCCGTCACCACATACTTCGCGCGGATGTCGAGCGTGTGGCTCAAGAGTGCGATCTGCGCGTCGATGGTGCGGTGCAGGGTGACGATGAGTTCGGCGTCGTAGTCGTACATGTCGCCAGCGATGAAGTTGACGTCGCCCTCAATGCTGCAATCGGGGTGAATCCCCGCGACCGTCCACGCCCCCGAGTCGCTGACTGCTCGCATCGTGTTCAATGTGTCGATCGCCGCCTGGATTTCCTCGACGGCGTTCACGAGCGCCACCCCATCGCGAGAGCAACGAACGCCACGGTGAGGACCAGCGCGCACGAGCCGAGGATGATGCCCATGAGGACGACGAACGTCTTCTGACTCTTCTCGCTCACGAACACCTCGGGTTCGTTCATTACCTCGACCGCGGCCCGGTAGCGTTCCGTGACCTGGCGCGGGGTGGATGGGGTGAACGTGTCAGTCAGGCCGTCGAGGCGCGAGTCGGAATAGCGCGGGGCAGGATCAGTCTTGATCCATGTGCTGCGGCGATTCATGCGGACACCTTCTCGTTGTCGAGAGCGTGCCCAGCGGCACCCTTCGGCGCCGCGTCCCCGTCCACGGTCACCTTGAACATCGTTCGGCTCGCCACCTGAAATACGACGACACCCTCGGGGCGCATGAATCCCGGCGCAGCGATTGAGCCGCCCGCGCCGAGCATCGTCACCACGGCATTGATGGACGCGTTGTCGAATGGCCCCGTGTGGAGCACCGGCACGACCCCCAGTCCCGCCACGCGATCGAAGCCGTCAGCCTCCACGTTCCAGCGCGCCGAGTTGAACAGGCTGAACCGCTTGTCACTGCCACTCAGCCCGTACTTGCGCTGGATGCCAGAGCCCCACCACTCGCCGAAGTGGCGGCCCGGTCCTAGAATCTCGACCAGCAGGTTAGCGTTGCGCTGGACCCATCCGGCGAATCCGTAGTTGTCGGCTTCGGGGGTAATCAGTCGGCTTCTCGACTGCGCGCCAATCTCGCCATCTTCGGTGATGACCACGGCGGCATTCGTTCCGTCGATTTTTTCCGTGATGACCATGCCCCGGTTCAAGCGGGCGATCTTCGGGAATGCTTCAAACTCGATGGTGCTCATGCCATTACTCCAATTTCCCTTTTGCCCTGATCAGTGAGCGAGAACACCCGCTCATGCAAGCGGATGCCCTTCTGCAGGTCGACCGCGACGAGGAACCCGTCAGCGCACAACTCGCCCGCGCGCTTCCTCGGCGAGTCCCCGGCGACGAACGGCCACCCGTTCCGCTCGCAACGGAGCCCATAGAGCCGGTTGATGTCGGAGCCGGCCAGCTCGCCCTCCTGGAAGATGAGCCGCAGCACAGCAGTCGAGGACCGCTTGATGGTGCGCTGCGACCGATCCCCTGCCCGGTGGCTCGCGGGCGGGTCTGCTCTCCTGGTCCGTGCCGTATCGTTGCCTGTGATCGTTGGGATGCCCATGGTGTTCCTTTCGTGTGCGTTGGTAGGGCCATCCGTTCGTGCGGGTGGCCCTTGTTCGTGTGTGGTGAAGGTTTGGCGGCCGGTGCTGTATCCAAGTCCCGTCAGTCATTGGGGCTGAGGGATCACCGGCCACCTGAGCGCGACGTCGGGCGATACTCCCGATCGACCGTTTGCAGGCTCGCCGCTGGGTGGTTACGTTCGACGCCACCCGCGCCTGCTGGTCCCCGAGGCTTAGTCGGTCCCAGCGCGAACGATCTGCGTTCGCTCAGTGCGGCCTCTCACGCCGCGTCTCCCCGCAACGCGGGGGCCATACGCCATCCCGGGACCTACCGAGGCAGTGCGTATCTCTGTATGCACAGCCCGGGGGCCGCGGTTATTTGTCAAACCCAATCGGTCGCACGCTTAGCAAAATCCGCGCGTGCGCTGCTTCGTTCTGCGTCGGCGTTTGGGCATGCCGACTGAGCTCCCAAGCAGCCGGCGAAGGCTGCAGGGGACGTCTAGCTAGGGCGTCTGCTTCTCGGGCTTGCCCACGGGGAGCGCCTCGAAGAATGCCGCCAGTTCCGCATGGCCGATGAGCGGCTTCGATTTGCGGTAACGGGGGGTGAGGTCGCCGGCGCTGATGGCACGGTTGATCTCGGAGCGGGAGACGCTGATCGCGCGGGCTGCGCCATCGATGTCATACGCGATGGGGGCCGGGCCGGGCTGCGATCCGAAGGCGGGGATCATGCTGCGACATCCGTGCGGGAGATGAACTCAACCAGGGGGATGCCGAGGGCGGCGGTGATGCTGTCTATCTCGTCGAGCGTGAGGCCCGGAGTGGAGCCAGTCAGTCTCTGGCGAAGGGTGGTCTTCTTGATGCCGGTATCTGCGGAGAGCCAAGACTGAGGTTTTTTCAGTCGTGCAAGCTCAGCCCGGATCTCCGCAGCGGCGCGGGTTCTTCTGTTCTCGTTGGTTTGCATATACGAACTCTATATGTAAACACGAACGAAAGCGCAAGTTTCCGGACTATTTTCCTAAAACTTGTCGATAATGCCCAATGGTGGAACAATGCAGGCATGTCGAAACGAGCGAAGCCTGCACCGGGCCCCCTGACGCAAGAGGTCACGGCGAAACTGCGCGCCGAGCTCGGGCGCCGGCGGGACCTTACTCAAGTCGGCCTGGCGGCTGCCGTTGACGTGTCGCCCGCGCAGCTGTCCGAGATCCTGAACGACAAAAAGCAGATCGACCTAGACCTGCTGGATCGTCTCTGCTTCGCTCTAAGCCTTGATTTCAAGACCACACTCTGTGAAGCCGACGAGAAGACCAGCACCCGCCGGATCTCCACGGAGTGGACTACGCCCCTTCTCTAGCCCTGCCAGGTGGGCAGCGCGAGCAGCCACGCGGTGAGATCGCTCGACACGATGACGGCCTCCTTGCCGACCCGCCGCGCGATGAGCGCGCCCGCGTTGATCGCAGCCTCGACGTGATGTCTTTCGACACTCGCTTCGGCCGCTGCCTCGATGATCGTGTAACCAGCCTTACTCAATACAGAACCCCAAAACTTCCCCAACCCTGAGCGGATTCTCAGGGCTTACGCCTAGCCTAGGCATGGCCCCAGACAGGGATTTATGACAGGTCCTCATTAATGGGGACCCCCAATCAGGGGTTTTTCTCAGGTGCGCCCCGTACTGGGGTCAGTCGAGGGCGAGCAGCGACGAGAACGCCAGCATGCCCGACTCCATCTGAGCTTCGTCGACGTCGGTGTAGTGCTCGACCATCGCCGAGGACCCGTGCCCGAGTATCCGCATGCGCACGGACATGGGAACGCGAGCCTTCTGGAGCAGCGAGGCCGTCGTGTGGCGGGCTGCGTGAAGGTGGGTCTGGGGGACGCCGGCACGCTCGAGGACTTCATGCCAGGCGGCATTGTCGCGGGAGGGGTCGATCGGGGATCCGTCGAGGGGGAGCGGTCGCCCGTGCCGGTCCTTCTTGGGGTCGGCAGTCCAGACGAGGTTGTGCGGGTTCGGTTCGGTCGCGGCGACCTCGATGCGTTGTTCGATCCACGTTCGGAGCGGTTCGACGAGGGGGATCAGGCGAATGCCGGCGTCGGACTTGGGCCGGGAGAACCATAGCCCGCCCTCGATCCATCGGTGCTCCCAGTCCTCGGGGGCGTCGAGGGTGCGCGCGGGACAGTCGGTCCCGCGTTTCTTTCCGCAGGGGGTGGCGCAGCCGTGCAGCCATGCGAGGCGCTGGAGCTGCCAGGACAGGTCGAGCCACGGGGATGTGACGCCGGAGTCAGAGGTGATCTGAATCACCCGGTCGAGCTCGAGGCCGATGATCTCGCCTTGGCGGGCGCCGATGAGTAGCGCGGCAGCCCAGCGGGAGCCGAGCCGATCCGCGGGTGTGCCATCGCCCGGGGGCTGGAGGACCGTCCTGAGCACTTTCACGCCGGATGCGGTGGACATTATGGCGAGCTTCGCCGGGGCCGCCTTGGGGGCGCTGGTGAGCGCTGCGACGTTGCGGGTGACGTGGCCCTCGCGGATGGCGTCGGTGAGCGCGGCGACGAGGACGTTGTGCGCGTAGAGCGCGGTGGAAGACGAGAGCTTGCCCTTCTCGGGGTGCTTCGGGTCCTTGAGCTTCGACGTGATGTCGGTGCGCATCTTGCGGACGTGCGCGGGCGTGAGCTTGTCGAGCCGGACGCGGCCGAGACTGGGGATGATGTGGTTCGTCAGCGTCGACCGGTAGTTGGCCACGGTCTTCGGGCGGAGGTGGCCCTTCACGAACTCGGCGAACCATGCCTCGAGCCATTGCTGCATCGTGTCGCCGGATGTGGCGATGTCGCCCTCTTTCGCGAACTGGCGCCGCATGAGGGTTAGCTGTTCCTCAGCGAGTGCCTTCGTCTTGCGCTGGCGGACGACTGCGCGCCGATCGCCGTCGAGGGGCGAGCGAGGAAGGGATGCGCGCCAGCCGACGAGCGGCTTGTTGAGGTCAGCTGGCACACGGAAGATGGACCCCTGACCCTTGGCATAGACGTTGGGGCGCTTAGGCGGGGTCATGCATCTGCTCCCGGTGCGCGGGTGGCGGGATTCTGAGTTGCGGGCCGACTGAGGTTGCGCACAAAACGCGAGCACGTTGCTTCGCTGATGCCAAACTGCACGGCGAGTGTTCGCTGCGGAACTCCATCAGCAGCCAAGCGACGAAGCTCGGCAAGTTGCACGTCGGACACGGTTGCCGCACCGTGCTGCTCCCCCCTCCGTACGCCGCCCTTTAGGTCTTTCCGAGTGGCATGCTTGGCCGCTTTGCAAGGATCACATCGGCATCCACGGTGTTTGTATGATGCCGCAGTTCCATGCCCCTGCTTGCGCGAAGCTGAGGCGGCCGCTGCCTTCGCCCGCGATTCGGCCGTGTGCAGCGCTGCGATACGGGCAGCTGCTACCTCTGGCGACTTCGGGTTCTGTTTGTGCCACTCTCGCAGCGCAGCACCCTGCCGCTTCCTCGACTCGGGGGGAACTGAAAGTGAACTCTTGCGGGCATTCTCAATTCGCTCTTCAGTCGACAGGGAGGCGTTGTATGCGGCCAGGTTCAGCGCAATCTTGGCACGCGCCAAATCGCTCAGGTCGCGAGACCCAAGCTTCTTGCCCTTGATGGATGCCGAGTAGGCGGCGATGTGCTGGCTAGCATCTCCCTCGATAGCCACCGCCTGACATGCCGCCCTGTACTCAGGAGAAGCGATCGACTCATGCTCAAACATCCCGGCCCTGCTGCGCAGCTCATGTCGATCAATGCCGTGTGCTGAGTTGGTGTGCGAGGCCAGCGCCTTGAATGGGCCCGCGGGGCAGTATGGGCACATGCACGCGCGTATGAATTCGCGCACAGCCTCCTCAGTCAGTAGCGCCTGGGGGTCGGAGTCGGCAGGCGTGCGCCCGTTAGCCCTGAGGAGACGATCGTTTACCCCTCGAGTCTTGCTGGTGCGCCCTCTGCTTGCGTTGTTCCCGCTCATGAGTTCCCCTTGGTGTTTCGTTGGTAGTTCTCATCCATCATCTTTGCGATGCTGGCGATGATTGGGGCCGCCCCCGAGCCCGGAAGTCTTCTCGCATGCGCGGACCACTCATCGGGAGTGAGCGCGCCCCGCGTGGGGGCGTCGGGTCTTCTGGCGGTGAGTGTTGTATTCTGCATGGTGTTCCGTCCTTGGGTTAGAGCTTGGATGGGATTGAGCCTCGTAGGCCTGATCACCTGCGGGGCTCTTTTGCTGCCGTGCTCAAACACTACCCCAGATCAATACATAGTCAATACATTGGTGGGTGTTTCTGGGTGTGCCTGGGTGTCTTTCAAATGGTCACTTCCGCGTAATCCCGCGGAATAACGGGGTTCGTATTCACGAAACGTCTCACTCGTAATGAGAAGGTCCCGAGTTCGATTCTCGGAGGCGGCCCAATGAATCACTAGCATCCGGGGGCATACGGCCTCGATTGAATCGGCGTGTCAACACATTGGTCAACACATTGCCTCGGTTTGATAACGGTCCCGGCGACCTGCCAAGGGCACGAAAAAATGGCCCCGACCGCCTCCGAAGAGACGGCCGGGGCCGGGGTGATGCCAGGGGTTACGCCGTGTGCTTGGGCTCAGCGGACAGCCGAACCTTCGTCAGCCACTCGTTCACGCCGGGGATCGCCATGATCCGAGCGAACGCGCCGGCGAAGGCACCGATCGTCGCGACCGCGCCCGTCGCCCAGGCGAGCCACTCCGGCGGGAGGATCGCAGCGATGGCCTCGAGGAACTGCGGGGCCAGGATGGCGATGGTCGCGACGACGGCCGCGGCACCGAGGATAACGCCGGACACGGTTTGCAGGATCGTGCGGATGGTCGCGGCGCCCGGGTAGGCAACCTGCGTGGGGGTGACGGTGTTCGTCATGGTGCTACTCCTTTGGGTGGGGTGGTGATCGGGTCGACGCGGCAGGGGCCGGTGACCTCGCGGGTGGTTGTGTCGGTGAGCGTGAACAGCCACGTCCCGTCCGCCTGGCAGGCGATAGACGCGATGCCGGGGCCGGTGGGTCCACTCGGGCCCGGGACCGTTGAATCGGCGCCAGTCGCGCCAGCAGGGCCGGGGGTGGTGGAATCTGCACCGTCCGAGCCATTGGACCCAGCCGCGCCGGCTGAGCCGTCCGAGCCATCCGAGCCCGTAGCTCCGGGAGATCCGGGTGCCCCGGTAGCGCCGAGCTCACCGGTGAGTCCCGTGAGCCCTGTCACCCCGGGAAGTCCTGGCCGGCCATCCTGCCCGTCATCACCGCGGCTCCCCGGCGCCCCATCCTTGGGCGCCGAAGCGACCACGGAATCGGCAGGCGGTGCGACGGGCTTCTGCCCGGAGTCCTTCACCTGATCGCGGAGCGCGTCCGAGTTCGTGGCGAGCGCGCTGATCGTTGCCGACTGCCCCTGGATCGTGACGGTCTGCGCGAGGTTCACGCCCACGAGCCCCGCCAGGGTGCACGCGAGCAGCAGGGCCGCGGAGATAACGAGTGGTTTCTGTAGACGCATGTTTCTCCTAGTCGAAGTAGTTCGAGGGGTACGGTGGCGCGGGCGGCGGCTGGCCGGTGTTGATGTGCTCGCGGAGGTCCTCGACGTAATCGGATGCGCGGCCGTAGCGGCGTTCGACGTCGGCGATGCGCTTCTCGAGCTTCTCGATGCGGGTCTGCAGGTTCGTCTTGCGGGTTGCCATCCATGTCAGGAATCCGAGGGCGGCGGTTACTGCCGTGCCGAGTGCTCCGATCAGCCAGTCCGGCAGCATCAGGAGGTCATCCGGCACACGCGCGCCCGTTGCATTGTTCGATGTGCGCCAGCTCGGGGCCGGCGGGAGTGGGCGCGGGTAGCGTTCATAGCTAGCCCTCCTGTCTGATTGGTCAGGTGGGTTGGGTTAGCCCCCGGGCGGTGCTTGGCGTGCCGTCCGGGGGCGTCTCGTTGCATCGACAGAAATCGCAGGACCCATTGTGAATACACGTCGAGTCCCAGTCATGCCGGCACACGGGGTTACCAGTTGTACTTGGTGAGCCCGCCCGCAACGGACCAGCCGGCACCGGGCCCGACCGTGGGGATCGTCTTCCACGGGATGCTGAGCGAGTCGGTGAGCGCGTGGAACTTGGTTTCGTCGAGGTCGAGCACGGCCCCGTAGGTGTCGGTTGCGGAGATGTAGTTTGCGTCCGGCAGGTGGTGGATGAACTCGCGGCCCACAAGGTAGGTGGCGTTGGACTTGGTGTTCTTGACTCGACGCATGTCGTCGTCTCCTTCGGTGAGTGCGGGCAGTGCGGTGGTGTTGCTGGCTGCCACGGAGCTTGTGGCGGGTGCGTAGCCGAGGAAGCCGCGCCAGTCGATGCGCGTCCCGTCCTTCGTGAGCCCGTGGTGGTGCAGGTGAACGTCGCCGCCGTACTCGTTGACGGTGCCGTTACTGCGGATGGTGGACGCACCGGACCAGCCGATGATGTCGCCCTCTTCGTAGTCGCCCTCAGGGGCGAACCGCGACAGGTGCTGCAGCGCAATGGCGAACAGGGACAGCACGGGGGACCTGAGGGTGAGGATGGCCCGACGACCAGCCGTGCCCACCAGTCCCGCCCGGTACTCGCCGGACCCGCCCGACGTGCGCAGCGTGCCAGCAGCGGGGGCGCGGATTGGTGTGCCGTATCCCAGGGGCTGATCGATGCCGCCGAGACTGTAGGACATGTGATCTGCCCATGTGCCCGTGACAGGCCAGGCAGCAAAGGGGTTGAACATGCGTTCTCCTTCAGGGGTGCGAAAGGGCGGGCACCCTGTTGGATGCCCGCCCGTGATGGTTGGCTAAACGTCAGCCGGGGATGTTCCGATGACGACACTTGCCCGGTCGACATAAACGGTGGATGCCTCAGCGGAGGTGGTGACGCCGATCTGCACCTTCACGGTCGTTGAGAAGGGCTGCACCCGGCCCGTTACAGTGCGCCAGAACCATTGGCCGCGCGTGCCCGTCCACAGGTCACTGAAATAGGTGTCGTCGCTGGTAATCAGCCCGACGCGTCCAGCGCCAGACGGGGAGCCGCTTGGAATGTACATGCGAACCGCGAAGGTCACATACTGCCCACGGAAGGCATTGATGGGCAGCGGGAAGTCCATGTACCCGAGAGACGCGGAGATGTTCGTGAGCTTCAGCGACGAGCTAGTCACTTCGCTGAACCCGGTGTAACTGGTGACGGTGAGGTTGTTCAGCGTCCAGTCGGGCAGTGCTCCGGTGGTGAGGCGGAGGGTGGAGTTGGTGATGTAGTTGCGTCCACCCTGACTGAACGCGGGCGGCTGCATCGGCATCACCTGGCTGGTGTTGGACCCGCGCAGGTGCCGCATGAACTCGTTCGCCCAGAGGAGGTGACCTGCCGTGGTCGGGTGCACCTTATCCGCGGATACGAGAGTATCGGCGATGACTCGGCCATCGTCAAAGAACGCCTGACAGATGTTGATGAACCCATATCCGCGGTTCAGCGCGTAGCGCCGGTACATCGCCGACCGGTACTGGGACGCCTTGTCACGGTCGGTGCCGGTGAGGGGATTCTGCGACATCATTACCACGGCGGTGTCGGGGATGAACGAGCGGATCGACTCGACACACGCCACCATTTTGTCGTGCCCAGTCTGCATGTTGCCGACCTGCGCCAACGCGTAGTTCTCGTTGTGCCCGTAGGAGAAGATCACCACGTCAGGTTTCGGCTGGACGATCATAGGCTCGCGCCGGTTGATGTCCATGTTGTATTCCCACGACATCCCCGCGACGGAACTATTCCAGATGGTGATCGTGTATGTGCCCGACCCGTAGATGGTGGAGCTTCCCCATGTTGGCGGGGTGCCCGTCACAATGTCTCGGATCTTCACCTGGTGGGTGGGGAACAACGCGGCGATCATCGGCGCGGCCTGCTTGATCCACGAGGACGCCATTTCGGCGGTGGAGTCAGAGCAGATGAGCATGTTCACGTCTTGGTTGTTCATGCGGATCAGGCCGAGGAAGTCTTGCAGCCCCGAGGTGATGGGTGCGTACTTCGCATCGAGCGCCGCCTTGGTGGCGCTGGTCCCGAGCGTGGCGACGAAGCTTGCGACCGCGTTGTCTGCGGTGTCGCCGTTCGTGCCAGACAACCCTTGCGACCCGGTTGCGCCCGTGTAGCCTTGCGGGCCGCGGATGTTGCCGAGGTACTGAAGAACTGTTGCCATGTCAGGCCACCTTTCGGTTGATGTCGCCGGTAGCGCTGTTGACCCACACGGAACCGACATTCCATGTGCTTGGTTCCGTGCTCTGGAAGAACACCATCATCGGGTTCGCCAGGTAGTTGATGAGCAGGTTGGGGAGTGTTCCGCCTGCCGTGGGGACGTAGATTTTCCACTCGGGATATTCGACGCGGGTGAAGCCGCCTGACTCGTTCAGGTACTCGACCGACATCTCGTAATATCGGATCTGATCCATGGAGTCCGTTGCGGCGAGGCTCACCGACCACCCGGATGCAGTGTCAAAGGTCACCTCGACACGACCGTCTGAGATGTACCCGCCGCCGAGGGTCGCGGGCCCGCTGAGCGTGAAGAAAATGCGGGGTTGCCGCGATGCGAGATTCACGAGATTGGCGTCGAGAAGCGTGCCGGTGACGGTAGCCATGTGCCCTCCTAAAGGGGGTGGTTATTGGGCATAAAAAAACCCCCGATAATGGGGGAGAAGGGTTGGCGGGTGTAGGCTGCGGGCATAAGAAAACCCCGCATCTGCGCGAACAGACCGGGGAGCGACCGACTAACAAGGAGTCGATATGTTCAAGAATACCAGCGCAACAGTCACCGCAATAGTCGTTCCGTGGATTCTCACCGCGGCAATCGCAATCGGTGGCGTCGGCTACCTGGCTAACGTCACTGGCACGTCAGCAGCCCAGCAGGTCACCATCGCCGAGCAGCGGGCCCGCATCGACACGCTCACGCGCACCGGCACCGACCTGCAAGCCCGACTCAACACATGCCTAGACACCGCAGCTGATTACCGCCGCTACGTCGAGGACAACAAGACGACCATGCAGGCGATCACCGCCAAATGGGGCATCAACTACTCGGCACCCGTCAAGGACGCGATCACCGCGCTCGACACTGCGACTGAGCAGTTCCACTGCGACTAAGGCGTAATGTAGATCCGCCCGTTTGCCGAGTTGTACCACAGGTTCGATACGTGCGCCGAGCTCGCCACATCAAGGCCGGTAACGGTCAGCGTCCCATTTAGCGTGGTTGCGCCAGACGACTTGAATGGCCCCGTAACGGTCGTGTTCGTCCCATTGATCGTCAGGTAATTACTGCCGCTTGCGAGGTTTGCCGTTGTTCCATTGACTGTGCAGCCGACGAGCGGGTTGCCATAGTGCATGAGCACGCCGCCGCCGTAGCCTGCGACACCGCCGCCCGAGGCGAACCCAACGCCAGGCAGGCCGAACGCGCCAACACCGAGGGTCATTGCATTCGACCCAGCGATGGTGATCTTGCCGGGACTGTTCACCGTCAGGTTTCCCGTTTGCACGATGTCGCCCTCGAAGGTGGCCGGACCCTTGAGCGCGAATGCCCCCGTGATCGTCGTGATGCCTTCGATCAGCAGCGTGCCGACGACCTTGAGCGTGCCCGTGACGATGAGCCAGCCCGAGACGAGCGCGGAACCGACGACCTTGAGCGACTCGTTCCCGCGGAAGATGGTATTTCCGCGGGACACGTCCGAGTTGCCCAGCGGGCGGTTCGCCTCCAACGCTGCAACCCGCCGAGCGAGTTCCAGATATGGGTCGGCGTCGAGGTCGTTGCGCTTAGTCATCCGGGGGCTCCGATCGTCTGCAAGCTGAGGGGGATCTGATTGGTCAAGTCGCTGCTGTCGCCGAGCAGCACGAGCGACGTCCACCCGTCAGCGTGTACGGGATGGTCCTTGTGGTAGAGGCGGACGGTCCCGCCGGCGCGGATGCCGACCTCGGCGAACGTTGACCCGTTCCATTGCACGGTCGGGTTTTTCCACACGGCCAGGTCGGCGTTGGCGTGCGACTGCAGGATCGAGTCGCTCTCCTCGTCGCCATATGGGACGATGCGTTCGGCAGCCGGAAGGGTCGGGGACGTCTGCGCCGTCTTGACCTTCTTGCCCCGCTCTGACCCGTTGCCGAACGCGTAGAGCACGTTCGCGGCATTGCCGTCGTTTTCCTCCCATGTCCCGTCAAAGAACTTGCGCTTGGCGGCAGTCATGTTGAAGTCCGCGGTGGCCCCTGACAGGTCACCGATCCGCATGAGCCACTGCAGCCAACCGTTCGCGTCGTAGCGGGGTTCGTAGAACACGTCCGGGCCTCCATCGAGGTCCTGCACCTCCCGCATGGCCGTATCGACGATCTTGCCGTCGTAGTCCCACCACGTTTTCGTGTACGTGCCCGGGAGCGCGAGCGAGTGCGCGAGCGCATTCGTCAGCTTCCCCTCCGGCAGATACACCGGGAGGTCGTAGTTCGGTGTCGGACCCTCGCTGCCAGCCCAAAACAGCAGGGCCGGGACGGAGACGAGAGCCGTGTCCGTGATGACGAGGCCGTTGTTGATGTCGAGGTTCCCCGAGTAGCCATTCGACCCGAACGTCGTACGCCGGGTCGTGATTGCCCCGCGGAGGTCCTCGTGCACGAGCCCGACCGACTGGGTGCGCTCATCCCATGTGCGGGTCTTGATGACGTGGGCATACCGGGGGACGCCGTTCCAGCGTTTGACGAGGACGCGGGAGCGCGGCTGCGTGGTGCTAAGCAGTTGCGCCCGACTCATCCGGGAGGGGATCGTGAACGACGACCGGCCCGTGTCAGTGTCGTTGATCCGGCGGCCCATCTGATTCGAGTCGAGCTCGAGGGGGCAGATCGGGGCGCCGGTGATGAGGTCGTGCAGCATAAAGGACCACATCAGCTGTACGTGTCCTTCACTGTTGAGGCGACCTTCGCAGTGCCGCCCGTGATCGTCGTCGTCACCGTCCCACCGCCGGGGACACCCCAGAGGTCGGCGGTGGTGGTCTTGCCGCTGATGGTGACGCCGGCGACGATGAGGTCGCCGGTTTCCATGTCGACGGTGTGCGGGATCCCGGCGACGAGCGGCTGCGTGGTCGTGAAGGTCTTGCCCCCGCTGGTGAGGGTGTAGCCGCCGGCGTTCGCTCCGGTAATCGTGTGCACGAGGGAGGCGGTCGTGTTGCCGTAGTTGACCGAGGTAGCCGACGTTGCAGCGGCCGTCGTTCGCACCTCCCCGAACTTGAGCGCGTTCTCGAACCACAGTTGCAGGCTGAATTGTGCGCTCGGGATCGTGCCATCTGGGACGAACACAGCCTGGTCGACATAGCCGATCGCCCAGCGCGTGCGGCCCATCTCCTCGACCCGGAACATGACGGTCGTCACGTCGTCGCCACCGAGCAGGCTGAACCGCTCCTCGAGGGATCCGAGATCCTCGTGGGTGGCGGCGTTCGCGAAGCCGTTGGCGCGGACCTCACGCGGGTCGCCGTAGGAGCGCACGGGGTGCGCGCCCCTGCGGTTCTGCCGCATGGTGACGTCCCGATGGCTGGACACTCCACCGTTCCACCCCTTGAACCCGTCAGCGTCGACGACGAGCCCATCGTCCCAGGGGCCGTCTCCGCGCATGGTGAGCATTGCCGCAGGCCGGCCGACTGGGTAAACGGTAGCGATGAAGCTCATCGGTTCCTCCTGCTCTGGTCGTTCAGCACGATCCGTGCCTCGCCGTTGGCGATCTCTTTCAGGTAGCCGAACAGCGACCCGTCCATGTAGATCGGCCGGGTCGTCTCTGCTGCCTTCGCCGGGGCGGACACCGGCGCCGGGTTGCTGCCGCTCGCGAACGACTGCGCGCCCGCCGAGACGAGTTGGTAGCCGAACTGATTGGCGACGTCCGCGAGGATCGCCGTCGACCTGCCCCGCTTCGCACCCGCCAGGGGGATGTACGCCTCGCCGCCCGTTTCCGGTTCTGCCCAGACCCGCATGGTGCCGGCCTTGGCGATCTGTGCGACGTGGTGCTCTCCCCCGTTGGCGAACGAGAGGACCGAGCCGTTCGCCTCATTGATGCGGTACGGGTCGAGCGCATTGGGCGCCGTGATCCCGATGCTCGTCTGCTTGCTCGTCGGCACGCTGTCGAGCAGGTCGAGAACACCCTTGATGCGCTGGGTTGCCGCATCCGTCTCGGCGTACATGGTGAACTCGCGCTCGGTGGGGATGTGCAGGATCTTGTCGCTGAGTTGCTCCGCGGCATCCCCCGTGATGCCCAGCTGGGCGATCCGGTTGTCGATCTGTTCCTTGCTGCCCTGCAGCGATGCCTTGTACTCGTCGTACGATCCGCCCGAGTCGATGACGGCCTGCCCGGCGTCCCCTGCGGCCGAGGCCATGTCGTCGAGCGCCTGCTGCAGCGCCGCGCCCTTCTCCGTCGTGATGTCGAGGTCAGTGCCGGCCTGATTGAGGCTGACCCCGTTGTCCTTGAGCGCCGCGTCGAAGTCCCGGTAGGAGGCTTCGAGGTTGCGGGCGGCATCGCGGGCGTCGAGGTGCTGGCCGTTGAGCGCGTCGAGTTCGTCGGCGAGGTCAGAGACGGAACTCACGACCCCATCGACGGCATCGGTGACGGCCGTGTAGGAACTCTCGACGACCGCGTTACTGTCTGCGGTGTCGCCGTCGACCGATTCCTTCTGCTTCGCGACCCGAATGGCCTCGTCGACCGAGTTGCTCTCACCCTGGACCGCTTCCGCGACCCGCATGGCGCTGCCCTCGGCGAGTGCCCAGTTCTTGCCGAACGCGGCCTCCTTCTCGGTGCCGCTCATGCCCTGGATCTCGGCGAGTTTGTCGCGCACGACGGCGAGGGCTTTCGAGTTCCCGGTCGCGGCATCCGTGACGGTATCGAGCGAGAGCCCGATCTTCGCCGCGGCATCGTAGGCGGAATCAGCGCCGACGTCGAGGCCGAGGAAGTTGCCCTTGGCGCTGAGTGCTTCCTTCGCCATGGCGCGGGTAGCGTCCGTGACCTCGTTCGTTACCTCCTTCAGAGTGTCGCCGTAGGCTTTCGCCTTCGCTGCCGCCTCGCCCTGGGCGGCACCAAAGACACCGAGGACGACAACGGCGGCGGTGAGTGCGACACCGATGAGCCCACCAGCGAGCGCGGTTCCCCGCATCTTGGTGTTGAGCTCGGTCAGGGCTGCGCGGAATGCGACGATCTTTGGGACCGCGAGGAGGAACGTGCCACCGAGGAGCAGTGCCGCGCCAGTCGCTACCCCGAAGGTCAGCACAGTGCCCTGCACGCCCTCGTCGAGGGAGCCGTACCAGTCGGTGAGGCCGATGAGGATCTGCACCATGTCGCGCAGCGTCCCGTTGGCCTGGCCGCCGGTCTTGATGAGGATCGAGTCCATGGACCCGCCGAGTAGCTCGATGTCGCCCATGAGGTTGTCGGCCTTCGCCGCTGCCTGCCGCATCGCGAAGCCTTGGTCGTTGACGTTATCGGTCCACTCCTTGACGCCCTTCGCGCCGGCCTTGTAGAGGATGCCGGCGGCGCTGGCCGCTTCCGCGCCGAAGATCGCGCCGAGGGCAGCCGATCGGGTTTCCTCGTTGAGTCCGCCGAGGCCCTGTTTGAGCTGCTCGGCCGCGCCCTGCATGCCGATGAACTTGCCCTGTGCGTCGAAGACCTCGATGTTGTACTTCTTCATCTCCGCGGCACCCTTGGCGACCGGGGAGGTGAGCGATGAGATGACGGAGCGCAGGCCGGTGCCGGCCTTCTCGCCGAGGAGTCCGTTCGCGGCCAGCAGTGCCAGCGTTCCAACGGTGTCCTCGAGCGGGATCTGCAGGCGGGCGAAGCTGACACCGACGTACCCGAGGCCGAGCGAGAGATCCTCGACCGAGCCCTGAGCCTTTCCGGCGCCGGCGGCGAGGAGGTCAGCGACGTGTCCGGCCTGGTCACCCTTGAGCCCGAACACTGTGAGCGTCGTGGCGGCGATTTCAGCGGCCCGTGCTACTGCGAGTTCACCTGCGGCCGCGAGGGCCAGAGAGCCCTTCAGGCCGCCGCCGAGGATGTCGTTGACGGACACGCCAGCCTTGGCGAGTTCCGTCTGCGCGTCGGCGGCTTCCTTCGCGGAGTAGATCGATGCCGCACCCTGCTCGATCGCGGACGCCTTGAGGAGTTTCTGCTGCTCGATGTTCGCCTGTGTGGCGGCGGCCGTCTTCGACGAGGCCTGGTCGAACTTCGCGTAAGTGCCCACGACGAAGCCGGCCATCGTGAGCATGGCAGCGCCGACACCGACCGCGGCGACCCCGATGGTGCGGGCGGCATCCGCTGATTCCTTCTTGAGCGCTGCGACCTCAGCGGCCGTCTTGCCCAGCTTGGGGGCGGCAGTGCCAGCCTCGTCGCCGAGCTTCTTCGTGGCCTTGCCGGCGTCCTCGACGGGTGCCTTCGCAGCCTTCGCGGCGGCGCCCGTCTTCTCGAGGGCGGCACCGGTGGGGGCGACCTTCTTCGCGGCCTTCTCCGAGGTATCGCCGAGCGCCTTTACAGCGTCATCGGCCCCCTTCGCGTCCTTCTTGAATA
>Ga0209511_1001234_pt1 | contig 23278 bp, 18 predicted proteins | sample SSSSmetaG_FD_184141 | JGI IMG/M metagenome (GOLD analysis project Ga0209511, IMG submission 184141) | Glacier valley bacterial and archeal communities from Borup Fiord, Nunavut, Canada, to study Microbial Dark Matter (Phase II) - ​SSSS... | ecosystem: Environmental > Aquatic > Freshwater > Ice >... | reverse complement strand
CTATTATAAGAACACTGGAAGAATATTTTGATAACGAAGAGCTGGAATGTGTTTCAGGAATATTTAATGGTACCACAAACTATATTCTTACCAAAACAATTAATGAAAATATTTCTTACGACGAAGCGCTAAAAAATGCGCAGGCAAAAGGATTTGCAGAAACAGACCCTACAAGTGATGTAGAAGGTTTTGACGCAATGTATAAAACCATCATTCTATCATTACATGCATTTGGAGTAATTTTAAAATCTCAAGATTTACTTCGTTTTGGTATTACAACTTTGCAACCAAACGATATTTTGTATGCTAAAGAAAACGGGTACAGCATTAAACTGGTGCCTACCATAAAAAAAATAGCAGATGGAAAAATTGCTGCATATATACTTCCAAGATTTGTGACAACGGAAAATCATCTTTCAAAAGTTGAGAATGAGTTTAATGGTGTTTTGGTAGAAGGACTTATTTCGGGAGAACAGTTTTTTATGGGGCGTGGTGCAGGCAGTCACCCAACGGGAGCTGCAGTGCTATCAGATATTTCAGCGCTTTCTTATGGGTATGCTTATGACAATAAAAAAATGCAGCAGCATAATAAACCTGCATTTACTAATGATGTTGCAATAAAAGTTTTTGTAAGCAGTAGCAATAAAGAATCACGGGACAAAATCATTTTTAAGCATGTTCAAAAACATGTTGAAGCGCCTGAATATTTCTATAAAATCGGCGAAATTAATGTGGAGGAATTAATGAAAGTTCTTAATGATAAATTAAGAAACGAGATTTTTATTGCGGCCATTTAAATGTTGTTATGCAAGTTTTTCTGCTGCTCTTGCCTCAACCTCGAATTTATTATTGTAATATCCAACACGCAAACTTTCCCATAAATATTTTATTGTAAACAACAAATAACCATTCGCAACAAATTGTTTTATATGGCAAAGTTCATGCTTTACCCAGCGCTCGTCTGCCAAAAAGTTTTCTTTAGTACTTCCATATAGATGAATGGTTTTGCCTAAAACCATGGCAACACTCTCTGCATTTAATTTTTTAGCTGCAAGTTTTGCCAGCCATGAATTTTCTTTTATATAAAATGCAGGTTTACTCATGCCAAGCGGCTAAAATTTCATCAGCATGGTTTTTAGTATCAGGTTTTGAAATGATGTTTTTAATTTTGCCTTGTTCATCAATTAAAAAAGTAGTGCGATGAATGCCATCATAGGTTTTACCCATGAACTGTTTTGTACCCCATACACCGTATTTTTCGGCAATACTGTGATCTTCATCTGCAATTAATGCAAAAGGTAATTCGTATTTCTCTTCAAACTTTTTGTGCTTTTTTATTGGATCAGGACTGATGCCAATAATTTCAAACCCATCCTGTAAAAGATTTGTATAATTATCCCGTAGGTTGCAAGCCTGCGCTGTACAACCTGGTGTATCATCTTTTGGATAGAAGTATACAATTGTTTTTTTACCATTAAAATCTTTTAATGCTATGGTGTTTCCGTTTTGATCCAGCCCATAAAATAATGGCGCAGCTTTACCAATTTTTAAATCGCCAAAGGGTGGAGTATTCGTTTCTTTTTTCATACTATTATTTTTAAACACAAGGTGCACAAAGAGTTTTTCACCAAGGTCACTAGGGATTACTATTTTTAAATTATTTATCTCACGAATTTATAAATTCTTTCGGTTGTGTTGCCAACCTGGTCTGTTGCACTTATTTTTAATTCATGTTCACCGGATTCACATCTCTCATCAAAATTATAAATAAAATTAATGCCCTTGTCGTTGCTAAAGCGCAACCATTTCCCATCAAGCAAAGCGGTAAAATTTACAATGTCTTCTGTATTGTCTTTTATTTGAAACAATATTCTTTTTAAACCTGCTGCATTCATTCCATCTCTAAAACCAACAGGTACAATTGTTGGTGGCGTTCTGTCAACCATTAATTGAAAATTACCAAACTCTCTAAACGATGCTGTGTACCAACCATTTTTATAAACTGCTTTTGCAAAATCTTTTTTACTGCCGTAGAACCGCTCCATTACTATCTTTCCTGTATCTTCTATTGCAAAGTTTTCTTTAATACTTACAGGAAAATAAGTTTGCACAGGTATCGTTGCATTCATTAACTGATAAATAATACTCCCGGTATTTGGTATAATTTCTTTGTAAGTAAAATTTACGGTATCATACAAAGCATTTTCCGGTAAATAAAATTTTACTTTATTGTTTTCAAAAATATTAATGTAATTGGGAATTAATTTTTGGGTAGAAATTATTGCAGTTTTGGCGAATAAAGTTTTTGGACTTTGTATTTCAAAATTTATTTTAGACTGGTTTCCATTTGCATCAGCCACAACAATATTTATTTCATGTTTTTCACTGTCTAAAAAAACGACGATTCCTTTTTTATTATCTGTTTTGTAAACAAAGTTTTCGTAGCCCGGCAGCGGTGATAAGTACTGCAGCCATGGTCCGCCATTTGCACGGGTTTTGTAATCAATGTGTGCATTAAAATATCGGGTTTCTGCATAACTGATGCTGTCTAATTCAAAACGACTTATTAATTTATTGTTGTCAAAAACAGCTGCAGCAAATACTCCATTTGGATTTGATGATAATGAATTTTTATCCTGCATGGTTAATCCAAAACTTACCTTGTTTGATACTGCTGTTATTTTACCGCCAACAACTGAATAAATACCATTAACTTTTTTCAGCGCATACAATTTTGGCGATTGGTCGTATGTGCTGATAGTACGGTCATACACAGCTAACCTGATAATTTCCGGCGGTACATTATCAGGAATTGGCAAACCAAACATTAACCCGTTCAAACATTTGTCAGATTTTGTATCTCTAATTTCGAAATGTGTGTGTGGACCCTGTGAACCGCCGGTATTGCCGCTTGCAGCAATATAATCTCCCTGCTTTACTTTAAAAAGATTTGCAGGTATATCTATAAATATTTTCCATTGCTGTAAATTATATTGCTGTTGAGTGATGTATTTTTCAAGCGCAGGCTCAAAAGCATTTAAGTGCGCATATAAAGTAGTAAGTCCGTTTGGATGATTAATATATATGGATCTTCCAAAACCGTAAGATTCTATTTTTACTTTTGCTATGTAGCCATCTGCTGCTGCATAAACAGGTACGTTTTCTTTTTGGTCGGTGCGGCAATCAAGCCCCATGTGGTAATGATTTGGGCGCAGCTCACCAAAGTTTGCAACAATTCCAACAGCTGCACCTACAGGCCATATAAAATAATTTGGGGGGTAATTTTTAGGACTGAATATTTGGCCTGAAATTAAATTACTTATCAAAAGAGATATACTAAAAAGTGAAATACAAATCTTATAGTAATTACAGATTTTCATTATCTTCATTTAGCAAATGTATACAGTAAATATTTTTAAATTTATTAGTTATGACAAGAAAAAAGTTAACAAAAAGTTTTCTGGTTTTGATCCTATTTATAGCTCATTTTTCAACGGTGTTTGCACAACAAGATTGTGAAGTAAGTGTGTCTTTATTGAAGGGTTCTTACTTAGGTGATTGCAAAGGAGGAAAAGCAAATGGAAAAGGAAAAGCTATTGGTAAAGATTCATACGAGGGTACTTTTATAAATGGATATCCGGATGGTGCGGGAATTTATAGATATCATAATGGAGACTTTTATAGTGGAAGTTTTTCTAAAGGCTTAATGCAAGGCAAAGGCGAATTTCATTACGTTATTCTAAACAAGGAAGACAGTATTGTTAAAGGTGTATGGGTGGATAATATTCACAAAGATTATGATAAGGATTATGTGATAATAAGTAAGACTTCAGCTATTGTAAAACTCAACATAAAAGAAATTAAAGGAGATGCAACAAATCGTGTTATCATTGAATCAAAACCGCTTGTAAAAAGTGCTTCTTTAAGTACTATGCAAACTTCTAAAAATGAAAGTAATGGATCTCCAGGATCCGGTTACAGAGACCCGGGATATGATTTAAATAGTAATAAATTTTCCCCTTTGGTAACACCTGTAAGTAATTATATAGTGTCGCAAGGTGTTTTTTTAAATGTATTTAACCAAAAAACAGATAAAGAGGCGACTACAGAATTTCAACAAGTTACTTTTCCATTCAAAACTGTGGTTTATTTTAATGATGATTACGTGGAGTTTTGGATAAATAAACCAAGTTCATGGAAGCTTGATGTAACAATAGCAAAAGAAAGATAAGGCTAAAAGTATTTTAATTTTTACCGGCCTTGTATTTACCCCTCATTCCCTTTACTTTTGCACGCCATATTTAAGGCAATCCTACTCATGCCCAAGAACCAATCCATAAAATCAGTTTTAATAATAGGTAGCGGACCAATTATAATTGGCCAGGCCTGCGAGTTTGATTACAGCGGCACACAAGCCGCCCGCAGCCTGCGGGAAGAAGGCGTAAAAGTTATTCTTATAAACAGCAATCCTGCAACTATAATGACAGACCCAATGATGGCGGACAGGGTATATTTGTTGCCACTAACTGTTGAAAGTATTGAACAGATTTTAGAGGAAAATACCATTGATGCGGTGCTGCCAACGATGGGCGGACAAACGGCGCTTAACCTTTGTAAAGAAGCGGATGAATTGGGCGTTTGGGAAAAATACAATGTTCAGTTAATTGGTGTAGATATTAAAGCAATTGACAAAGCAGAAGACAGAGAAAAATTTAGGCAGTGGATGATAGAAATGAAAATTCCGGTTTGCCAGGCACATATTGCCAATTCATTTTTAGAAGGAAAAGAATTTGCGCAGGAAATTGGTTACCCGTTGGTACTTCGACCATCTTTTACACTTGGAGGCAGTGGTGGCAGCATTGTTTTTAAAAAAGATGAGTTAGATGAAGCGCTTAATTATGCATTAACTGCGAGCCCGATCCATGAAGTGCTGGTGGAAAAAGCAATTATTGGCTGGAAAGAATTTGAACTGGAATTACTAAGAGACAATGCAGACAATGTTGTTATTATTTGTGCGGTTGAAAATTTTGACCCAATGGGCGTTCATACTGGTGACAGTATAACCATCGCACCGGCAATGACGCTGAGTGATACAGCATACCAGCTAATGCGCAACACTGCTATAAGAATAATGCGTGCCCTCGGAAATTTTGCCGGCGGCTGCAATGTGCAGTTTGCCCTTAACCCACATACAGAAGAAATTATTGTGGTAGAAATAAACCCACGGGTAAGCCGAAGCTCTGCACTGGCAAGCAAAGCCACAGGTTACCCTATTGCAAAAATAGCAGCTAAACTTGCCATTGGTTTTAATTTAGATGAACTTAAAAACCAGATCACACAATCTACCTCAGCTTATTTTGAACCTGCGCTGGATTATGTAATTGTAAAAATACCCCGCTGGAATTTTGATAAATTTAAAGGTGCCAATGATACACTTGGCTTTCAAATGAAAAGTGTGGGAGAAGTAATGGCCATTGGCAGAAGTTTTGCAGAGGCGGTACAAAAAGCCTGCGTAAGTTTAGAAAATGAAGCAGTTGGTTTGGGTTATTACGGCAAAAGTGTAATGCACAGCGAAGAATTAATTGAGTATATAAAAATACCAAAGTGGGACAGGATATTTAGAATAAAAGATGCGCTGATGGCGGGTGTTAGTGTAAAGCGAATTTGCGAATGCACATTAATTGACCGTTGGTTTATTTATCAAATTCAAAAAATTTGCGACTGCGAAAAAGAGATAGCTAAATACAATTTTGCATCGTTGCCTGAAGATTTATTAAGGGATGCAAAAATGCTGGGGTTTAGTGATGAGCAAATGGTGCGGATAATGCAGGATGGCGATGCTGATGATTTGTATGAACGCAGAAAAGCATTGGGCATAACCCGTGTGTTTAAAATGGTAGATACCTGCAGTGCAGAGTTTGAGGCAAAGACACCGTATTTTTATAGTACGTTTGAGAATACATCTAACTCCCCAGAAGGTGGAGGACTGAACTCCAATGAGTCAATTTCATCATCCAAGAAAAAAATTATTGTACTTGGCAGTGGACCAAACCGCATAGGCCAGGGTATTGAATTTGATTATTGCTGTGTGCATGGTTTGCTTGCCATAAAAGAAGCAGGCATGGAAGCCATTATGGTAAACTGTAACCCCGAAACAGTATCTACAGATTTTGATATGGCCGATAAACTTTATTTTGAACCCGTTTACTGGGAACATATTTGGGAAATTATTGAGCATGAAAAACCGGAAGGCGTAATTGTGCAGTTGGGCGGACAAACCGCACTTAAACTTGCAAAAAAACTGACTGAAAAAGGAGTAAAAATAATTGGTACTTCTTTCGACAGCATGGACATTGCCGAAGACCGTGGCCGTTTTAGCGATATTTTAAAAGAGCTGGAGATACCTTATCCAAATTACGGTACGGCTTACGATACTGACCAGGCAATTGAAGTGGCAAAAGAAGTTGGCTATCCCGTGTTGCTCCGCCCAAGTTATGTTTTAGGCGGCCAGAGAATGCGGATTGTATTGAATGATGATGAACTGGAGAAAGGGGTTTTGAGTTTACTTAAACATTTGCCTGGCAATAAAATATTAATTGATCATTTTTTAGATCGTTGCCAGGAAGCCGAAATAGATGCAATTTTTGACGGTGAGGATTTTCATGTAATGGGATTGATGGAGCATATAGAACCTGCAGGTATTCATAGTGGAGACAGCAACGCAGTATTGCCGCAATTTAACCTCACACCATTGGTTGTACATGCAATGGAAGAGTATGCAGAAAAAATTGCAAGAACATTAAAAATAAAAGGACTTATCAACATTCAGTTTGCTATAAAAGACGGTAATGTTTTTGTTATTGAAGCCAACCCAAGAGCGAGCCGTACAACACCGTTTATTGCAAAAGCTTATGGCATTCCTTATTTAAACATTGCAACAAAAGTTATGTTGGGTGTGGCCAAACTAAAAGATTTCACATTTGAAAAAAACTTAAAAGGTTTTGCTATAAAGGAACCTGTTTTTAGTTTTAATAAATTTCCCGGCGTGAACAAAGAACTTGGCCCTGAAATGAAAAGTACGGGTGAAGCGATCCGATTTATTAAAGATTTGCGTGATCCTTATTTTAGACAATTATATAAGGAGAGAAGCATGCATTTAAGCAAGTAAAAAATCGCTAAATGATTGGCTTTAAATTCATTACGTAAATATTTTTAAGGCCTAGAAAAAATACGACAAATCATTTAAAAAACAAATTTTACAACCCGCACAATAATACTTTCATTAAGGAGTTAATAAAATGAAATGTTATTTTTTGGAAATTTATTTTCCTTTTAATGACCAAATCTTAATCCTATTAAAACCAAAAAATGAAAAAACTAATTTTTACCCTCAATTTTTTTGTCCTTTCTGTTCTTCTGTTTTCATGTACTAAAACAGATACTGGCCTAACAGGAAATGAAAACAAACCATCAAGTATTTTAAAAGGACCATCAGGTAGCGGCGGTGGTGCAATCGGAAGAGATGCTGGTACTCCAATCTGTACACCTACAGTTGTTACTTTATTTGCAGGTCAAACCATTAATGCCGGAAATGTAACGGTATATAATGATGCAAATTTTATTTACGTAACCTATAATACTGCCAATGGTTATGTACTCACACAAACACATTTATTTGTGGGGGATTGTGCACTCATTCCTGTAAACAGACCAGGCAATCCAATTCCAGGGCAGTTTCCTTACATTACTACCCATAGTAATGTAACCAGTTATACCTACCAAATTCCTATTACGGCTATTCCTGTTGGTTCTTGTGGTTGTATTGCTGCTCATGCAGTTGTTGTTAAACTTGATGCTGCAGGCCAGGTTGTAGACCAGCAAACCGCCTGGGGTAATGGTACAGTTATTAATCCTGATGGACAGTGGGGAATGAAATTTAACTACTGCAGTTGTCAATAATTAGAATTTTGTACTTGTAAAGTATTATAAAATTTCCTCGGAAAATTAAAAAAGCAATGTTCCTCTATTGGAGCATTGCTTTTTTGGTTATATAATAATGAGTAGAAAAATATTTACCATCAAAGTATCAGGTAATAAACAAAGATTTTATTTATGAGTATGCTCTACTTTCGTAAAATATTTTTTAAGTTTTAAATGAGTCATTCTTACAACCGCTATTTTATTATAAACAAACCATACAATATGGTTTCGCAGTTTGTAAGCAGCCATAAAGTAATGTTGTTGGGCGATATGGATTTCAACTTCCCCGAAGGCACACACGCAATTGGAAGACTTGACAGTACTTCGGAAGGGCTTTTAATTTTAACCACAGACAAAACAGTAACAAGAAAATTGTTTTTGGCTGCGGAAGCACACACCCGTTCATACTTGGTAATGGTGCAGCACAAAATGACCGATGAAACATTTCAACATTTGCAGGAAGGTGTTTTAATTCCCTTAAGTGAAAAAGAAACTTATCTGGCAAAGCCGTATTCTGTAAAAATTATTAATGAACCTACCTCGTTGTATAAATATGCTTCTAATCCAAGAGAAATTTATCCGCATACCTGGTTATTGATAACACTAACAGAAGGAAAATTTAGACAAGTACGTAAAATGGTATTAGCTTTAAAGCATCGTTGCCTTCGGCTAATAAGGCTAAGTATTAGCAACATTTTATTAGAAAACTTAGCACCGGGTAAAGTAAAAGAATTGAATGAAGAAGAATTCTATAATTTATTGAAACACACCAAAAAAGTTCCCTTCAATTAGAATTAGTCAAACTCTCTTTGTACTTTCCCGATCCAAAATGTACAAATGGCTGCAAAGTATGGAATTCCCTTATGGAAAAAAGCTCCGTTCATAAGAATTTTACTGCCATTTTTAACTGGTATAATAGCCCAATATTATTTTGGAACACCTTATTATATTATTCTTTCTCTCGTAGGAATTACTACCTCTCTATATTTTATTTATTCTTTTATTCCATTGGCATATCGTTATTTCTTTCAATGGGTACAGGGAGTTTTAATTTCATTTATAATCTTTTTTGCAGGGATGTTAACCGTTTGGCAAAAAGATGTAAGAAATGACTTTAACTGGTTTGGTCATTTATATAATGACAGCAGTTCTTTAATTATAAAAGTCAATGAACCACTTATCGAAAAAGACAAATCTTTTAAAGCTGAAGGAAGAGTAGAAACGATTATTAAAAACGGTACAGGCACAAAAGTAACCGGCAAAATACTTATCTATTTCTCTAAAGAAGATGTAAAGTATTTACCAAAATATGGAGATAAAGTATTGATTGCCGGTGGGCTTCAATTAATTAAAAATGCGGGTAACCCCGGCGGATTTGATTACAGCAGGTATATGGCTTTTCAGCAAACATTTTATCAAGTGTTTTTAAAGCAAAATAAATTTGTATTATTGAATGTGCATGAGGAAAATGCATTGTATTCATTTATTTATAATGCAAGAAAAAAAGTAATAAATATTTTACAGGAATTTGTAAAAGGTAATAAAGAAGTTACCGGTATAGCTGAAGCTTTACTTATTGGTTACAAGGAAGATTTAGATAAAGATGTTGTGCAGGCTTACAGCAATACCGGTGTGGTTCATATCATTGCCATATCCGGAATGCACCTTGGTTTAATATATGCAGTGCTTGTCTGGATTTTTTTAAGGTTACCTGTAATTAAAAAAAGTGCTGCTGTTAGGGTTGTAATAATTCTCTCATGCCTCTGGTTGTTTAGTTTAATAACCGGCGGTTCAGCATCTGTTTTAAGAAGTGCAGTAATGTTTACCTGTATACTCATCGGCAAAGAATTTTTTAAACAGGCATCTATTTATAATTCGCTTGCAGCATCTGCATTTTTATTACTTTGCTACGATCCTTTTTTATTGTGGGATGTTGGCTTTCAACTCAGTTACTGTGCAGTGGTAGGCATTGTTTGGCTGCAAAAACCTATTCAAAATTTATTTTACTCCAAGCATAAACCATTGCAGTATTTATGGCAGATGTGTTCGGTTACAATTGCGGCGCAGGTACTTACTTTGCCAATTTGCATTTATTATTTCCATCAAATACCTACGCTATTTTTAATTACCAATTTAATTTGTGTACCATTATCTACTATCATTCTTTTTGCTGAGATTTTACTAATAATTATTTCACCTATACCCATAATTGCGACATTGGTAGGAAAATTTATTTATGTACTAACCTGGGTTATGAATTTTATCATTGACAAATGCAACAACCTTCCATTATCATTAATAGATAAAATTTATGCCACACCCTATACCACTGCTGTCTTATATTTATTTGTATTTGCAGCTGTTGCAGGCTTATTGCGGTATAACAAAAAACTGGTCATAGGTTCACTGTTTTTCTTTTTACTATTTATGGGGATTTGGTCTTATGGAAAAATCAATTTAATTCAACAGAAAAAAATTATCATTTACAATGTAAGCAGGCATACAGCAATTGATTTTATTGCTGCCGATAAGTATTTCTTTTTAGGCGATGAAGAATTTAAAACAGATGCAGCATTGCAAAATTTTAATTTAAAGCCTGCAAGGGTTTCTATTCAGGTAAATCAAAGCAGGGATACTTTAAAATCTATGCAGCACAGCAAATTCTTGTGGCAGTTTTATGGCAAAAAGATAATGATAATAAATACAGTATTATCTTTTGCTTCATTACAAAATAAAATTGTGGTAGATGTGTTGCTGATCACAAAAAATGCCAATGTTGATATCGCCGATATTACATCATCTGTAACGCCTCGCTGTATTGTGTTTGATGCTTCTAACAGTTTGTGGAAAATTGCTCAGTGGAAAAAGCAGTGTTCATTGCTACATTTGTCTTACTTTATTACTGCCGAACAGGGTGCATTTATATTAGATATAAAATAAACTTGCTAAAGCAATTTGAAGTGAGACCAAACCAACTATATTATTAAAGACTTGCGCCCGTAGCCAAAATTTATTTACAATGAAAAAAATACAATCAGCACTAATTTCTGTTTTTTATAAAGATGGCCTGGAAGAAATTGTGCAGTTGCTTGATAAACTAAATGTAACTATTTACAGCACCGGTGGCACACAGGAATTTATAGAAAAACTTGGCGTAAAATGTATTCCGGTTGAGTCTTTGACTGTTTATCCGGCTATATTGGGGGGTCGTGTAAAAACACTTCATCCTTCCGTTTTTGGTGGTATACTGGCAAAGAGAAACGATGAAGTTCACATGACTGAAATGAAGAAACATCATATTCCTGAAATTGACCTGGTTATTGTAGATCTGTATCCTTTTGAAGAAACAGTTGCCAACACAACAGACGAAAAAATGATAATAGAAAAGATTGATATTGGCGGACCAAGCATGATAAGGGCCGCAGCAAAAAACCATGCAGATGTAGTTATAGTTGCAGCGAAAAAAGACTATTCTCTACTCGAAAATCTGTTAGCAACTCAGCAGGGAGAATTTTCTATTGAACAACGAAGAACTTTTGCTGTGAAAGCTTTTGATGTTTGTACACATTATGACAATGCCATCTCATCATACTTTAATAATTTAAATGTTACAACACCTTTTAATAAAAAAATGCAGGCTTTACGTTATGGTGAGAATCCTCACCAACCAGCCGCATTTTATGGTGATCTAAATGAAATATTTACACAACTACATGGTAAAGAATTATCGTATAATAACTTAGTAGATGTTGATGCGGCATTGCAACTTCTTATGGATTTTAACAGTGCTAATTTTACAGAGAGTTTAAAAGTCCCTTCTCTCGGAGGGGATTTTGGGGAGTCGCTATTTTGCATTATTAAGCATACAAATGTTTGTGGCGCCGCTATTAGAGATACAGTAGAAAAAGCATGGATTGCAGCATTAGCGGGCGATCCTGAAAGTGCATTTGGTGGTGTACTTATCTGCAATGCTGAAATTGATGAAGCTACTGCAAACGCCATCAACGAAATATTTTTTGAAGTATTAATTGCACCGGCATTTAATCAAGATGCTTTACAGATTTTGCAACAAAAGAAGAACAGAATTTTATTGGAGTTAAAAAATCAACCAAAAAAAACAGTACAAATAAAATCGCTTTTAAATGGTGTCATTACACAGGAAACTGATGAAGGTAATTTTACAGAATGGAAAGAAGTTGGCGGCAGAGAAACAACGGATACAGAAAAAAAATCTTTAGCATTTGCAAATATTCTTTGCAAACATTTAAAGAGCAATGCCATTGCATTGGTAAAAAATAACCAGCTTATTGGCAAGGGGTGTGGACAAACAAGCCGAATAGATGCACTGCGAAATGCCATAGATAAAGCCAGGCAATTTGGTGCAGACACAACAGGGGCGGCACTTGCAAGCGATGCCTTTTTTCCTTTTGATGATTGTGTACGCATAGCACACACAGCAGGCATAGATGCATTTATACAACCAGGTGGATCTGTAAGAGATAAGGACAGCATTGAATATTGTAAAGTAAATAATCTTGCAATGGTAATGACAGGCAAAAGACATTTTAAACATTAATTACAGGTATTGTTACAATCAGCAAAAACCAAAGGTTATTTAGCACTTACAGCCACAAGTATTATCTGGGGAACTACATGGGTGGTAAGTAAAATTGGCGTACATGAAATTCCACCTTTGCAATTGGTTTATATTAGACAGTTTATTGCAGGAATTATTTTTGTAGGGTTTCTTTCTTTTTTTAAAAAATTACCATTACCAACTCTTAAGCAATTTCGCTGGCTTTTTATAATGGCTATAATCATGTTTGTTTCTGCAAATGGATTAAGTACTTGGGGTGTACAATACATCCCTGCAGGCCTGGGATCTTTAATTGGTGCACTTTACCCATTGTCCGTCGTAATTCTGGAAAAGATTTTTTTTAAAAGCAAGCCACTTACAGTTGTAACGATTATTGGCTTATTATTAGGGATATCAGGAATAGCTATTGTGTCTTACGAAAATGCTTTTCACCACAACACAACAAATTTTTTGTTTGGTGTTTTTCTTTCGGTTACTGCCATGCTATCATGGAGTATTGGAACCATTTTTATAGCAAGAAACAAAGTAGATATTAATCCATATTATGGAGTAGGCTGGCAAATGATTATAAGCAGTATCATTCTTTTTATTATAATGCAAACAACACAAAAAGGAATTCCCTTTTTTGATATATCAACAACAGCATGGGCGGTAATTGGATACCTTGTTTTCTTTGGCTCTTTGTTAGCTTTTATTGCATTTATTTATTCAATGAAAGTTTTGCCTACGGCTGTTTCTTCATTATATGCCTATATAAATCCTTTTGTAGCAATGGTTACAGCATATATCGTATTAAATGAAAAACTGAGTATAAATATTTTGTGGGGTTCACTTGTAACAATAACCGGTGTTTTTCTTGTAAACTATTCTGCCAAAAAAGCAAACAAAATTATTGCTGAAGCTGAAATATAAACTTCACATATAAATCTTTCCAGCCTTTAAACATTTTACCGGTTCCTAAAAAATTATTATGAAAAATAGTGATCAAAGGAACATTCACTTTTTTACAGGACTGATAAAAATTCATTAGTTCTTTAAAAGATTCCTCTACAGTTAATTTTTGTTCGTAAAAACAATTTGCATCCATAAAACAAAATGGATGTATGCGAAGGGAGGTTATTTTTTCAGATGTTAAATCGTACCAGTAAAATGGAGAGGCTGTTGATGCTCTAAACCCATTAATACTGCCATATCCCATGCTGTAATCGTTGGCAATACCTATTCTTATTAAACTTTGATAAGTTTCGGGCAATGTTAACTTTATATAATGCTGACGGGATGTGCTAATTTTTAAACCTGAAATAGTTTCTAATTTATTCTTTTCTTCCATCAATAATACATCGCTATTATAGCTTTGCCACGAGGGGTGAATACCAATAGAATATTTATCAGCATGCGCTTTAATTAGTTTCTGCATCGCCTTATTCTGCGGCAAAATATTTTTATCATACAAGCTATTTTTCTTTGCTGTAAGAAAAAAATAGAGAGGTGCTAAATTGTATTGTTTGTGTAACCCATCCAAAAAGTCATAACTGTCATAAGGATCTTTTTTGCCTGTGAATAGAACTGCGACTCTTTCGAATGCCACAGATTTTATAAAGCCGCCAATATTTCTAAGCAAGCCTTTATGGTTGTAAGACCATGCAATATCAATATCGTAAGTAGGTAAAAAAGAAAATGAAGTTGGTTTAAATACAAGATCGGAGAAATGTGTTATTAGTTTTTCTTTAAAACTTTCAATCCAAATATTTATCAGTGGAAGATGTAAAAAAAATGATTTATAGGCCAAAGAATTTTCATGAGCATATCGGCCATACATATCTTTTGCATGATGTAAATATTCTTCATAACGGCTGATTAAATAAAATACTGCAGCAAAAATATCAAAATCCTGTTCGTTGTGCGATGTTACAAAAAATCTACATTTTTCTCCTTTATCAACAACTGTAATATTCTGCTCTTTTATGAAGGTTTCAAACAAAAGTAAATGAGGCTTAATTTGGAAAACTGAAAGGAAATCAACATGGCTGTAATTAATTTTAGCGCCGGTGTGTATGCTAAAATTTTCTTCATCGGTTGTAAGGCTATAACTCGTACCAAGTACTTCTTCAAAAATAAATTTGCAACAGTACTGCAGACGAGTATTTGATTGTGGAGAATAAATAAGAAGCATCAGAATAATTTTGTTTTTATTTATTATTTAATCTTTATGCTGCTCCCGCCACAATTCATTAAAAGTTTTTTTGCTAAAATTTAAATCGCTTCTGTGTTTTGTCCAGTCTTTAAAAATACCATTTATTACCCGGTTTTTTAAAGGTCCATTTCCCATATTCATCATACCCCGATTCAGGCTTGCGAATTTCCATAATTTCCATGCCGCTTTTTCGCCAAAACTTGTTAACCCTTCCTCAGCTGCTTCTTTTCGGTTATCTAAAAGTAATTCATGTAAATTAATTTTGACAGCGCAAACCTCAGTGCAATTGCCACACAAAGAAGATGCATGACTAAGGTGTTTAAAATCATCCATGCCCTGCAGATGAGGGGTAATTACACTGCCTATTGGACCGCTATAAGTTGTGCCATAACTAAAGCCACCAATGTTTTTATAAACCGGGCAAGCATTTAAACAGGCGCCGCAACGAATGCAGTAAAGGCTTTCCCTTTGTTTGGGATTTGCAAGAATTTTTGTACGCCCATTGTCCAACAAAATCACATACATTTCTTCGGGACCGTCAGTTTCATTTGACTGCCTTGGGCCCGCAATAATGCTATTGTAAACGGTGATTTTTTGTCCCGTACCAAATGTACTTAGCAGAGGCCAAAACAATCCTAAATCAGTTAATGAAGGAATTACTTTTTCAATACCAACAATAGCAATATGCGTTTTTGGAAAAGCACAACTTAACCGTGCATTTCCTTCATTTTCTGTTACGGCAATCGCACCAATATCAGCAATGATAAAATTGGCGCCAGTTACACCAACATCTGCCTGCACATATTTTTTTCGCAGTATTTCTCTCGCTTTTAAAGTAAGTTGCTCAGGCGTTAAATCTATGGGCGTACCTAATTTTTCATGAAATAATTTTGCAACATCTTCTTTGCTTTTGTGCATAGCCGGCGTTACAATATGGTAAGCAGTTTCACCATCCAATTGCTGAATATATTCTCCCAAATCTGTTTCAATACTTTCAATACCGTGTTTTTCCAGATTGTCATTCAGGTGAATTTCTTCCGTTACCATGCTCTTACTTTTCACCAGCATTTTGCAGTTTTTTGCTTCGCAGATTTTTATAATTTCTGCCATTGCCTGTTCAGCATTTTCTGCCCAAATAACTTTGCCGCCACGTTTGGTAAAATTTACTTCAAACATTTCCAGTTGCTGATCCAGTGTTTCCAGCGCACGCCACTTTGTATTCTTGGCACGTTCTCTTGCCAGGTGTTCGTTAACAAATTGTTCTTTCCCCTTTGGCACTACTGCATTATAGCGACCAATATTAAAATTTATTTTTTTACGATGATCGAGATCAGCAGCTTTCGCTGTACTTTTTTCTATAAATAATTCAGAAGTTTCAGACATATTATTTTCTTATTCTTAAAGTATTTTATTTCACTACGCCCAACTCTTTGCCCACTTTTATAAATGCTTCAATTGCTTTGTCTAAATGCAGTTGCTCATGTGCAGCACTTAGCTGTACACGAATGCGGGCCTGCCCTTTCGCAACTACCGGAAAGAAAAAGCCTATCACATAAATTCCTTCTTCCAGTAATTTTGCGGCAAAATTTTGAGCAATTACCGCATCGTAAAGCATGATCGGCACAATAGGATGTTCTCCCGGTTTAATATCAAACCCTGCATCCGTCATTTTCTCTCTAAAATAAGTGGTATTGTATTCCAGTTTATCTCTAAGTTCTGTTGTTTCGCTCAGCATATCCAGCACGGCGATAGATGCACCTACAATGCTTGGCGCCAGTGTGTTTGAAAATAAATAAGGTCTGCTGCGTTGGCGCAACATTTCAATCACTTCTTTTTTACCGCTTGTAAATCCACCACTTGCACCGCCGAGTGCTTTGCCCAATGTGCCGGTAATAATATCAATTCTTCCTACCACATTTCTGTGTTCATGTGCTCCTCTTCCTGTCTTCCCAAGAAAGCCGGATGAATGGCATTCATCAATCATTACAATCGCATCGTATTTATCTGCCAGATCACATATTTTATCCAGCTGTGCAATTGTTCCGTCCATGCTAAATGAACCATCCGTAACAATGATGCGGCTTCTAAGCGCTGCAGATTCTTTTAATTTTGCTTCCAAATCTTCCATGTTATTATGCTCATATCGGTAGCGCTGTGCCTTGCACAAACGCACACCATCAATAATACTTGCATGGTTTAGCGAATCACTAATTATGGCATCCTGTTCATTAAACAACGGTTCAAAAACACCTCCATTTGCATCAAATGCAGCAGCGTATAAAATGGTGTCTTCTGTACCTAAAAACGTTGATAATTTTTGCTCCAGTTCTTTGTGTATATCCTGTGTACCGCAAATAAAACGTACACTGCTCATACCAAAACCACGCTCATCTATATAATGTTTTGCAGCTGCCAACACTTTTGGGTGGGCAGATAAACCGAGGTAATTATTGGCACAAAAATTTAATACCTGCTTGCCGTTCACTGTTATTTCCGGGCCCTGCTCGCTTGTAATTATTCGCTCGGTTTTAAACAAACCCGCTTCCCGTATTTCTTTAACTTCAACGCCTACACGGCTGGCAAATGTACTGTTCATGTAAATTATTTTAATGAATACAAAAATAGCCAATTTTATAGCTTGGTCACTTATCTAGCATACTAAAAAAGGAAAGATTTAGGGGCTTTGTATGGCAAAGCATGTTTCAGCATTTATCCGCTGCCCGTCTACAATCTTTTTTTACTGAAAAAAGTAAAAAAAGGATTTTCGCCTAAGCAGCGCAGCCCTTCATCAGCATTTCTCTTTTCAACATTTCCCAAAAAATTTAAAATAATTTTAAAGCGCTGTAACTTTTGTTGCTGTACACCGTTCAATTACAAACCGACCAACTTGCAATAACTTTACAGATTAATTTTTTAACCACTGCATGACGGACAAAGAATACAATGATTGTGTGAAACTATACGCAGATAATGTGTTTCGTTTTATCCTTAAAAATCTTCGCAACGAAGAAGATGCAAGAGATGTGGTGCAGGGTGCATATGAAAAAATGTGGGTGAGCAGGCATAAAGTTGATAACGATAAATGCAGAAGTTTTTTGTTTACCGTGGCTTATAATAATATGATAGACCATATCCGCAAAAACAAAAGAGTTGTTTTAAAAGATGAGTTTAACGAAACTGCTTTGGGAAGTGACGGACTGCAGCAAAATGCCAAACGTATTTTAAATGAGGCTTTGAGTAAGTTGAGTGAAACCCAACGCAGCTTGGTAATGCTAAAAGATTATGAAGGATATAATTATGCTGAAATTGGAGAAATAACAGGACTTAATGAAAGCCAGGTAAAAGTTTATTTGCACCGAGCAAGGCTCTTGCTTAGGGAATATATTGTAAAACCTGAAAACGTAATTTAAAATATAACCCCGTCAGCGGTTGCAAACCCTGACGGTGGTTAGAAATTCCGTCAAGGTCTAGAAACATTACTTAAAATAAAAATTATAAACATAAAATGCTCATCAACCGCAACAATTACGAAACCTTTTTTCTGCTTTATGCAGATGATGAGTTGTGTACGGAAAAGCGCATTGCGGTGGAAAGTTTTGTAACACTAAATGAAGATCTGAGGGGAGAATTAAATATGATTTTGGCAGCTATTTTACCTGCAGATGACTTCTCATACACATTAAAAGATTCTTTGTATAAAAACAGTTTTGTAAACGGCAGCCTGCAGGAAAAACTGTTGCTTAAAATAGATAATGAACTATCTGTTGAAGAACTAAATGAATTAAATAATACCATTGCTGCAAATCCATCAGCCTTAAAAGAAGAGCAATTGTTAGCTTCAACAAAGCTTGACACAGCCAATACAGTTTTATGTCCGCAGAAAGAATTGTTATATAAAACACAGAATGATACAGTTGTTGTTTTCAAAATAGTAAGATGGGCTGCTGCAGCCATATTGATTGGGGTTGGTTTATTTTTCGGTTCATCCATTTTCAATAAAAAAGCACTTCCTGTTAATGCTGTTGTAAAAGTGAATCCGACTATTAGGCCTGCTCTTTCAATACAAATTGCTGACAGTTTAAAAGATGAACAGGCTATAGCAGTTATTAAAACTGATTCTGGCATTCCCTCCAAAGAAAATATCAAAAAAGTACAGATTGTAGCAGTGGCTAAAGGCATCGCAACAAATAAAAAAAATAATATAGAAAAGTATTCAGCAGAAAATACTAATATAATAAATCAAAAAGAATTGGCTTCTAACAAAGAGGTGCTAAAAACAATTTCACCTTCTGAAAATATAAGTATACAAAACATCACCCAGCCACAAACCGCATCACTAAATAAACAGGATAAATTGCAGATGGCACTTACAAACGAAAACATAGAGCCGCTGGAAAACACTTATGCGCAGGCTATTTCCTTTACTGCTGCCGAAAAAAGCAATAACAAAATTCTGTACATGGATGAAGAAGATGTGAAGCGCTCAAAAGTGGGTACAGTATTTAAAAAATTAAAAAGAATGATAGAACGTACTGCAAACATAAAAACAGGCAATCCCATCAGAATAGGAGGCTTTCAAATTGGAGCCGATTAACCAACAATTTTTATTTTTAAATTTAATCAACATGAAAAAGATTTACCTTCTGGCAATGCTTTGTGCCCTTACATCAATAACGTTTGCACAAACCGAACCTATAAAAAAAGATTCTGCTTACAACCCTGCAAACAACGATACTATACGCATTGGCAGTATACTCATCATCAAAAAAAACAAAAAAGCAAAAGGCGATACCACTACAATTATTGCTGAAGTAAAAAAATCAAATCCCAGAAAAAGCACTAATTATTTAATTTTTGATCTTGGCTTTGCAAATTTTAACGACAATACAAATTATGCAAATGCAGGTGGCTATGTTGTGAACAAACCTGGCACGCCCTCATTCAATACATCAGATCTAAAATTAAAAGGCGGTAAAAGCATCAACATAAACATTTGGTTATTTATGCAGAAGTATGCGCTCATAAAAAACAATGTAAATCTTAAATATGGTTTGGGTCTGGAGCTTAATAATTACCGTTTCAGGTCACCTATTAGTTTTAAAGAAAACGGCACAATACCTTACAGCGGCGGTCAGCAAACAAATGCGCCGTTTGTGTTTCGAGATTCCATCAGCTTTTCTAAAAATAAACTTGCGGCAGATTATTTAACAGTGCCGTTGATGCTAAATTTTGCCACAACTAAAAAACCCGGCAAACCTAATTTAAGTGCAAGTTTTGGCATTAGTACAGGCTATTTATACAGTCAGCGCAACAAACAAATAAGCGACGAAAGAGGCAAAAACAAAAACAAGGGTGAATATGATATGGAAAGATTTAAAATAAGTTACATTGGAGATATTGGGTTAGGACCTGTAAGGTTATATGGCTCATACAGCCCTAAAACGACATTTGAAAGAGGTCTGGATATAAAGCCATTCAACATTGGAGTAAGGTTTAGCAACTGGTAATACTTACCATTTAAGTTTTAAGCTTTTTACTTTCTCACAATAGAAAGTAAAAAGCTTTTTTAATATCACAATATTTATACTATTTACAATTTTATAACAAATTTGTAAACATCATTCTCTTAAATTTATATAGTTATATCCGCTGTTAAAAAACTTATAATCACAGGCACAAAATGAAACTTTATTTTATCCGTTGCGTAGTAGCAATATTTTTTGTTGGCGGCCTTTTATCCTTTTCCTCAACCGGTGGAACATTTAGATATTTAAAAAAGAAAACCCTTCAAAAGGAATTCCGCATTCTTACTTCAAATCCTTATTATATTATTATTTCTAAAAAAAATTATGAACTAAAAGTATTTGATAACGAAGGCTGGTATGCAACTTACCCCATTGTATTTGGCAGTAGGGATTTGAGCGATAAAATGCGGGAGGGAGATAGAAAAACACCAACCGGTTCATTTAAAATAGTAGTAAAAAAAATTCACAATAAATGGGGGCCTGAGCTTTTACTTAATTACCCCAACGAAGAAAGTTACCGCAGGTTTAACGACCGCAAAGCAAAAGGTATGTTGCCGGCAAATGCCCGCATAGGTGATGGTATTGCCATACATGCAACAAGACCCGAAGAGGAATGGACCGTTGATAATTTTTACAACTGGACCGACGGCTGCGTATCAGTAAAATACACCGAAATGAAAGACTTGTACAGCTACATTCCTATAGGCACACCGGTTACAATACAGCCGTAATATGTCTGGGAGCATCCGCATCAGAAGTCATTTTAGCATTGGTCTCCCGCTGTCTGTAGTAATGCCGTAATGCTATTATTATACTTTTAGTTTTATCATGCGGCAGCTACTACTGCCCATCGGGGCTATGTTGGGCTGTTAATCTTTACTGAACTTTTTCAGATGGTACTTGAGCAACATTTTACACTTCTTTTTCTTTCACTTTAAAGACAATAAATTCCCATCTCCATAACTTAAGAATCTGAAATCGTTTTTCATTGCATGGTCATACATTTTTTTCCAATCGTTACCAATTGCTGCAGCTACCAACAGTAACAATGTAGAGCGTGGCTGATGAAAATTAGTAACCAACATATTTACAACACGGAATGTGTAACCGGGGACAATTAAAATTTGTGTTCGTGTAAAAAGTGTTTTTTTATTGTTGGAATTCATCCAATCCGATAAAAAATTCAATGCTTCTAAAGTTGAGTAATTTACTGCGTTCATGTCGCTTTCATACACATCCCATTGTAATATTTCAGGGTTGGTAATTGTTGGATTCATGTGCACTTTTACACCCATCCAATAAAGAGATTCCAGTGTTCTCATAGATGTGGTACCCACTGCTGTAATCTTACCAATATTACTTTTAAGTTTTTCAATTGTTGCAATATTTACATCAATGTATTCCGCATGCATTTCATGCTCCTGCATGGTTTCAGCCTTTACCGGTTTAAAAGTTCCTGCACCTACATGCAGTGTTACAAATGCTTTTTCAATATTTTTTGCTGTAAGTTTTTCAAATATTGAGGGTGAAAAATGAAGCCCTGCGGTTGGGGCAGCCACAGAGCCGTCGTGCGCTGCAAATATGGTTTGGTAACGGCTGCTGTCATCGGCATCAGTATTTCTTTTTATGTAAGGTGGCAAGGGTACTTTACCTGCTGCTTCTATTATTTCTGCGAAGCAAAAAACTGCAGACTCCCAAAATAATTCTACTATAAAAGCTTCAGTTATTTTAGCAATTATCTTTGCGTATAATATTACTGTTTCACCTGATACTTCAATTTCTTTTTGCAGTATTTCATCTTTCCATTTTGCTGCACCACCTACAAGGCATTTCCATTGCACTTTGTTTGTAGCAGCCATAATGCTGCTGTAATCTTTTATATCACCATCAGGCTCCAGGCAAAATATTTCAACTACTGTGCCGCTAGGTTTGGTGAATTTTATTCGTGCGTTTATTACTTTGCTATTGTTAAAAACCAGCAGGCTATTTACAGGTACATATTTATCGATAGATGAGAAAACCGTTTCTTCTATTATCCCATTTTTGTAAATCAACAGTTTAGATGCATCTCTTTCTGCTAGCGGGTGCAGGGCTATTCTTTCAACAGATAAATGATAATCGTAATCATTTACAGATATAATTTTTGGATCCATTATTTTAAGAAAGAAGATACCTCCGTTACCCATTTTGTATGCTCATTTGTACAAAGCGATTGGTGCGCACTTTCAGTATATTCTACCCATTTTTTGTTTGTAGCAATGTTATCAAATAATTCTTTGGTTTCTGTTTCAGTTACCCGTGGGTCTTTGCTACCGTGTTGAAGTAAAACCGGACACTGTATTTTTTTTACATACTCAGAAGGCTTTAAGCTAAAAGCCCAGAAACCATTTTCTATACCGCCCCAAAAAGTGAGCATTGTCGTAATAGGTTCTTTGGGCAAGCCCATGATACTCACTCGACCTGCCACTGCATCAGGCAAAGACCCAAAAGGCATTTCAAGTATAATTTTTTGTGGCGCAATACCATAATCATTTACAGCTTTGGTAATAGTGGCTGCACCCAGCGATATCCCCCAAAGCACTATATTTTTCTCTCCCTGTTGTTGTAAATAGTTGTAAGCAAGTTTTACATCTTCTGCTTCTTTATACCCAATTGTACAGGTATTTCCTTCACTGTTACCATGGGCTCTAAAATCAACCAGCAAAGTGTTATAACCCATCTTTTGAAAAGAATATGCTTCTGTTAATATCGCGGATTTTTTACTCCCATGTCCATGAAACAAGGCTACCGTTCCCTTTGAATTTTTAACCTGCATTAACCAGGCTTCCAGTTTTAGATTGTCTTTGGTAGTAAGGTAAATGGTTTTATAATTACTGTCAGGTATACTGTTTGTTTGTTTTACAGCATTGAAACCCAATAACAAATCTTTTGTCTTTTCCCAGCTGCTTTTGTCTTTTTGCAATTTAATTTTAACCTCACCTA
>Ga0209511_1001233_pt1 | contig 23294 bp, 17 predicted proteins | sample SSSSmetaG_FD_184141 | JGI IMG/M metagenome (GOLD analysis project Ga0209511, IMG submission 184141) | Glacier valley bacterial and archeal communities from Borup Fiord, Nunavut, Canada, to study Microbial Dark Matter (Phase II) - ​SSSS... | ecosystem: Environmental > Aquatic > Freshwater > Ice >... | reverse complement strand
GCAACAGACTATTACACGCATGTTTTTTCGCTGGTGGCTTATTTTCGGCGGTCTGCTGCTGGCCGGGCGCGCCCAGGGGCAGCGGGCCGATTCGCTGACGGTGCCCGGCGCGGTGCTCTACTACTATACTTATGGGCAGGGCACGCCGCTGGTCGTGCTCAGCGGCGGCCCCGGCGTGGCTTCGCACCAGGAAGACGACGTGGCCCAGCGCCTGGGCCAGCGCTACCGCGTCATCTTGTTCGACCAGCGCGGTACGGGCCGCTCGCGCACCACGCCTTTCGACAGCACCACCATCAACCTGTGCCAGGCCGTGGCCGACCTCGACGCGCCGCGCCGCCACCTGGGCCTGCGGCAAATCAACCTCTACGGGCACTCGTGGGACCCGCCGCGTTTTACGCCGTGGTCGAACGGTTTCTGGCGGCGCATCTGCGCCCGGTGTCGGCCGCGAGGTGAGCGCCCTGGAAGTCAGTTGAGTTAGCAAGACATGAGACGTGAGACGTGAGACTTTGGCAAGTGAGACATAAGATTCGTATTTCGGAGTCTCACGTCTCACGTCTCATGTCTCATGTCTCATGTCTCACGTCTCACGTCTGACACCTTACATCCAGCTCTCAGCAATAGCCCAGTACCTCATACACCACCCAGCCGGCTATTTCGTGCAGCAATAAGCTCCAGCGGGCCAGCGCGTCGGCATCGGGCACGAGCCAGTAGGCAGGGCCGGCGCGACGGTCGGTGGAGCGAAAGTCGGCCGGAAACACCTGCGGGCGCAGCCCCACGCGCTGAAAGCAGCCCAGCGCCCGCCGCTCGTGGAAGGCCGACGTGACGAGCACGAGCGAGCGCACGTCGGGGTGGCGCGCGAGTAAGTCTCTCGTAAAAAGCGCGTTCTCGCGGGTGTTGCGGCTCCGCTCTTCGAGCCAGATAGCCGAGTCGGGCACGCCCGAGAGGCGCAGCAGCGTGCGCAGCTCGCGGGCCTCGGTAGGCTGCCCGGCGGCGGGCGCGCCGAGGTTGCCGTAGCCGCCCGAAATGACGATGCGCCGCACCCGGCCCGCCCGCCACAGCCACAGCGCGTGGGTGAAGCGGTCGGCCCCGCGCGCCAGATATACCCGGTCGTGGGGCGACTTTTCCGCGTTCGTGACACCCGTCAGCAGCAGCGCCGCGTCGGCCGGTGCGATACTACTCAGGCCAACCGGCGGCACTTCCCAGGCCAGCAGCGCCTCGTTGACGAGCGCGTTGTTGGTGCCGATGAGCGTCAGCAGCAGCGCCGCCCGCAGCGGTCCGCGCCGCCCGCTCCAGAGCGCCCACAGCAGCAGGGCCACCAGCCAGAGGGCAGGCAGGAGTACGAGGTCGAGAACTTTGGAAAGCAGGAAAAACACCGTAATGGAGAAAGGCTCGTCGGGGCAGGACCCCGCCCCAGCGCTAAGGACGGTGACCCACGGCGAAGGCCACGCTGAGCGAAACTTCCACGCCGCCGGGCGACAGCCCGCGTACGGCATCGCGCAAAGACTGCCGGGACGGCGCTTCCAGGTATTCGACGGGGTTGGGGCCGAGCACCCAGCCGTAGCCCAGGGTGCCAAGCAGGCCCAACCGCAGCGTGGGCTGCCAGCGCAAGCCGCTGCGCAGGTGCAGCAAGTTGGCAGCAAGAAAGTTGACGTGGGCCGCTTCGCTGCCGAAGAAGGTGTGGTCGAACACGCGGTGCGCCTCGGTAACGCGCACGTCCTGGCGCCCGCCGCCGCGCGCCAGACTAACCCCAAAAAAGGGCGATACCCGGCGGGCGGGGGCCAGGTAATAGGTGGCACCCAGCCCCACTTTGGTCCCGGTGATGCTGGCTCCCAATCCGGCATTCAGCTCTAGCTTGTGGCCGACGAGCTGGCGCACGTCAAGCCCCCAGCCGTAGGGCGCGCCCCAGCCCAGGGTGAAACCCAGCGAAGTGAGTGGGTAGGAGCGGGGTGGCCTCGTAGTATTTTGCGCCTGGGCAGCTATGGCCAGCAGCGAAAAGGCAAGGCCCGCGAGCAAAGCACGAGAAAAAACCATGAGAAGAAGTTGGTGTCGGTGGTAAAAAGGAGCAGTCGGGGAGTCTCAGCAGCCAGCCCTAAACCCGGCTACCGCATCAGCCGGGCAATGTAGGGCACCGGCGCGCTGCCGTAACTGAGAAACTGCTCATTGAATTGCTTGATGCTGAACTTCGCGCCCTCACGCCGCCGGATTTCGTCGCGCAGGGCCGTGATTTCGGAGTAGCCCGTGAAGTACGAGCTGAGCTGCACCTGGCTCAGGGTGGCGCGGTGCCACTTGCCGCGAGCCTCGGCCTCTTCCTGAAAGCCCTCGCGGGTGAGCAGGGCCACGATGTCGGCCTCACTGGCCCCCTGGGTTTGGATGAGCTGGTCGGCGATGGCGTTGAGCGTCGAGCGCAGGTTCCACTTGTCCCAGAGCAGCCACAGCTCATCCGAGTTGTTGCCGTAGCCGGCATCGAGCAGGAGCTTTTCCGAGAATACGGCCCAGCCTTCTATCATCGCCCCGTTGCCGAATACGCTCTTCACCAGCGAGGGCGAGCGGTTGGCATACACGAGCTGGGTGTAGTGGCCGGGAATGGCCTCGTGAATGTTGAGAATTTGCAGGGTATAGTCGTTGTACTCGCGCAGGTAGCTTTCGGCGCGGGCGGCGGACCAGGCGGCGGGCAGCGGTTCGACGTTGTAGTAGGTGTCGGCCGCCTTATCGTACGGGCCGGGCGCGCTCACGCTGGCCCCGGCCCCGCTGCCGCGCATGTACAAGGGCGTTTCGCGCACTACCAGCGGCTTGCTCGGGTCCTGGGTCAGCAGCTGATGCGCGTCCACGAAGCGGCTCAGCACCGGGATTTGCGCCTTGATGGCCGCCATGAACCCCGCGCGCGACGGGTGCTTGAGCGTCAGCTCATCAATGACTTGCCGGATGAGCACCAGCGTATCGGCCGGCAGCGGCTGCCCGGCGCGGTAGCGGGGCCAGAGCCGCCGCGCCCGCCGGCTCATGTCCAGCAGCAGGTCGCGCTTGTGGCGCTGGGCCAACCCGAATACCTGCCCCGCCGAGTAGCCGGACTGAATTTCGAGCGCGAACTTGCGGTCGAACAGCGCCCGCCCAATCCGAAACGAGCGCCGCGCCCGGCCCGCCGCCAGCACGTCGCGCCGCAGGTAGCTCACGTAGCCCGCGATGGCCGCCCGCGCCCCCGTGACGCGTTGCGTGAGCAAGGTTTGCTCCGAGCCGCTCAAACTGGATTTGCGGACCGAGTCGGCGAGCGCCGCGCCGAGCACGGCCAGGCCACCCTCGTTCTGCTCGATGCCGAGCTGGGTGTGTTCGGGCGTGGGATTGTCGAGGTTGGCCCGCGCGGCGGCGTAGTAAGCCGGGGCCAGGGCCAGCCGGCCGGAGATGTGGCGCAGCCGGCGCGCCAGCGGGTAGTGGCGGCCGTTGAGCAGGTCGCCCGCGGTGGCCCCCACGTTGTAGGTGGCCGGGTTCCACTGCCACTCGTGTAGCGTATCGGCCCGCCAGCGCTGGGCCGTCAGCTCATTTTTTAGAATCCGGTAGTCGGTCTGGTTGCCCGCCGAGAGGCTATCGGGCGCGAAGCCCGTCAGCGCCCGCTCTTTAGTCGCCACGAACGCCGCCTCGCGCGCGCGCTGGCTGGCATCGGGCACGACGAGCAGCGAGTCATATTTATGAAACCCCTGCGAGAGCGCGAAATCCGGGTTTAGCCGCCACAAGTCCAGCAGCAAGTTGTTTTTGAACCGGTCGAAGCGGGCATCGGCGGTGGGCGCGGCGGTGCGGGTCGTAGTAGCCGGGCTGGTGCAGGCGGGCAGCAGCCCTAGCAGCAGTAAGTAGCGGAGTTTCATAAGGGCGAATGTAGGCGGGTCGGGACCTATTACCGAACTGCTTGCTAAGGCCCCTCACTTCTACAACGCCAACGGCAGCACCCGCTCGTTACCGGCCTCGTCCACCAAATGCAGCTCGGCGGGGCCGCGCAGCGGCGGGCCGAGCGGGTCGTGGGCGACGGTGCGCAACGTGTTGTTTTTGTGCTCGAAGCGTAGCAGGCGGAAGCGGCCGCCGACCAGCAGGCGGTAGGCGCGCAGGCCGGAGAGGTCGTCGCCGACGCGAAACACGAGCTGCCCGCCGGCCCGGCTCAGCAGGCGCGCCTCGGGTGGCTTGGTGTCGGCATACAGCCGAAACGTGCCGAGCTGCTTGATGGGTACGCTGATGGCCGAGCCGTCGGTGGCCCAGGTGCCGCCCACGAAGGAGCGGCCGCCGCGCGCGTTGATGGCGTAGATGGCGGTGCGGGCGCGGGCCTCGGCCGGCACCGGCGCGGCGGGTTTCAGGCGCAGGCGCAGGGGCAGGTACAGGGGTGAGAGCACCGGGCCGACGCGCCAGGTTTCGGGCGCGGCGGCGGTGGCCGGCGCGTAGTCGGTGCGCAGGTAAAGGGCCGAAAACAGCGTCTGAGGGCCGAAAACCAGGTTCAGGTGGGGCGTGGTATAGTTGGTTTCCTGCCCCGCCGCGATGGCCACCTGGCGGTCGAAAGCCAGGGCCGTTTCACCCAGGCGCAAGGAGTCGGGCAGGCCGGCGCGCAGGTCGTAGAGGTAAGTGGTTTCGAGGCCAGCCGAATAGCTGGGGCGCAGCTGTAGCTGACGGTTGCCGCGCCGCAGGGTCAGGTTTCGGGGCCGGCCGGTGGCCGTGTCGCGCGGCGCGCCCGTCGCCACGGCCCGCAGCAGGTTGCGGGTAATGTCGTAGCGCAGGCGGGTTTCGGGTTTCTGGTTTCTGGTTTCGGGTTTCTGGTTGCCCGTCGCTGGCTCTAAGCTCTTGGCTCTAAGCTCTTGGTAGTCAGAAGCTGGTACGCCGCGCAACACCAGCCGCACGTGGGCCTGGTTCTCGTACGAGTCGGCCAACTCCAAGTCAATGGTGTAGAATTTCCCTGGCTCCACGCTCAGGCGGCCCTGGCCCACGCCGGCGGGGGTGTACATAGCCAGGTCGTTGCCCTCGTCCACCCAGAGCTTTTGCAGGCTGCGGCCGGCGGTTTGTTGGTAAAAATAATCCACGAAATTGTTCACCTGCCGCGAGCCGCTCGGGAAGGGCACCGCGTCGATGCGGTGCTGGTAAACGCCCTGCCCGTTCACGCGCATACGCACCCGCTGAATGCCGTTGCGGTTCCAGGCGTTGTCGAGGCGGTCGAAGCCTTGCAGCAGCAACCCCACCTGGCCCGTGCAGGCCACCGTGTCGGGCAATACCGTGTTGGCCCCCGGCGCGGGCTGCGTCCGCGGCAGCACCAGCGCCCGCTCGAAGCGGCCCCGCACCCGCGCCCCGATGCCGAGCGGCTCCACGGCCAGCGCCTGCACGACCGGCCCGAGATGGTCCTGAATTTCGGCGAAGCCGCCCCACTGCAGCGGATTCAGCTGGCGGTCCTGCCCGTCGCGCACCTCCCAGTGCAGGTGCGGCCCCGCCGAGCCGCCCGTGTTGCCCGACAGGGCCACCACCTCGCCCCGCCGCACGGGGAATTTATCGCGCTCAAAAAACAGCTCCAGCTCGTAGCTCTGCTTTTCGTATTGCTGGCGCAAAAGCTCAGCCGCCACCGGCCCTTTGAACTCGTTCAGGTGGCCGTAAACGGTCGTCATCCCGTTGGGATGGCTGATATAGAGCACGTTGCCGTAGCCATACGACGACTGCTTGAGGCGCGACACCCAGCCGTCGGCCGCCGCGTAAACGGGCAGGTTCACGACGCTGGCCGTCTTGATGTCCAGCCCGCCGTGGAAGTGGTTGGGCCGCAGCTCGCCCATCGTGGCGGCCAGAAACCCCGCCTGGCCGGGGGCGATGGGAAAGAGGAAATAGCCCTTCGGTACTGCCGGGCTGGCCGTAGCGGGCGCGTCCCCGACCACAGGACGGTGGCGGGTGGTGGTATCGTCCTGGCCTTCGTCTTGGGCGTGGGTAGCGGCGGCGCTGGCGAGCAGCAAGCTGAGTAACGAAAAAAGAATGCGTTTCAAAGTAGGGGCGGGGTGAGACCCGGTAGGGATTGCCCCCGCCTGTCGCCAGGGCGGGTCGGGGCGGGGCGCACGACGGGTAGGATTGGTTCCTGCCCGTGGTGCCAGGGTATGAAAGGGGGTTGGGAGGGTGAACGGCGGGCGAAGGTTCGGGCGGGGGCAAGCCCTACCGGGTCTCCCTCCGCCCCTACTACCGGATGGGCACTGTCAGCAGCAGCTCGTCCTGCAAATACCCGCGCAGCTCGTCGCCCGGCCGCACCGGCCCCACGCCGGCCGGCGTACCCGTAAAAATCAGGTCGCCCTGCTTGAGGGTAATGTAGCGCGAGACGAAGCTGATTATTTTCGTGAACGGGTGCAGCAGCCAACCCGAATTGCCCCGCTGCCGCACCTCGCCGTTCACTTCGAGCCGGAACGTGAGGTCGTGCAAGTTGCCCAGTTCGCTCACCGGCCGGAACACGGGCGAAATGGGAGCCGAGCCGTCGAATGCCTTGGCCAGCTCCCAGGGCAAGCCTTTTTTTTTCAGCTCGCTCTGCACGTCGCGGGCCGTGAAGTCGATGCCCAGCCCGATGGCATCGAAATAGGTCGGGGCAAACTCCTCTTCGATGTACCGGCCGTTTTTGCAGACGCGCAACACCAGTTCCAGCTCGTGGTGCACGTCGTGGGAGAAAGCGGGCACGAAAAACGGCTGCCCGCGCTGCACCAGCGCCGTTTCGGGCTTCATGAAAATAACCGGGTCGCTGGGCGTTTCATTTTGTAATTCGGCAATATGGTCGGCATAATTGCGGCCGATGCAAATAATTTTCATGAGTAAATACCTGTTCTTCAAGAAATCTGGCCGAGTAGCCCGCGCCTTTTGTCAGGTCGAAGCGACTCGGTAGTAGCTTGTTCGGGCAGTGGATAGTGGCTGAAAAGCGGCCTGACTCCCGGCAATAGACCGCAAAGTAAACATTCACCCGCCCGGCGCTCGTACAAGCTCCCTGGGCTTGGCCAAGACGGCACCCAATTCGCTTCAACCCGCCGGGGCTGGCCCGGTCCTTGCGTTTCGGCCGGCACCCGTTGCTTTCCATCTTTTCTTTTTATGCTCAAAAAAATTCTTTTCAGCACTTCGCTGCTGCTCGCCGCCGGTTGCGCCACGGTGCCCATCACCGGTCGCCGGACGTTGAGCCTGGTGTCAGACAGCCAGATGAACACGCTCGCCGTCACGCAGTACCGGCAGACGCTCAGTACGGCCCGGCTCTCGACCAACGCCGCCGACGTGGCCCTGGTGCGCCGCGTGGGCCAGCGCGTGCAGCGGGCCGTCGAGCAATACTTCCGCCAGCAGGGTCAGAGCAGCCAGCTCGACGGCTACGCCTGGGAGTTCAACCTCATCGACGACCCCAAGACGGTGAACGCCTGGTGCATGCCTGGCGGCAAAGTCGCCGTTTATACCGGTATTTTGCCCCTCACCCGCGACGAAGCCGGCCTGGCCGTGGTGCTGGGCCACGAAATCTCGCACGCCGTGGCCAAGCACGGCTCCGAGCGCATGAGCGACGCGCTCGTGGTGCAGCTCGGCGGGGCCGCCATTCAAACGGCTCTCTCGCAGGACCCGGCCAAAACCAACGGCCTTTTCAATCAGGCCATTGGCGCGACCGGCCAGCTAGGCTTGCTCGCTTTTGGCCGCCGCCAGGAAAGCGAGGCCGACCACCTGGGCCTGATTTTTATGGCGATGGCCGGCTACAACCCCAGCGCGGCTATCCCGTTCTGGCAACGCATGGCCGCCCAAAGCCAGGGCGGCGCGCCCGAATTTCTCTCTAGCCACCCTGCCGATGCTACCCGAATCGCCGACATCGAGCGGTTATTACCCGAGGCGCAGACGTACTATAAAAAATAGTGGTTAATGGTTAGTGGTTAATTTATTGAAGGTCACCACTTCGTTTATTATAAAGAGTTAAATTAACCACTAACCACTAACCACTAACCACTAACCACTAACCACTAACCACTAACCACTAAAATAGTGAAAGCCCTGCCTCGCCTGTTCGGACTGCTGCTGCTGGGCCTGCTCACGGGGCTGCTGCTGCTCGCGGTCGGCTCGTGCGGCACGTCCCGCACCAGCGAGCGTGCCCGGCCCGGCGCGGCCGCCGCGCCGGGCAGCCGGGTCATCATGCAGCTCGACGCGGCGGGCACGGCCGAGTTTCGGATGCCGCAGGCGCAGCTCACGAAGGCCCTTATCCGGCAGCTCAACGACGGCACGGTTATCGACCGGGTGCTCGTGCGGGCCGTGCCCGGCCCCAAAACGGCTCGCCCCCGGTACTACCTCGTCGGCATGGGCCTCAAAGAAGGCAGCTTTCGCGCCATCGCCCTGCCCCTGACTTCTTCCGACGACGGTACTTACTACCTCACGCCCGCCGCCCACCGCTTCGTGCTTACGGGCGTCGGCTGCCCCTCGTGCTACTTCAACTTTGAGGACGGCTACATCGCCGGCACCACCTGCGACGATAATTCGGGCGGCAGCTCCTGCCTGCTGCGCGAGCTGCCCGGCAACCAGGTATTTGGCGCACCCCGGCCCGCCATCCCGGTCGTGCCGCGCCCATGAGCCGCGCCGCCAAGTGGGCCGTGCGCCTGGCCCTGGTGGTGCTGGCCGTGCTGCTGACCAATGATAGTGGGAAGGGTAATAGGAGTAGGGATTAGGGACGCGAGATGCACCGCTGCGCGCTGCATGACGCGCGTCTCCAATCCCAGTAGCTCCTCAAAACTGCCACCTGACGAACGCCTCAATGGCCTCGTACTCAGCCAGGCCCAATTGGTCGTAGAGGTGGGCCGTGGCGCGGTTGCGCTCTTCGGCGCGCTGCCAGAACTCGCGCTGGTCGGCCCCCGGAAACAGGGGCCGGTCCTTCTGGCTCTGGTGCTTGAAGATGGCGCGGCGCTTGCGGGTCAGCTCCTCGGGCGAGAGCGGCACGGCCATCTCGATTTCGGCCACGTCCCACTCCTGCCAGGCCCCGCGGTAGAGCCAAAGCCAGCAGTCTTTCAGCCAGGCCGACTCCTGGGCTTTGAGCCGGCGCACGGCCTCAAAAATGGCGGCCAGGCACACGCGGTGCGTGCCGTGGGGGTCGGATAGGTCGCCGGCGGCGTAAATCTGGTGGGGCTGAACGCGGTTCAGCAAGTCCATCGTGAGGCGAATATCTTCCTCGCCAAGCGGCTTCTTGCGCACCCGGCCGGTTTCGTAAAACGGCAAATCCTGGAAGTGGGCGCGCGCGTCGGGGTCGAGGCCAGCGTAGCGCAGGGAGGCCCGCGCCTCGCCCCGCCGAATGATGCCCTTGAGCTGCTGCACTTCCTGCGAATCGACCTGGCCGGGCAGCTTGTGGCGCAGAAAATCAGCCACGCGCTGGTAGAACTGCTCGCCGGTATGGTTGTCGGCCTGGCCGTTGGCCGCGTCGTGCTGTTGAAAGCGCTGGTCGTATTCGGCCGCGAAATCGGCGAAGCGCACGGCTTCCTCATCGAAAACGGCGATGTTGCCCGATGTCTGGTAGGCGACGTGCACCTCGTGGCCCTGGTCCACGAGGCGCAGCAGCGTGCCGCCCATCGAAATCACGTCGTCGTCGGGGTGGGGCGAGAAGATGAGCACCCGTTTGTGGGCGGGCTGGGCGCGCTCGGGGCGGTAAGTGTCGTCTTCGTCGGCCTTGCCGCCCGGCCAGCCCGTAATGGTGTGCTGCAATTCGTTAAATACCTTGATGTTGATGGCATAGGCCGACCCCGATGCCGCCAGCAGCTCCGACAGCCCGTGCTCGTTGTAGTGCTCGGTGGTGAGCTTGAGAATGGGTTTTTGCAGCGAGCGGGCCAGCCACGTAACGGCCCGCCGCACGGTGGCCGGGCTGCTCCAGTCCGAGGGCAAACCCACGAGCCAGGGTGTTTTGACGCGCGTCAGTTCGGCGCTGGCGGCCTCGTCGAGCACGACCCGCACCCGCGGGTGCTGCTGCAGGTAGGTGGCCGGCACCGAGTCCGTCATGTCGCCCTCGACCATGCGCTTGACGACGGCCGCCTTGCCCTCGCCCCAGGCCAGGAGCACGATTTCGCGGGCTTCGAGAATCGTGCCCACGCCCATCGTGATGGCGCGCCGGGGCACGTTCTCTTCGCCGTAAAAGTCGGAAGCCGCGTCGGTGCGCGTGATGTGGTCGAGGGTGATGAGGCGGGTGCGCGAGGCCGGCCCCGACCCCGGCTCGTTGAAGCCGATGTGGCCCGTGCGCCCGATGCCAAGCACCTGCAAATCAATGCCGCCGGCCGCCTGAATCCGCGCTTCGTACTGGCGGCAAAACTCGCCCACCTGCTCCGGTGCCACGGTGCCGTCGGGCAGGTGCACGTTTTCGGGCCGGATGTCCACGTGGTCGAACAAATACTCGCGCATGAACCGCACGTAGCTCTGCAGCGAGTCGGGGGCCATCGGAAAATACTCGTCCAGGTTGAAGCTCACCACGTTCTGAAAGCTCAGGCCGTCTTCGCGGTGCAGCCGCACCAGCTCCTCGTAGAGGCGGGTGGGGGTGGAGCCGGTGGCCAGGCCCAGCACGACGGGCCGCCCCTCGGCGGCGCGGGCGCGGATGAGGGCGGCGATTTCGTGAGCCACCGCCGCCGAGGCTTGCTCAGAGTCGGGGTAAATAGTGGTGGGGATGCGCTCGGCGCGGGCGTCGGTCGGGGTCATGAGGGGCAGGAGCAGCGGAAGTGAGGCCGCAAGATACCCGTTGGCTGGTAGTTGGCTGAAGGGCAAGCCCGCTCGGTCGTGTTATGGTTTTGCTTCTTGTTTCAAATTTGAACGAGGCGAGGTAGCGCTATTTCAACTCCGCGAAACTCTGCCACCTTTGCGGAACTCTGCGCGAACTCACGCCCTGAAAACAAGAAACAAGAAACAAGAAACGACTCATGACCCCTGACCTTCGCTACCCCATCGGCCGCCACGTGCTGCCGACCGCCCCGCTCAGCGCCGCCGAGCGCCAACCTTACCTCGACCAGCTTCAGCAGCTGCCCGCCCGCCTCACCGAAGCCGCCCAGCGCGTGGGCGGCCGGGGGCTGGAGCGGCCCTACCGCCCCGGCGGCTGGAGCGGCCGGCAGGTTATCCATCACTTGGCTGACTCGCACCTCAATTCCTACATCCGCTTCCGCCTGGCCCTGACAGAGGACCATCCCACTATTCGCCCTTACGACGAAACCGCCTGGGCCGAGCTGCCTGATGTCGCCGCCGCGCCCATCACCGTGTCGCTGAGCTTGTTAGACAGCCTGCACACGCGCTGGGTTTCGCTGCTGCATCACTTGAACGAGGTCCAGTGGCAGCGCACGTTTTATCACCCCGGCATGAAGCAGGATTTCACCCTCGACCAAGCCCTGGTCATGTACGCCTGGCACGGTCAGCACCACCTGGCGCACGTGGAATCATTGGTTTCGGGATGATAGGTAAAAAGGTAATTCATGGCGAGCGAAGCGAAGCTGTGAATTACCTTCTCACCTCTTTTGCGCCATGCCATCTTCGCGGCGCAAATACCGCCGCATACTGCGGGCCGCGTTGGGGTTGAGGCGGGCGGCGCGCTCGAAGTCGCGGCGGGCTTCGGGTAGGCGCTCGATGTTGGCGTAGCTGATGGCGCGGTATTCGAGCGCGTCGGCGTAGAGCGAATCCAGGGCGATGGCGCGGCTGAAGTCGGCGATGGCGGGCCGGTATTGCAGCATCTGCATCTTAGCCACGCCGCGCCCGAAAAACGCCTGCTGGTCGTCGGGCCGAAACCGGGCCGCCCCGCTGAAGCTGGTGGCAGCCACCTTGTAGCGCTTGAGCATCAGCTCGTTCACGCCCTTGTTGTAGTAAACATCAGGGTTGCCGCGCACGGTGCGCAACGCGGCCGCGTAGTCCGGTTCGGCTCGCTGGTAGTCGCGCAGGTTCGAGTATGCCTGGGCGCGCGCGAAGAGGGCGCGGCCGTCGCGGGGCTTCATTTTGAGCGTCAGGTTGGCCTGGGCGAGCTGGAGGCGGAAGTCGGCGGCGGTCTTGGTTTTGAGCGCGGCGCGCTCAGCCAGCGCGGCGCGTTTGCTCAGCGCGCCGGGGTCGGGCGCGGCCCCGGCGGCTTCGGGCGCGGGCACGTCGAGGGCGGCCAGCTCGGCGGCGGGCAGCGGCGCGGCGGCCGGTGTGCCCGGCGAAACGGCAAGTGGCGGCAAGGCGGCCGGGTCGGTGCCCACGAGGGCGGCGGGCGTGGCCGGAGTGGCAGCTGAGCTCGGAGCTGAATTGCGGGTCGGATTAGGGTCTGAAACGGGCGCGGCCGTGGGCGTGTTCACGGCCACGGCGGGCGAAGTGCGGCCAGCCGCAGCGCCGGGGCGCTCGGTTTCGGTAGTGCTGGCGCAACCGGCAGTCAGGGCCAGCAAGCAGGGTAAATAAGTGACGAAGTTTTTCATATCGTTCAGCAACAAAAGGCTAAGTGGGGCACGCCCGGCCGGGGTTAGTCGGGCGGGCCTTGTACGAAATAATTCCGTCCCGAGCCGTCCCGAGCCGTCCCGTTCCGGCCGGCCTGACTGGTTTGGCGCTGTCGGGGGTAGGGCCATTGGGGGTTGGATTGCTGAATTGCTGAATTGTTGGGGTGCTGAATTGCTGAACTGTTGAGCGTTAGAAAACGACAGAAAATGGTGCTGAATCCAACCCCTAACAGTCCGATAATTCAGCACCCCAACAATTTAACAATTCGATACCAAGCGCCGCGCCGTAGCCCCGGCCGTAGCCCGGCTTACCTTTGCCGGGACGGGCTGACGGACTGTTTACGCGGCCGGCGGTGTTCGCCGGTCGATTAGCTTTCATCGGTCGGCCCCCGCCCGTTTCTCCCACGAAAAAGCCGTTGGCTAACTGCCAATAGTCCACTGTTTACTCTAATTTCTATGGCATTGCAATTTGACCTGCTCGTTATCGGCTCCGGCCCCGGCGGCTACGTAGCCGCTATTCGGGCGGCCCAGCTCGGGCTGAAAGTCGGCGTTGTGGAGCGCGAAAGCCTCGGCGGCATCTGTCTCAACTGGGGCTGCATCCCCACCAAAGCCCTGCTCAAGTCGGCCCAGGTCTATGAGTACCTGCGCCACGCCCAGGACTACGGCCTGCGGGCCGAGGGCGTGGGCTTCGACTTCGAGGCCGTCATCAAGCGCAGCCGCGGCGTGGCCGAGGGCATGAGCAAGGGCATCAATTTCCTGTTCAAGAAGAATAAAATCGAGGTCGTGACCGGCACCGGCAAGCTGCTCGCCCCCGGCAAAGTCGAGGTGACCCGCGCCGACGGCACGGCCGAAACCGTGGAAGCCAAGAGCATTATTCTCGCCACCGGCACCCGCGCTCGCCAGCTGCCGACGATGCCCGTGGACGGCGTAAAAATCATCGAGTACCGCAAGGCCATGACTCCCGACGCGCTGCCCAAGCGGTTGGTCATCGTCGGCTCCGGGGCCATCGGTGTCGAATTTGCCTACTTTTACCGGAGCATGGGCACCGAGGTCACCATCGTCGAGTTTCTGCCGCGCATCGTGCCCGTCGAGGACGAGGAAATCTCGCGCCAGATGGAGAAATCCTACAAAAAGCTGGGCATCAACATCCTCACCTCGGCCGAAGTAACGCACGTGGACACGAGCGGCCCGGGCTGCGTCGTGACGGTGAAAACAGCCAAGGGCGAGCAGCACATCGAGTGCGACCAAGTGCTTTCGGCGGTGGGCATCCAGACTAACCTCGAAAACCTGGGCCTCGAAGAGCTGGGCATCAAGGTCGAGAAGGGCCGCGTCATCGTGGACAACTTCTACCAGACCAACGTGCCCGGTATTTACGCCATCGGCGACATCACGCCCGGCCCCGCCCTGGCCCACGTGGCCAGCGCCGAGGGTATCATCTGCGTCGAGAACATCGCCGGCCACCACCCCGAGCCGCTCAACTACCAGAACATTCCCGGCTGCACCTACGCCCAGCCCGAAATCGCGTCCGTCGGCTACACCGAAGCCGAAGCCCGCGCCAAAGGCTACGACGTGCGGGTGGGCAAATTCCCGTTCTCCGCCTCCGGCAAAGCCTCAGCAGCCGGTGTCAAAGACGGCTTCGTCAAAGTCATCTTCGACAAAAAATACGGCGAGTGGCTCGGTGCCCACATGATTGGCGCGAACGTCACCGAAATGATTGCCGAAGTCGTGGTCGCGCGTAAGCTCGAAACGACGGGCCACGAAATCATCAAGTCCATCCACCCGCACCCCACGATGAGCGAAGCCATCATGGAAGCCACGGCGGCGGCGTATGACGAGGTGATTCACTTGTAAATTACCAAGTGATTATCTTTCACAAAAAAAGCCAGCCTCACGGAAGAGGTTGGCTTTTTTGTGGAATATATTTGCAGGGCTTTTTCTCACTTCTTTTTTTCTGTTTTATGTCCCTTACCCCTACCCGCTTACTATCAGTGGGCCTGTTGGCCGGCACGTTGCTGGGCACCGGCTGCGCTGGCTCTTACAGAGCCATCCGGCCCGACCGCATTGCCACTTATCAGTCATCGCCGACTAATGCGCCGCTGCAATTCAGCTACCAGTTCGATGCGTTGCGCCTGCAGGGGGCAATAAAAAATACGTTAAGAAAGAGTTGAAGCGTGGCTATCACGTGGTAGCCGTCCGGGTTACGAACACGACGGCCGCGACGGTGAATTTCTCGCGCGACGCGGTGCTGTACTACGGCGACCGGGCGGTGGTACCGGTATCGCCGGCGTTAGCGGCCCAGGACATGAAGCAAGGCGTGCCCATCTACCTGCTGTACCTGCTGCTCAATTTTCGGGTGGGCGGCACTACCAACTTCAACGGCACAACGACGGGCGGCACGTTCCTGCCGACGGGGCCATTCATCGCGGGGGGCAATATGCTCGGCGCATCGCAGGCCAACGCCAATTTCCAGCGCGAGCTGGAGCAGTTCGACATGACCAACCGCGACATTCGCCCCGGCGAAACCGTGGCCGGCCTTATCAGTCTGCGCGAAACCGCCGTAGCCCCGCTACGCCTCGAACTACGCCAGGCCGCTGCGGCCGCGCCCACCGCCACTCCGGCTCAGTCTCCAGCCCCGACGTTGCCCCCGGCCTCTACGCCCACTCCTCGGTGATGTCGAGCTAATGGCTGTAACCAGTCCTTCCCATTAAAAAAGCTCCGCGACTCGCGGAGCTTTTTTAATGGGAAGGACTGGTTACAGCTATGCTATTTTTTGACTATAACGTTGAAATTACTATTTATCGTGTCCAGGTATCTTCCGTTCATCTCGGGGTCGTTGAAGTAGTCCGTGCGGTATTAGTCGCCTTGCCGTTGTGCCAGTCTTTGAAGTAGAGCTACAATTTCCGGGTCTTTGGCGTTCTCGGCCCGCAGCTTTTGAAAAAAGGTGCTAATTTCCCGCTCCTCCGTCTCTGTGTAGGGACGCGACACGATGGGAGTCAAATCTATTTCCCGAGGCTCAATGCCTAGCCGTGAGTTATCTTGAATTTGGTGTTTTATCCTGACTATTTTGATTTCCGTGTCGTCGGTTTCGTAAAACCCGATAGTCGTTTTATAATTGCCAGGCGGACACTGAATCTTAACTGCTCCAAGCTCAAAATCCTCCCCATCCAATGGTCCTATAACAGACTCGAATAAATAAAAACCCGCTTCAGTAGCATAAATGCTACAACCAGTTTCTTGGAAGAATTCTTCTGGTAACGTATCGATGAGGTCTTTATAATCCGGGAAATCATCCGCTTTAGTGTACAACCAAGTTACCAAATAGCCTCCTGCAAAGTCTTCTGATTGCAACCAACAAACGCTAGGATTCTCGCCTCCTAAAACTAACGCGCTTCCCGAACCAACGCTGATGTTACTGACCAGTTGCGAATAAGCTGCGTCGCAGGCGCGGGCGTAATCTGTGTGAGGACCATCAGGCCCATACAAGCTGGTGGTGAAAACCCGGCCATTGCTAGGAGGCGCAATTGCTTCCCAGGCGCTCGCTATTTCGGCTGGACATAGCAGAATAGGGACTCCCGTGGTTACTGGGCACACGAAAGGCAAGTGCTTGTTGTTCTTCATAAATTAACGCAGTTCCAACAACACCACGTTCTCCACGTGGTGCGTGTGCGGAAACATATCCACCGGCTGCACCCGCGTCACGCGATACACCGCGTCGAGCATTTCCAGGTCGCGGGCCTGGGTGGCGGGGTTGCAGGAAATATAGACCAGGCGCGGGGCGCGTAATTCGGCTAGGCGTTTTACCACGTCCTCGTGCATGCCGGCGCGGGGCGGGTCGGTGATTATCACGTCGGGTTGGCCGTGCTGGGCGGTGAAGTCGGCGGTGAGCATGTCCTTCATGTCGCCGGCGAAGAACCCGGTGTTCGTAATGCCGTTGATTTGTGAGTTTACGCGCGCGTCGAGCACGGCTTGCTCCACGTATTCGACGCCGACGACGCGGCGCGCCTGGCGGGCTACGAAATTGGCGATGGTGCCCGCGCCGGTGTATAAGTCATACACTAAATCGGTGGGTTTTATCGCGGCAAAGTCGCGCGCTATTTTATATAAATTAAACGCGCCTTCCGAGTTGGTTTGATAAAACGACTTCGGGCCGATGCGGAAGCGCAAGCCTTCTATTTCTTCCTCGATAAAAGGCTGGCCACGGTAATTAATTACCTCCAAGTCGTGGAAGGTTTCGTTGCCCTTGTCGTTGAGCACGTAATTGAGCGACGTGATGCCGGGGAATTCGGCGTACAGCGCGTCGAGCAGCGGCTCGATGGCCTCGTGCTGGTGGTAACACTGCAAGATGACCATCGTCTGGCCCGTGCTTTGGGCGGTGCGGATAATTAAATTACGCAGCAGCCCGGTCTGCTTTTCGATGTTGTTGAAGCGCAGCGCCTGTTCGCGGGCGTAGTCGCGGACGAACAAGCGGATTTCGTTGCTCGGCTCGGGTTGCAGCCAGCAGTGCTCCACGTCGATAATCTTGTCGAAGCGGCCCGGCGTGTGGAAGCCCAGCACCCGGCGCTCGTACTGCCGCGTGTCGTCCTGAATCTGCTCGCCCGTGAGCCAGCCCAGGTAGCTGAACGTGTATTCGAGCTTGTTGCGGTAGTAGGTGCGCGCGGGCGAGGGCAGAATGGCCGGCACTTCGGGCAGCTCGACTTTGCCGATGCGCCGCAACGCGTCCTCCACCTGCTGCTGCTTGGCCCTCAGTTGCGCGTCGTAGCTCAGGTGCTGCCACTTGCAGCCGCCGCAGGTGCCGAAGTGCTGGCAAAAGGGCGTGGTGCGCAGCTCCGAATATTTGTGAAAAACGGTGGGCGTGGCTTCGAGGTAGTTCTTTTTGGCTTTGGTGATGCGCAGGTCCACCACGTCGCCGGGGGCGGCGTTATTGACGAACACGACCAGGTTGTGAATGCGGACCAGGCATTTGCCTTCGGCCACCATGTCCTGAATTTCGACATTCAACAGGGCCTCGGCGGGAATGGATTTAGCGGCTCTACTTAGCATAAGACCCCAAAGCTACGGCCGAAGATGAGGGCAGTGAAATGGCACAAGGGTCATGCAGAACGCAGCGAAGCATCTCGCGTGGTGCAGTAGTCTCAGCCGCTCGCTTCGTTGCGGACGTTTGAGGTTACTGCGCCACGCGAGATGCTTCGCTGCGCTCTGCATGACCCGTACGCTCAACACCCCAACACCTCTCTACCGCACCACCTCGACCCAGCCCTTGGTGGCGGTGCCATCGGCGGTTTTGAACAGGTAGTAGTACAGGCCGGGGGCTACGCTGGGGTCGGGTCCCCAGAAATTGGTTTGGTTGTTATAGTTGGTCGTGGTGAAAACCTGCCGGCCCCAGCGGTTGAACACCGTCAGCGAGTTGCCGGGGTAGAGCTGCACGTTGTCGATTTCGAGCTTGTCGTTCTTGTTGTCGCCGTTGGGGGTGATGATGTTGTAGAAGGCCGTGGGGTTAGCGAAATCCACGCAGGCCGTGTTCGAGTTCGACGCGAGCGGGGTCGCGTCGGCCGAACTCGCTACCACCCGGAAGCACTGCCGGAAACCCTGACTCTTGCTGTCTGCTCTGTACTGAAGCGCCGTGCCCGGCAGGCGCGCGAGCAAGGTGTAGGCACCTTGGTCGTTAGCCTGAAAAACGGCGTAGCCCGCCACCGCGCCGAAGCCCTGGTAGGCATTCCAGCTCAGGTTGGTGCTGCTGGGGGTGCGGCCGCCGCTGCCGGGTTCGGCCACGGCTCGCAGCAGCATGGTCGTGGCCGGGGTGGGAGCGTTCAGCACGTCGCCGCAGCCGTTGGTCAGGCGCAAGGAATACTCGTAGGCCAACTGGCCGGCGCTGGCCGTCGCATCGACGAAGCTCGTGGCCGTGGCCGCCACGCTGCCCACCACGGCGAAGGCCGCGCCGCTGCCGGCCGCCCGGCGCAGCACCTGCACCGAATTAGGCGTGGCGGCGGGGCTGGTCACGCTGAAGGTCAGCTCGACCTTGCCGTTGTCGGTCGGCACCACCGAGGCCAGGCGCAGCTGCGGGGCCAACGCGTTGTCGGGCACCACCTGAAAGCTGACCGGCGCGCCGGCGCAGCCAAAAGCCGAGCTTTCGGTTACGCTGATGGTGGCCGGCGCGGTGCTGCTGGCCCCGAAATCAACCGTGATGCTGGCCGTGCCCTGCCCGCTGGCGATGCTCGCGCCGGTAACCGTCCACTGAAACGTGGAGCCGGCCGTCGCGTTGGCCACCGCGTAGGGCAGCGCGCGCGCGGCCGGGCACACGAAGCGCGGCCCGCTCACGGTGAGCGCGCCGGGGCGCGGGTCCACGGTAATCGTCTTGGTGTAAAGCGGCCCGACGCAGCCGTTGGCGTTGGTTTCACGGGCCGTCAGCGTGTAATTGCCCACGGCGAGCGTGGCCGGCAGCGTGGCCGCGTTGCCGGTATTAGGCAGCCCCGTGCCGTTGAGCTGAAACACGTAAGTCGAGGTCGCGGCCCCCGCCAGGGTGTAGGTCGGCGGGCCGGCGTTCACGCAGTAGCGGTCCGGGCCTTGCAGGCTCAGCGTGGGCGAAGGCGAGGGCAACACCGTGATGCTGAGCGCGTCGCTCACGCCCCGGCAGATGCCACCGGCCGGGTTGCTGGTTTGTGTCACCGTGAGCAAAGCCGTGCCCGGCGAGGTAAACGTGATGCTCGTCGAGTTGGCCGTGCTCACGAGCGTGCCCGTGGCCGTGCCCGACAATTGCCAGCTCCACGACGAGCCGGCCACGGCCAGCGTGGTGTACGTGTACGGCCCATCGGCCTGGCACACGCTCACCGGCCCGGTGGGCTTGATGGTTTGCAGTACCTGGTTGATGACCACCGGCAGGGCCACGGCCGAAGCCGCGCAGCCCTGGGTGTTGCTGGCCGTCGTGCTCACCGAGCCGATGCCGGCCGCGCCCCAGTCCACGGTGACAGCGGCCGTGCCCTGGCCGCTGGCCACGGTGCCGCCCACCACGGTCCACTGATACGTCAGGCCCGCCCCCGGCGCGACCACCGCGTAGGCGATGCCCGTCACGGTGGGACACACCGACTGCGCGCCCGCCACGACCGGCGCGGCCGGCTGCGGGTTCACCGTGATTTGCACCGTGCCGCTGGCCACGCAGCCCGCGCCGGTCGTGGCCGTCAGCGTGTAGGTCAGCACGAGCGGCGTGGTGCCGGGGTTGCTGCCCGTAAACGTGGGGTTAGCCACGGTAGCGCTGCTCAGCCCGGTGGCCGGCGACCACTGGTAGGTGGTGCCCGCCACGGCCGCCGCGCCGAGCGTAATCGACTGGCCCGCGCATACGGCTTGCGCCGGGCCGGCCACGGCCACCGCCGCCGGGTTCACGGTTACGACCACCGTGGCCGTGCTCGCACAGGCGGTCGTGGTGCTGGTCGTAATCAGGGTATAAGTCTGGGTGATGGCCGCGCCCGTCGTATTGGTCAACGAAACGGTCGGGTTGGCTACCGTGGCGCTGCTCAGGCCCGTCGCCGGACTCCATTGATAGGTAAGGCCCGCCACCGGCGCCGCGCCGAGCTGGCCCGACGTGCCCGAGCAGAGCGCGAGCGCCGCGCCGGGCACCGCTGTCACGGCCGGATTGACCGTGATGCTGGCCGTGGCCGTGTTCGCGCAGCCCGTCGCGGCGCTGGTCACGGTCAGCGTATAAACCTGCGTAATCGCCGCGCCGGTGTTGTTGGTCAGCGTCGCCACGGGGTTGGCGCTAGTAGCATCACTCAAGCCCGTGGCCGGACTCCACTGGTACGTGAGGCCCGCGACCGGGGCCGCGCCGAGCTGCACCGGGGTGCCCGAGCAAACGGTCGTCGTGGCCGGGCCGGGCACCGCCACTACGGCCGGGTTTATGGTCACGACCACCGTGGCCGTGCTCGCGCAGGCGGTCGTGGTGCTGGTCGTAATCAGGGTATAAGTCTGGGTGATGGCCGCGCCCGTCGTATTGGTCAGCGAAACGGTCGGGTTAGCTACCGTACTGCTGCTCAAGCCAGTGGCCGGCGACCATTGGTAAGTCAAGCCCGCGACGGCCGGCCCGCCCAACTGCCCCGGCACGCCGGAGCAGAGCACGAGCGCCGCGCCGGGCACGGCCGTTACGGCCGGGTTCACGGTAATGCTGGCCGTGGCCGTGCTGGTGCAGCCGGTGGCCGCGCTGGTCGTGGTCAGGGTGTAGGTCTGGGTGATGGCCGCGCCGCTCGTGTTGGTCAGCGTTGCCACGGGGTTGGCGCTAGTAGCATCACTCAAGCCCGTGGCCGGACTCCACTGGTACGTGAGGCCCGCGACCGGGGCCGCGCCGAGCTGCACCGGGGTGCCCGAGCAAACGGTCGTCGTGGCCGGGCCGGGCACCGCCACCACGGCGGGGTTCACGGTCACGACCACCGTGTTCGAGGCCGTGCAGGCGCTGCCAGCGCTGGTTTCAGTCAGGGTGTAGGTCTGCGTAATCGGCGCGCCGCTCGTGTTGGTCAGCGTAAGCGTGGGGTTGGCCACGGTGGCGCTGCTCAGGCCGGCGGCCGGACTCCACTGGTAGGTATTGGCCCCCACGGCCGCCGCGCCGAGCACGACGGGCACGCCCGAGCAGGTGGCGCGCGTGGGGTTGCCCACGGCCGCCGCCGGCAGCGGCGCCACCGACACCGTAACGGTTTGCGAGGCCACGCAGCCCTGGGCGGTGGTCGTGCCCGTCAGCGTGTAAGTCGTGGTCTGGGTCGGCGACACCGTGAACGGCCCGGTGCCCGTCTGGTTCGGGCCGCCGCCCCCGCTGAGCGTATAGGGGGCCGTGCCGCCGCTCACGGTGAGCGTCGTGCTGCTGCCGGCGCAAATGCTTAGCCCACCCGCGCCCACGGTCAGCGGCGTGGTCGGGGCCACGTTCACCGCCTGGCTCACCGAGTCGGTCAGGCAGCCGAAGCTGGTGACACCCCGCGCCACCACCGTGCCGGGGCCGGCCGTCGTCCAGCGCACCTGCACGCTCGGGCCGGTGCTGGCCCCCACGAACGTGCCGCCCACCACGCGCCAGCGCAGGCTCGGGGCCGTGCCGCCGCTGGCCGCGTAGGTGCTCGTCGTGTTCAGGGCGCACACCACGGCATCGCCCGTGATGGTCGTCGGCCCCGGTGGTTTCGTGACGGTGATGCGCAGCACGTCGGCCACGGTTTTGCCGGCGCAGCCCAGGTCTTTCACCGTGAACACCACGTCGTAGGGCGTGGCGCGGGCATCAGCGCAAGCCGAGTTGAAGACGAACGTGCCGCTCACGGCGCCCGCGCCCGAGGCCGAGGCCGTGCCGGTCGGGTTGTTCGCCACCACCGTGCCGGGGCTGTTGTTGAAGGTGGCGTTGATGCCGCCCGGCCCGTCGAGCAGCACGCTGTTGAGCGTCATCACCAGCGGGTGCCCGTCGCTCTGAGTGGCCCGAAGCGGCACGCTCAGGCTCGTGCCCGCCTCGATGGTGTAGGCGCGCGGCGTATTGATGAGGGGCGGCAGCACCGGGGCCGGCGTAGGCGGGCACGAGGCCGATACCAGCTGCAAATCGCGCCGGGTAGTGCCCAGCAGCACTTCCCGCCCGTTGATGGTGCGGTACTCGCTCACATCGACCGCCACCACGAACTGCCCGTTCGGGTCGGTCGTGCCGTACTTGGCCGTGCCGGTGTTGGCGTTAATCAAGGCAAAATTACCCCGTCCCGGCCCGAAGGGATTGGCCGCGCTGAAGGTCGCCCGGTAGGGCACCGACTGCGGCAGGGGCGGAAACGTGGCACCGCCGGATAAGTTGCCGTAGGGCGTGCCGAAGGAGTACACCAGCCGGTCACCGTCGGGGTCCACGGCGTTGTTGAGCAGAATGGTCGTGTCGTTGGCGCAGATAATAGCTACGGCCGTATCCGAAAAAATGGGCGCGCGGTTGCTGATGAGCGGCGAGGACATGCTCACGTAGAGCGTCATCGGCACGTTGCCGCCCACCCCGCCGTTGGGGTTGTTGACGTTGGTGAGGGTGTTGTTGCGGGCCGCGAGCGTAAACACGGCGTAGTAGCCGCCCACCGCCGCCGGCAGGTTCACCACCACCACGTAGCGCAGCAGGTAATAGGGCTGGTTGGGTCCTTGCACGGCGCAGCCCGCCACGGCCTTCGGCAGCACGGGCGTACCGATGCCGCCCGCCAGGCTCGCCGACACGTTGCGGATGAAGCCGCCCGTGTCGCGGTTGTAGAGGCTCAGGTTGATGGTGTTGTTCGGCGGGGCGATGTTGTTCGGATTGCCCGGCGTGTAGAGGCCGTTGAAATAGACCGACGTGGTTATCTCGTAGCGAAACGGCTGCCCCGCTGGCCCGTTGGCATCGAGGTAGCGGTAGGTCATCTCGCCGCCCAGCAGGTGAGTGGCCCGCGCCGGAACGGCCGCCAGCAGCAGCAAAAAAAACAGCGCCGAAAGGCCACGAACGGCGCGCGCGAGCAGCAGAGGTGTAGGTGTGGGCATAGAGCAGAGGAAGTGGGAGTTGCGCTCGGGTGGGCTGCGGTAGTTGTCGGGTAGTGGCGCGGGCTTCAGCCCGCAGGGTGTTGGGCAACCAAGTCGTTGTCGTGCAGAGCGCGGCGAAGCATCTCGCGTGGGGCAGTACTCTTAGAAGCTGTTTGAGTTAGCAGATTCGTGTTAAAACCCTGCTCATTAGTTGGTTGCTCGCCGCTCGTGCGCCTCACCCTCCAACCCCCTCTCCGAAAAGGAGAGGGGGAGCTAGACGACAGGTTACGTTTGCTTACGGCTGGCTCCCCCTCTCCTTTTCGGAGAGGGGGCCGGGGGGTGAGGCGACACGAGCGGCGAGCAAATAAGCCGCTTGTAATCAGTTAGGTAATACAGAAAAACTAACTCAAACAGCTTCTTAGTCATTAGCACGGAAGC
>Ga0209511_1001232_pt1 | contig 23297 bp, 22 predicted proteins | sample SSSSmetaG_FD_184141 | JGI IMG/M metagenome (GOLD analysis project Ga0209511, IMG submission 184141) | Glacier valley bacterial and archeal communities from Borup Fiord, Nunavut, Canada, to study Microbial Dark Matter (Phase II) - ​SSSS... | ecosystem: Environmental > Aquatic > Freshwater > Ice >... | reverse complement strand
ATGGAATCGCTCAGCTGTCTTAAAACAGTAAAGCTGATGCTTTTTTTATTTGCTGCAAGGTCTTCTTTACGGAGGCGGGCAATGAATAATTTATTTGCTCCCGTTAATTTGGGCGACACTGCTGTACCAATGGTAAAGTCAATGTATGGCAAAAATATATTCCCCACATCACTTTGCTGTGCAGAGGAGATTAAAGGAAGGCAACTAAAACACAGCATAAGCTTTAAGCAAAACAGAAAGTATTTCATTGAGGGGATAAAGCATTAAAATGACTGATAAAAGAATGCTTATAAAGATATTTATAAAAATGCAGAAAACTATTACATGCAATGTAATTGAACACCAAGCGTACACAACAACGACATTTATACTTTGTATTTTTATACCTTTTAAAAGTAAATGAATCTGCATTTTAACCCTATAGTTTACAGATTCTATTCTTCTAAAATTGTTCCTCTTGTTCATTATTCAAATGCAAAAAAATATAAACCCAAAGTATTAAAATACCTAATCATTTTAAAAAATCGTTGGGTTAGCGTTAACGCTAGAGTTACCATATCAGCCATTAACTAAAGGGTTACGAGGTGAGGAAATTAAAAACAAACCTTGTTGCCAAAAGATATCGGCATATCTATTGGTACTAATGCTTTGCCTGTATATGCAGGTGTACTTTAAAAAAATTTCAAATCAACATGGCACAATCAAAAAAACCGGAGCAGGCTCCAGGTAAAACTAAGCTGCAGGCTACAACCGGTTATCCGGCACCACCACAGCTTGCTACACCAACAGATTTAAAACCTGAAGAAATAAAAAATATTGTAAATGCGGTAAATCCTTTAATTGCCGATGCGTTTGCATTGTATGCTAAAACAAAAAATTTTCACTGGCACCTTTGCGGGTCTCATTTTAGAGATTACCATCTAATGTTTGATGAACAGGCTGATGGTATTTTTGAAAGTATAGATATTCTTTCCGAGAGAGTAAGAAAGGTTGGTGGTACCACAATCAGAAGCATTTCTCACATAAGTCAGTTACAAACTATTAAAGATAACAATGATGATTTTGTACCTGCCGATAAGATGATTGCTGAATTGCTAAGCGATAACTTGCATATAGCAAAAAACCAAAGGCAAGCTATTGAAACAACTGAAAAAAACAGGGATACACCAACGAGCAATCTTTTGCAGGATCAACTCGATCAAACAGAGAGAAGAATATGGTTCCTTTATGAGGTTAGCCGTGGTGGAAAGAATGAACTATAAACCGGTTTTGTACTTTTAAAATATATGCACACCTCTATAGGGTAGGAAAATATTTCTTACCCTATTTTAATCAACAAACGAATCGTTTGGAAAAAGGAAATTCTCAAATTTTTGCCAGGTGTTTCTTCAACATATTCTATTAAATATATTTTATACCATTCTATTTAAACAATAATTAAAGTTATCAGATAAAATATAAAAATGATGTTCTATCTTAATACAAAAAACTTTTTTATATGTTGGTAAAGCGAATCAGTGTTATTGTCTTTTTCCTATTTTTTATTAACCAACTCCATTCACAAGGATTTATTAAAGTTGATGGAAAAGCCATAGTAAAAGAAGATGGTAAAGAAATAATTTTAAAAGGAATGGGTCTTGGTGGTTGGATGCTGCAAGAGCCTTATATGCTGCAATTAAGTGGAATAGCAATCAATCAAAGTTCTATCCGATCTAAAATTGTAAACCTGGTTGGAGAAGATAAAACGGCTGTATTTTTTAATGCATGGCTGGCAAATCATTGCCGTAAAGCAGATATAGATTCTTTGGCTGCGTGGGGATTTAATTCTATAAGATTGCCTATGCATTTTAACCTGTTTACGCTTGCAGTAGATAAGGAGCCTGTGGCAGGAAAGAATACATGGATAAGCAAAGGAATTCAATTAACTGATAGTTTGTTAAGCTGGTGCAAAGCTGATAAGATTTATCTTATTCTTGACCTGCATGCTGCACCGGGTGGGCAGGGTAATGATAATGCTATTTCGGACAGAGATTCAACAAAACCCTCGCTTTGGCAAAGTGAATTAAACAAACAAAAAACAATTGCACTTTGGAAAAAGTTAGCCGTGCGGTATGCGAATGAACCATGGATTGGTGGGTATGATCTTATCAATGAAACCAATTGGGGTTTTCAAAATACTACTGATAAAAACGGTTGTGCAGAAACTGAAAATGGTTCTTTAAAAAAGTTACTTACTGATATTACAAAAGCAATAAGGGAGGTCGATAAAAAGCATATTATTTTTATTGAAGCCAATTGCTGGGGCAATAATTATAAAGGAATTTTTCCCTTATGGGACAATAATATTGTTGTGAGCTTTCACAAATACTGGAACAATAATGATCAACAATCCATACAAAGTTTTTTAGATTTTCGGGAAAAGTACAATGTCCCGATATGGTGTGGTGAAACAGGTGAAAACTCTAACGCATGGTTTACTGCGGCTATCCAATTATTTCAAAAAAATAAAATAGGTTGGGCATGGTGGCCATTGAAAAAAATGGGGGTAAGTAATCCATTGCAAATAATGTCTGATAGTGGTTATTTTAAGCTGATAAGTTATTGGAAAGGAGTATCCCCAAAACCCACGGTTGCTGTTGCCTTTAAAGTTTTAATGCAACTGACGGAAGCTATAAAAGCAGAAAATTGTCTTTTTCATAAAGATGTAATTGATGCCATGTTCAGTCAGGCTAATGATATGGAATAGAATTTTTTTAAGCATAATTCTTTAATAAAAATACAATGGTATTTATCGTTTTAAAACTAAAAACAACATCATGTCCAGCACCACCACAATAAACCCATCCAACGGAAAAGAGATAGCAGCATACAAACGCATAAATGTTGATGTTGTAAAAAGTAAAATTGCACAGGCAAACAAAACTTTTACAGCCTGGAAAAAACTTAGCTATGAAGAGAGGGCAGTTTTTATGCATGAACTGGCCAATATTTTCGAAAAAAATAAAAATGAATATGCCTTATTGATTACAACTGAAATGGGAAAAACACTGGAGCAGGCAAAAAAAGAGGTAGAAAAATGTGCGCTTGTCTGCAGATATTATGCTGACAATACTTCCACAATTTTAAAGGATGAAAATGTGGTGACTGAGGCCAGTAAAAGCTATATAACTTATCAACCAATAGGTGTTGTTTTAGCAGTGATGCCCTGGAACTTTCCTTTTTATCAGGTAATACGTTTTGCTGCTCCCGCAATAATGGCGGGCAATACAGGAGTTTTAAAACATGCTTCTAATGTACAGGGTTGTGGTTTTGCGTTAGAAGATGCGTTTGCTAAGGCCGGTTTTCCGGTAGGGATATTTACTAATTTAAATGTGGAAAGTGATTCAATAAAAGATATTATTGAAGATAAAAATATTGTAGCTGTAACCCTTACGGGAAGTGACTCTACAGGTAGGTCTGTTGCATCTATTGCTGGTCAAAATCTTAAAAAAACTGTTATGGAACTGGGAGGCAGCGATGCATATATTATTTTAGATGATGCTGATTTGGATAAGGCTGCTGAGATGGCCACTTTGGGCAGGTTACAAAATAACGGGCAAACCTGTATTGCTGCTAAACGTTTTATAGTATTAGATGAAATTTACGATAAATTTTTAAAGCTCTTTGCACAAAAAATGAAGGCTGCAAAAATGGGCGACCCAACAGCTGCAGATACTTTTTATGGTCCGATGGCAAGAAAAGATTTAAGGGAAGAATTGCACAAACAGGTAAAGAAAACAATTAAACAAGGTGGAAAATTAATTCTTGGTGGCGAAATACCTGAAGGTGATAGTTCTTACTATCCTGCAACTGTTATTGCAGATGTAAAACCCGGAATGACTGGATTTGATGAGGAACTTTTTGGTCCGGTTGCCTGTGTAATTAAGGCTACAGACGAAGCAGACGCTATTGCACTTGCTAACCAATCTCAATTCGGCTTAGGTTCAGGCGTTTTTACAGGCAATAAAGAACGGGGCGAAAGTGTGGCAAGGCAACTGGAAGCAGGCAGCAGCTTTGTAAATAAACTCGTAGTATCTGACCCTCGGCTACCATTTGGCGGCGTAAAAAACAGCGGCTATGGCAGAGAACTTTCAAGCTATGGTATTAAAGAATTTGTGAACATAAAATCTATTTGGATTGATTAAAACCGGCATTATCTTTTTCGGACTTTTTGTTTTACTTTATAGATTTTGTAAGAAAATATTTTTTATAAGTTTACGGTTATATTGCTTCTTTAAATACATCATTATAAACCTTTAAAAAAATAATGCATAAAGAGGCTGTCTCATAAGTGCGAGACAGCCTCTTTGCATTCGGATCCCTGTCGGAGAGGATAAGTCGTTTAAGCAAATCTCAGCGCCATTTTCTAATTATGAGACAGCCTCTTTAAAAAGCTTTTTTATTTCAACATTGCCTTAGCTACCGGCTTCTCCAATAAATATTTATAGATAAACTGTGTTTTTAAATTCTGAAAATGCAGGTTTTTATTTCCACCCCAACCATGTCTGCCTCCGCTGTAAAACATTTCTTCAAAATCCTTTTTAAGATCCTGCAACTTGCTGGTAAACTGTATGCTGTTTTGTAAATGCACATTATCATCTATTACACCATGCACAATTTGAAGCATGCCTTTATATTTATCAGCATAGTTTAAAACTGAACTTGTTTTGTAACCTTCTGCATTATCAGCAGGTGTACCCATATAGCGTTCAGTATAATGTGTGTCATATAAAGTCCAGTCAACAACACTGCCGCCTGCCATACCATGTGTAAAAACATCTGCACCATAAGTAAGTGCATAACACGTCATGTAACCGCCATAACTAAAACCTGTAATGCAAATCTTTTTCGGGTCAGCGCCACCATTTGCAATCAACCATTTTGCCATGGTCGTATAATCTTTCATTTCCCAATAGCCAAGGTTGTGGTACATATAATTTACGCCTTCTTTACCAAAATGCCCGCTTGCTCTGTGGTCCATGGCAACCTGTATCAAACCTTCTTTTGCATAAAATTGTTGGTTGCCCGTTAAGCCCCACGTATCCATTACTGTGCCTGCATTTGGACCGCCATAAACAGAAATAAGTGCAGGATATTTTTTGTTTTTATCGTAGTTCATTGGCCAGGTAACTTTCATAGGTAAATCATACAAACCATCATCACTTTTTACCCGAATGATTTCTGTTTTTGCCAATGCATAATCATTCATTTCTGCACCTTTGCTGTCAGCAATTTCTTTTATTATTTTTCCTGTATTATTTACGAGTGTCATTTTTGTAGGCGTGCTTACATTGTTGTAAGTGGTAATAAAATAACTGCCATCAGGGCTCATATTTATTACGCCATGGTTGTAATCGCCAAAAGTTAAGCGCTGCATTTTTTTACCGTCAAAGTTTACACTGTACAAATCTCTGCGGGCTGTATTTTCTTTGCTGCGTGCAGTAAAATAAATAATCTTTTTTGCCTCGTCTATATAATTAACATCAGTCACTGTAAATTTTCCCGGGGTAATTTCATTAATTAATTTACCGGCCATATCATACAAATACAAATTGTTCCAGCCGGTTTTATCGCTTTCTAAAATAAAGTTTTTATTGTTTGCAAGAATGTGCATGCGCTCATAACCATCTTCTAACTGTATCCATGTTTTTTGTACTTCATCATACACCTGCTTTTTAGAACCATTTGTAGGATCTACCGCATAAATCTTTAAGTTGTTTTGTTTTCTGTTCATCCACTGCACCCACAAAGAAGAACCATCGTTTGTCCAGATAGGGGCACCAAAATACTGATCATCATTGGCGTTAAAATCTGCAAACACCACTGCGCCACCGGCAGGGTTTACTATTCCTACTTTTACTTCAGGGTTTTTATCACCGACTTTCGGGTATCTTTCTGTTTCCACATAACCATGTGTACCCGGTCCATCTGTAATTGTAAAAGGTGCTACGGGGCTGTCATCTGTACGAAAGAAAGCAATTTTTTTACTGTCGGGGCTCCACCAAAATGAGCGGTAACGGCTTGCTCTACCTAAAATCTCTTCTGTATAAACCCAGCTTGCATAACCGTTTAAAATAACATCACTACCATCGCTGGTTAGTCTGTTTTCTTTTTGCGTAGCTATTTCTACTGTATACAAATCATTGTTTTTTGTATAGCCAACATATTTACCATCGGGACTAATCTTTGCATTTATTTCAGGGAAAGTGTCCTTGGTAAGGCGGGTTTCCACTTCATTTATTTTAATGTATAGGTCTTTGCTTTTGGTAAAAGGAGAAGCTGCTACTGTGGTTTTTTGCTGGGTTTTGTCTGTATCATTCTGCTCTCTTTCCGTTCCGTTCTTTGCATCTACCACAAATGTTTTTCCATCTCTTACTAACAAAAAATGGCTGTTGTCAACCCACCGGGTTGCAGCAGGCAAAATATTTACAATTCCTTTAAAGTCATTTTTAAAAAACTGATCATCTGTAAGTTGTTTTTGCTGTGCAAAAGTCGCAATTGAAATAATTAATACTGCGGAACATGCAGCTGCATTTTTTAATAAGGACATGTATTTTATTTTAATTGATAATGTTGAATATACAATATAGGACTTTTGTAAATATCCTTTAAATGGTATTGATGGAAGGACTAGAACATTTATTTTGTTTTAAACGTTATCGTAATTTATAATAATGTATTAACTTTCATATCTGTACATATTCAGTAAAACTTTTTTTATGATAGTGATAGCATTGTATAATTTAAAAGGCGGCGTTGGTAAAACTGCCAGCTGCGTTAATTTTTCTTACCTGGCCGCAAAAGAAGGGTATAAAACTTTGTTATGGGATATTGATCCTCAAGGAGCAACCTCTTTTTATTTTCAGGCAAAGCCAAAAGCTCACCCAGGTATAAAAAAACTTATAAGTAAAGACGCTGATCTTGGAAATGTTTTGATGGAAACAGGATACGAAAATCTTGATATTATTCCTGCAGATAATTCAGCAAAAAGTTTTGATGTGATGCTCGAAGAAATGCGTGGAAATAAAAACAGACTTAAAGGTGTATTAAAGCAATTTAACGGGGAATATGATTTTGTTTTTATTGATTGCCCTCCGGGTTTTAGTGCCCTTAGCGAAAATATATTCAGTGCTGCAGATATTGTGTTGATGCCTGTGATACCAACAACACTTTCGGTGCGCACTTACAATATGGTAAAAGATTATTTTAAAGAAAAAGAAATAGATCCTGCAAAGCTGATGTGCTTTTTTACCATGACGGATCTGCGCAAAAACATGCACCACGAAATAATGGAACTGCTTTTTAAAGACAAACGTTTTTTTGGTAATTATATTCCTTATTTATCTGATGTAGAAAAAATGGGTATACACAAAAAACCTATTGAAGAATTTGCCCGAAGCGGCGATGCTGCCCGTTGTTACAGAGAGTTGTGGACGGAAATTACAGAGGGTGTGTTAGAATAGTTTAAATGCCTTGAATGGCACAATTTTCACTAATAAATAATGGCTGTATTTGATAATGATGTTTTATGGGATGGTGGCGCTGATAAGTACATGGTGCAATAATTGAGTACCCGAAAAATCATCAATGCTTAAACTTTCAATAAGGCCAATTCCTCTTGCAAAATAATATTCGCTTTGCCCTCCCGGTATTACTGTGCCCATTAAATCTAAAGTAGTTTGCTCATGCACATGTATTACATCTGCATAAGTAATACCCGCAACCGTTCTGGGCATCCCTTTAGAAACGATGGTATAAGTATAAACAGCATCCTGTCCGTTAACAGTAATCGTATCCGACCACAATGTACCGACAGCTGCATTTTCTTTTAGTGTAGTTATTTTTACATAAGGTAATAAAATTCCACCTTGTGTAGATCCGTTCAAAACAATGGCGGTGCTTACACCTGAAGTGCAATTAAAAAATCCGTTTTGCTGCCCTGAAACAGAGAACTTTTTATATGTTTTACTCTCTATGCTGGTATCTTTTATGTAGGTAAGGGTATATCCCGAAGAGGTAGCTGTTGACGAACCGGAACTGGTATCGCTGTAATTATAAACTGAACCTGAGCATATAGGATAATATATACAATCTTTGCAGCCGTTGTTTGTTGAGCTGACGCCGGTACCTGTTCCGCCAGCGGTTAACTGACTGCTATCTACACTAAATTCTTTTTGGCACGAAGAAAATACAAAGGATATAAAAAGAACTGCACCACTCAAAATGAATCTCATAAAATCTGGATTTTAATATGTAAGAAATGTAATTATATGGTTTATTATAACTCAAAATCAGATAAAATATTGTTTCTATATTTACAGCAATCGAAAATATTACAGCAAATAAAAGTTTATGAAAAAAGAAACAGCTAGTTGGTTCAGCCCCGCACTTCAAAAAGACATGCCGATTGTTGCCTATGGCGATTATGGTTTTGCCTTGTTATTGGTACCTACTGCAGCCGCAGATTATCTGGAGTATGAGCGTTTTCAATTAATGGAAACACTGGCACCATTTATAAACAGCGGTAAGGTTCGTATTTTTTCTGTAAACAGCATTAACAACGAGAGCTGGCTTAATAAAGAAATGGAAGGAGCCCACAAAGCCATTCGCCAGAACCAGTTTAACAACTATATTTTTAATGAAGTAATTCCATTTATAAAAACAAATACATCTGCCGAAACGCCCATTATTATTGCAGGTGCATCGTTTGGTGCATTGCACAGTTTAAATTTATTTTTAAAGCGGCCCGATTTAATTGATGGCGTAATTGCTATGAGTGGAGTATATGATCTTACAGAATATACCGATGGTTATTGGGATGAGCAGGTATATCTAAATTCTCCGGCGCATTACATTCCGAACCTTACAGATGAATGGTATTTAAATAATATCCGCAAAAGCAATCACATACATATTATTACCGGCAGCGGTGCTTATGAAGATCCATCCGGTACAGCAAAAATCTCTGAAATATTATATGCAAAAGGCATTGACCATGATGCATCTATATGGGGAACAGAATGGAAACATGACTGGCCTACATGGAGAGCAATGTTGCCGATTTACCTCGAAAAGATAATTGGTTAGTGAAGATTATTTAATTACGAATTTCAAATTACGAATTACGGGGCGTAAGAACGGAGAGGTCAATTACGAACTAAAAATTACGAATTACGAATTACGCGGGACTAGAACGGGAGAGGGTAATTACGAATTACGGGGGGTGAGAATGGAGAAGATAATTACGAATTAAAAATTACAAATTAGGAATGTGAAAACAGATAATGTAATACAACAGAAAAGTTTTGCATTTGCTATACGTATTGTAAATGCCTACAAATATTTAAAATGAAATTACCAAGGTATGAGTTAAAGGCAGAAGAATCTTTGATGATCTATGAATTTATAAGTGAAGGACATAAAGGGGAAATCATAAAGCTTATAAAATTTAGCGAAACTACTTTAAAAGATTTTTTTAATCTGGCATTTGGAGATAAAAATAAAGATACTGGTGAAATAAGTGATACAGTTGTATCTGACAATGGAGATACTGAAATGGTTTTAGCTACAGTTGTAGCGGCTGTTTATGCTTTTACAGATAGCAAACCCAATATGTGGGTTTACGCTACCGGTAGCACAAAATCCAGAACTCGGTTATATAGAATGGGAATTTCCAAATTTATAGATGAGATTAAGAAAGACTTTTCAATTTATGGACAACTGGAAGGTGAATGGGAAAATTTTGAAAAAGAGACAGCATATACCGCTTTTTTAGTAAGGAGAAAATAATGTAAATTTATATTTGTAAACATCACGGAAATATGAAAACTGTAAAAGAATTAAACGAAAAGAAAATCCCAATTATACGCATAGATAAATCTTTGGAAAAGTATAAAGACTTACCTCTTTTTCAAAACAAAGTAGATAAAGCAAATGAGATGTTGAGGACAGTTGGTCTTCCTAAATTATCTGTAAAATAATTTTATTTAAAATATTAAATTTTATGCGGTCGCCATTGGGGACCGCATTTCATTTTATTAAACCTGCTGCAATAATTATCTTTACCCGATGGACGAAAAAAAACTCTTCTTACTCGATGCAATGGCGCTGGTGTTCCGTGCATATTATTCATTGGTACGAAGCCCACGCATAACCAGCAAGGGCAGAAATACAAATGCCCAGTTTGGATTTACTAATACACTTGCGGAGCTCATTAACAACCAAAAACCTACACATATTGCTGTTTGTTTTGATACACATGCACCTACGGAACGCCACACAAATTTTGCAGATTACAAAGCAAACCGTCAGGAAACACCTGAAGATATTTTATCGGCTGTGCCAGATATAAAAAGGATCATAAAAGGTTTTAATATTCCCTGTATTGAATTGGATGGATATGAAGCAGATGATATTATTGGTGCGCTTGCAAAGCAGGCGGAGAAAGCTGGTTACGAAGTTTACATGGTAACGCCTGATAAAGATTACGGGCAGTTGGTATCAGACAAAATTAAGATTTACAAACCCGGTTACCAGGGTGGAAGTGTAGAAATTATGGGCCCAAAAGAAGTATGCGCAAAATGGGGAATAGAAAGAGTAGACCAGGTAATTGATATTTTAGGATTGATGGGCGATGCGGTGGATAATATTCCCGGTATTGCAGGGGTGGGGGAAAAGACAGCAGCAAAACTTTTAAAGGAATACGATAACATTGAAAACATTTTAGCCAATGCTGATAAAATAAAAGGTTCGTTGGGTGAAAAAATTCGTAACGGAAAAGAGAATGCCATTCTTAGTAAACAACTGGCAACGATTATTTTAGACGTTCCTGTTGTATTTCATGAAGAAGATTTTCAGCTTGATCCTATGAACAAGGAAGTATTATTGGAAGTTTTCACTGAGCTGGAGTTTAAAACAATGGGGGAAAGAATTTTGGGTACAAAAGTGCAATTGGCAACGGGCAGCGGGCAGTTGGCGACACCACAATCGGGACAAATGGATTTGTTTGGAAATGCAACAGCAGCGCCATCAAATTTTACTGCAGAACTTGTGCAGGAAGAAGCGCCACTTGTGGCAGACAAAAACATTGAGAATACACCACACGATTATAAACTTGTACAAACAGATGAAGAGATAAAAACCCTGATTGCTGAATTAAATAATTTTGCTGAAATAAGTTTCGATACTGAAACCACGCACATTGATGCAAACTGTGCAGACCTTGTGGGGCTTAGCTTTGCAGTAAAACCGGGAGAAGGCTGGTATGTTCCCTGTCCTGAAAATAAAGAAGAAATCCTTGCAATCTTAGAAAAATTTAAAACGCTTTTTGAAGACGAAAGCAAGACGTGGATCGGTCAAAATTTAAAGTATGATCTGCTCATGCTTAAATGGTACGGCTACACATTAAAAGGAAATATTTTTGATACCATGCTGGCGCATTATATTACTGAACCCGAGGGCAAACGCAATATGGATTTGCTGAGTGCAAAATATTTGGGCTACGCTCCTGTGAGCATTACATCGCTTATTGGTAAAAAAGGAAAATCGCAGGGAACCATGAGAGATGTGTCCATTGAAGATGCCAAAGAATATGCTGTGGAAGATGCAGATATAACCCTCCAATTAAAAAATACTTTTCTTCCATCACTAAAAATTAAAGAAGTTGAAAAAGTTTTTTACGAAGTAGAAAATCCGCTGGTAAAGGTGTTAACAGATATGGAATTTGAAGGAATAAAAGTTGATATGGATTTTCTCACATCCTATTCAAAAGAGTTGGATATAGAAGCAAAAATTGCAGAAGAAAAAGTATATGAGTTGGCAGGTGTTCGTTTTAATTTGGCAAGCCCAAAACAATTGGGCGAAGTACTTTTTGAAAAAATGAAACTGGATCCAAAAGCAAAAAAAACCAAGACCGGTCAGTACGCCACGGGAGAAGATGTGCTGGCTAAACTTGCCAACAATAATCCCATCTGCGACCAGATTTTAAGCTTTAGAGAATTGACAAAACTGCGCAGCACTTATGTAGATGCTTTTCCGGTATTGATGAATGCACGTACAGGCCGTGTGCATACAAATTATGCCCAGGCAGTTGCGGTTACAGGAAGATTGAGCAGTACAAATCCTAACCTGCAAAATATACCGATACGTACAGAAAAAGGCAGAGAAATACGCAAGGCATTTATACCAAGAGACGCCAACCATGTGTTGGTTTCTGCAGATTATTCACAGATAGAACTGCGTGTGGTAGCGGCTATAAGCGGAGATGTAAATATGTGTGAAGCTTTTAGAACAGGTAAAGATATTCATACCGCTACTGCCGCAAAAGTTTTTGGGGTGTCTGAAACTGACGTAACAAAAGAAATGCGTTACAAAGCCAAAAGTGTAAACTTCGGTATTATTTATGGACAGGGCGCATTCGGACTTTCAGAAAATTTGTCTATACCAAGGGCGGAGGCAAAAGAGATTATTGATAATTATAAAAAAGAATTTCCTGGTATACAAAAGTACATGGATGACACCATCAATTTTTGCAAAGAAAATGGTTATGTAGAAACATTGATGGGACGAAAACGCTGGTTGAAAGATATAAACAGTGCAAACTTTACGGTACGTGGATTTGCAGAAAGAAACGCCATCAATTCCCCCATACAGGGCACAGCGGCAGATATGGTAAAACTTGCCATGATTAAGATAAGTGCGGCTTTAAAAGAAGGGAATTTTAAAAGTAAAATGTTGTTGCAGGTACATGATGAATTGGTGTTTGATGTGTTGAAGGAAGAATTAGAAGCTATTAAACCTTTAATACTGGAAAGCATGAAATCTGCATTGGTTTTGCCAAATGAAATTCCTGCAGATGCAGAATTGGGTGTAGGGAACAACTGGCTGGAAGCGCATTAGAAGTATTGAGATGTGAGTATTTAGTATTGAGATCTGATTTTTATACTAAGATGATTTTATAATCTTTAAATGTCAATATTTTTGTCAGTTGATATTTTTCGTTTTACTAATCTTTTTTTTAATACTAGCTTTTTTTATACCATAAAAATGTAAATAATTATAATGACAGAGAATAATCTCAATACTAATATCTCAATACTCAATACCATCATTTACTGTTACGATGCTTATTGCGGTTGGTGCTATGGGTTTAGCCCGGTTATAAAAAAAATAGCGGAAGAATACAAAGAAGTAATGCCCACAGAAGTTTTGAGTGGCGGTATGGTATTGTCCGAAAAGCCCACGCATATTGGTGTTTCAGCAAATTATATTTTAAGCGCTTATAATAATGTAGAAGAACTTACGGGCGTAAAATTTGGTGAAGATTATTTGTGGCATATAAAAAATCCTGAAGAAAGCGACTGGCACCCACACTCAGAAAAACCCGCAATAGCCATGTGTATTTTTAAAGAATTTTATCCGGATCGATCTTTAGAATTTGCTGGCGATTTGCAATACTCGTTATATGTTGAGGGTAGAGATTTAACGGATGATGAAGCTTACAGACACTTGCTTGAAAAGTACAGCATACAGCCTGAAATATTTTATGAAAAACTGAAAAGGGAAGAATATAAAGAAATGGCTTACTACGAATTTTCGCTGATGAAACAGTTACAGGTAACGGGTTATCCGTGTGTGTTTGTACAAACCGGCGATTCAAAATTTAATATGGTTGCACGTGGGTATACTGATTACGAAATATTAAAGGAGCGGATAGATGCTGTGTTAAAGACAGTAAAATAAAAAACCTTTTAATATAGAAAGGTTTTTTTGCTATCTATTTTAATTTCTTGCAGGTATTCCTTGATAGCCCAAAGCAGGTTTATTTTTCCCTTCTTTGTGTTTCACTGTTGGGTCTGGTCATCATTTTATAAAAACCTGTATCAAAAACAGCACGTTGTTTTGCTGTACACAAATTTCTGATTTCTTTTAAATGGTTCAACATTTTCATCTCCAGATTTTTTTGCTGGGTTGCTGCATATTCCGCAGCATTGATAATGGAACTGTCGCTAAAATTTTGCGCACCAATATTTTTTAAATTTAATTGTTTGCGGGTTCGCATTTCATCAAACATAGGTTTTACTACAGCTCTGTGGTGGCTTTTTACAGAATCAAAAGCAATGATTTGTGCATCTGAAAAACCAATTTCGGTTTTTAAATAATTTCGCATACTGTTTTTATGGTCGTCGTAATTCGTTTTTTTATCAGTAATCAAAAGGCCTAAAGTAACAATGTTTGCAATAAGTAATAACCCAATTACAATGATGAATATTTTATTGGATGGATTTTCAGTTCTCATTTATGGTTCGTGGTTTTCTGTATCATATAAAACAGATACGTTAATGGCAAAATCATATTTTTGAGTAGTTGCAGCTTTCGCAATATTTTCAATTTCACTTTTATTTTTAATGCTTTTAATTACCAGAATATTTATAAATATTAAAAGCAAAATGGTGAATCCAAAAACAATTGGTTTTTTTAAAAAAAATGCTATCCTTCCCCACACAGTTTCTGCAACAGGATTATTTAAACTGGCGTTTATTCTGGTAAGTAAAAAAGGTTTGGGTGAAGCCTTGGCTATTCCGTCAATGCTGCTTAAAATAAAATCGATTTTGTCACTTAATATATCTCTCATTAACACATTATATTTTAACTGAAATGTTTTTTATAATATTCATTTAAATGGGTTCTCAAATTATTTTTAGCCCTTACCTGCAAGGATTCTACTGCAAGCAAACTGGTTTCCATTATTGCTGCTATTTCTTTGTTTGTAAGCCCTTCCATTTTATGAAGTAAAAAAGCTGTCCGTTGTTTTTCAGGCAATTTTTTTAAGGCCATAAAAAGAACTGCTGCATCTTCCTTTTTATCCAAAGCAACACCCGGATGAAAAAAATCCGGCTTCTCAACTGCCTCAGCATAACCAAATACACGCTGCATCAATCCACCTCTTTTTTGTCTTTTTTTCTGTTTTTCAAAATCAAGAGCAGTAGTAATTGTTATTCGGTAAATCCAAGTAGATAAGCTGGATTCACTTCTAAAACTTTTAAGCCCTTCATACACTTTTAAAAAAACTTCCTGTGTTACATCTTCGGCATCTTCTTCATTTTGTACAATAATTAATGCTGTATTGTAAACCATTTGCTCACGGTCATTTACAATTCCTGCGAAATCATCTTCACTTTGTTTTACTTTCTGAAAAATAGCCTGTTGGTTCAAAAATGATAATTTAATCCAACTAAAGATACTTACTAGAAACTAATATTTTTATTCGTCAGGTATAAACGACATCCTTCCATTTTATAAAATATATTTATTAAAACCCCGGTCCTCCTCTGTAACCACTTTCTGCATTTTCTCTTTTTACGGCAGGTCTTGCGGCTACCCCAAAATTTTTAAGGTTATAAGTAAATGTCAGTAAAAAATATTGCTGTAAAACCTTGCTTTGTGCATCTTCAATATACCTGGCATCCACAGTTCTTACAATACTTTGGTTTTGTTTTAAAAGATCAAATACAGAAAGTTTTAGTTCACCTACTTTATTCTTTAAAAACTTTTTGCCAATGGCAGCATTCCATAAACTGTATTTTTGATTAAAGCCTGCACTTAAGCCGGAGTTTGCCTGATAAGAAACATCATTTTGTACAAACCAGCCCGTTTTACTTAAAAGATTTATTTGCGCTCCTATAGCCTGGTTTATATAATTATTATTTCCACTTCCTGCACCCGAAGTCTGGTTAAAATTTGAATTGTACGATAAATTGAAATCAACAAATTCGCTTATGTTACTTGCTAATACTACACCTGCATTGTAAACAATATTATTGGTAACAATATTGATATTGTTTGTAAGACCGGGCAATCTGCTATAGGCAAAACCCGCATTTAAATTAAGGTTTGTTTTAATGGCTTTTAAAGGCATGCTGTAATTAAAGAAGGTACGTGCACTTCTATAACCATTAAGGTTTACAGGCTTGGTAAGTTGAGATCCTCTTTGAAGTTTTATACCATTTTGAATAATAGAATCTGTCTTAGGAATGTAGGTTGCGCTTGTTATATAATTATCTGCTGTTTGTAAGAATATATTGGCGAAAAAGCTTTTGCTGGTTTTAGAATTTGTGTAGCTATATCTTGTTGCAACGAACTGCGTATAAGATTGTTTTAATGCTGGGTTACCTGTGCTTACTACTAATTGGTTGCTTTGGTTCACGACATCCTGCAATTGATTTACTGAAGGAAAATTTGTGGAGGTTCTGTAAAAAACCCTGATGTTGGATGATGCTGATATTTTTTTTCTCCAAATTAAATTGGGTAAAATATTAGAAAACGATTGACTGATATTTGTTTTGGATGGAAACGTTCTGTCACTTTCCAACTTAGCATTTTGAAAACTTACACCCACTGAGAACATATTATCTTTATCAGGAACAAACCTGTAAGTTAAGCCTGCATTGTTGGTGGTAATTGTGTTATTAAATTTGTTGGAAAGAGATTGATCAAGGTTTGAATATTTTTGCCCGTCAAAGCCGAATGTTTGCTGGTCTGCATTATTTTTTTGTACGGAAGGATTGTAATCAAATTGCAGCTGTGCTTTTTTACTGATGGGTTCTGTGTAAGCAATTGTTCCACCAACCGTATACCCATTGCTCACATTATCGTAAAACTGGTTTTGCAGCGAATCAAAAATAACAGCATTTTTAAAATACCTGTAATCTGCATTTGAAATACTATTAGAATTATTTTTTGAGAAGGTAGTATTTAACCCGAATGAAATTGATCTGCCTTTTTTAGCGAAGGAGTGACGGTACAAAATATTATTGCGAATATTAAATCCGTTTCTGTCAGAAGTATTTTTTCCCAAAGAAGTATTTGCTGTATCATAAACTGCACCGCCGCCTCTTGCGCCATAAAAACTTTTGTAATCAGAAAAAGAAGTGCTGTTATTTTGTTGAAAATTAAAACTCGGAATAATAAATAAACTGTTGTTGGAATCAATGGTATATTCCAATCTTAAATTGATTCTGTTATTTGTGTTGTTGGTTATTGAATTGCTTATTTGTTTTGTAAAGAGACTTGTATCTTTTCCACCCAAAAATGTTTCTCTTGTTGTGGTTGATTGATTTGTATTTCTGCTGTTGTTGTAAAAATAACTGCCTGCAAGGGTAACTTTTTTCCCGTATTGGTTGCTAAAATTTAAGCCTGCTGCATTGGTTCTGCTTATGCCGTTTGACTGGCCAACATTAAAATCCCCACCACCTCCGCCCGGGCGACCCCCACCCCCGCCACCTTGTTGTCCCCCGCCTCTGTTTCCTCCGCCGCTGTTTCCCCCGCCGCTGCTTGTTAAACCAAGTAAATCCTGCGATGCAAAGTTTTGCTGGTTGATATTATTAAAATTTCCAACCAATGATAAACGCCTGTTGCCTTTAAAAAAACTTACGTTACCACCTGCGCTGTATCTGTCATCTGTACCGTAGCCGCTATAAATTCTACCAAACCTGCCGTTTTTTAAACCTGCTTTTGTTACCACATTAATTGATTTGGTAGAGTTGCCATCATCAAAACCTGTTAACCTTGATTGATCACTTAATCTGTCAAAAACCTGAATTTTATCTACCACTTCCGATGGTAAATTTTTTAAAGCGGCAGATGCATCATCACCAAAAAAATCCTTACCATCAATAGTTACTTTTTTTACCGTTTCTCCTTGTGCTGTCACAGTACCATCTTTTGCAACCGTAATGCCGGGCATTTTTTTAATAAGGTCTTCGGTTGTAGCATCGGGGTTTACTTTATATTGACTGGCACTAAACTGCGATGTGTCTCCTTTTACAACTACGGGTGGTGTTCTTGCTAAAACCGTCACGGTTGATAAATCTTTATCCTGTCTGTCTAGCACAAAAGCTGACAATGTTCTAACAGTATCTTTTAAAATAACAAATGAAATAAATTCCTGATAATTTAAAACGTTCACTTTAACGATAAAACTGTCTGCAGGTAAATTATTAAAGGAAAATGAACCTGTAGAACCTGTAACGGTGGTAGAAACTATCGATGAATCCCGTTGTTTTAAAAGCGCAACAGTTGCAGCAATTACTGGTTTTCTGTCTGTGCGGTCTTTTACATTACCTTTTATACCTGCATTTTGTGCCCAGGCTGCATTTGAAAAAGCTGTTACAAACAGCAAAAAAACTAAAATTGACTTCATATAAAACTTTTCTTTGTAAATGTTAGACGATGCACTGCCGTTAAAACATTCGCATTCCTTTTAATTTGTTTTTGTTAAATAAGGTAAACAGAAGACTGGGTAGCAATTTTTCCTCGTTTCTCCCTTAAATTGCAATCCTAAATTTTTTTTTAATATGATCTATAATAAAATAGTATCTGTAACCGGCCTCGGCGGTTTGTATGAGTTGGTATCTTCAAAAGCAGATGGCGGTATTGTTCGTTCGCTGGAAGATAAATCCACAAAATTTGTAAGCAATCGTATCCATAGTTTTTCTCATTTGGAAAGTATTGAAGTATTTACCACTAAGGACAATAGTAACCTGGTAGATGTTTTTAATGCTATGAAAGAAAGTAAGGAAGCCAAGCCTGATGCCAAAGCAGATACTAAAACTGTAAAAGCCTATTTTGAAAAAGTATACCCTGATATGGATTTTGAAAGAGTATATGCAAGCGATATGAAGAAGATGGTGAAGTGGTATGAAATTCTGGTAAATGCTGATGTTGAAATTAAATTGTCTGAGCATGCAGCAGGTGAAGAAGCAATTGAAGGGGAAGAAAAACCCGCAATGGTTGCTGAAAAGAAAGTTACAGCAAAAACGGCTACGCCAAAAGCAGCAGCTATAAAAAGTGGCCCTGCAAAAAAGATAAACAGTCCGAGGAAGATGGCGTAGGGAGATAGAAAATGTTAGACACAAGACAGGAGACAAAAGATAAAAGACAGAAGGAAGTTGCGAGTTAAGGGTTGGGAGTTGCGAGTGCGTTTAAGTGATTGAATGAGTGGTTTGATGATGTTGACTTTTATGCTCTTTTGTTTCTTACAATTACCAATTCCAATGAATTCCGCAGGGGTTCAACTTAGCATAACCATGGGCTCAGCCCATGGGATAATAAAAGCTCAAAAAAGAAATACCGATGATGGGCTGCGCGATAGCAGTGGAAATCCTTTTTATATCGCTTCGGCGAATAAAAAAATTGAAACGAATAGCCCGAAATATTGTTGATTGTAAATCCATTCTTCACAGCCCCAAGCCATAATCTCAATACTAATATCTCATTACTCAATACTCATTTATGTACACCGCTGATATAAAAAAACTTGAAAGACATTTTCTTCCTAAAGACTTTACCGTAACTGACTGGGTTTCGCTGGAGCCTTATTTTAAATTATTGGTGGATAGAGAAATTACGGATAAAGCCTCGCTGGAAAAATGGTTGCTGGATATGAGTGAAATTGAGGCGGTTGTAAATGAAGATGCCTGCTGGCGACAGATAAAAATGACTTGCGATAATGAAAACAAGGCGCTGGAAGATGCGTTTAATTTCTTTTGTATGGAAATACAGCCACAGTTGCAGCCTTACAGCGATACTTTGAATAAAAAATTATTGGCATCGCCATTTTTGAAAGAGCTGGATGCTGAAGTTTATCACACATATTTAAGAACTACACAAAATAATGTAGAACTTTTTAGAGAAGCTAATATTCCAATACAGGCAGAAATTGCTGTATTGCAGCAACAGTTTGGGCAAATTACCGGTGCCATGATGGTTACTGTAAATGGAGAGGAGTTTACATTACAACAGGCTGCTAAATTTTTAGAAAATGAGGATAGAAACTTAAGAGAAGAAGTATATTTTAAAATGCAGCAAAGAAAGCTTGCAGACAAAGAAAAGCTTGATGAGTTATTTGATAAACTGATTGAGCTGCGCAATAGCGAAGCCACAAATGCAGGCTTTGATAATTATCGGGATTATCGTTTTAAAGAGCTTGGTAGGTTTGATTATACAAAAGAAGATTGCTATAAATTTCACGATGCAGTAAAGCAACATGTAATGCCCCTGGTAAATGAAATTTATAAAAAGAAAAAAGAAAAGCTGGGGCTTCAAACCCTTCGCCCATGGGATTTAGATGCAGAACCTGCAGGCACAAAACCGCTTCGTCCTTTTGAAAACAGTGAAGAATTATTAAACAAATCAGTAGAATGTTTCACAAAATTACGTCCTTTTTTTGGAGAATGTCTGCAGCGCATGAAGGAGATGCAGCACCTGGATTTGGAAAGCAGAAAAGGTAAATCACCGGGTGGTTATAATTGTCCCCTTGCAGAAAGTGGCGCACCGTTTATTTTTATGAATGCCGCAGGACAAATGCACGATGTAACAACGATGGTGCACGAAGGTGGGCATGCAATACATTCATTTTTAGCGCACCCTTTACCTCTTAATGGTTTTAAAGAATACCCGATGGAAATTGCCGAAGTAGCAAGTATGGCTATGGAGCTTTTTAGCATGGACCACTGGGAAACATTTTTTGATAATGCCGATGACCTTGCCCGTGCAAAGGAGCATCAATTAGAAAGAGTGATTACTATTTTTCCGTGGATAGCGATTATAGATAAATTTCAACATTGGTTGTATGAACATGCAACGCATACACATCAAGAACGGACTGCTGCATGGGTTGCAACACTTGCAGAATTTACAGATGATGTAATTGATTACAGTGGCCTGGAAACCTTTAGGGATAATGCGTGGCAAAGGCAACTACATTTGTTCGAGGTACCTTTTTATTATATTGAATACGGAATTGCACAGCTTGGTGCAATTGGTATGTGGATGCAGTATAAAAAAGATGCTCAAAAAGCTTTGGATAATTATGCTTATGCCTTAAGCCTTGGCGGCACAAAAACATTGCCTGACTTATACAAAGCTGCAGGTTTGGAATTTGATTTTAGTCCTGAAAAGATTAAAGTATTGATGGACTTTGTGAAGGATGAAATGTAAGATCTTTATATTTTAAATAAGTGTAAATTCGTAAAAAATAAAGCATGGAAGAGTTGATATTTTTAGTGGAAGAAAGTCTTGAAGGCGGCTTTACAGCTAAAGGCCTAGGCATTTCCATTTTTACCCAAGGCGAAACCTACGAGGCTTTGAAATTAGCAGTTATAGATGCTGTACATTGTCATTTTGACGATGATAAAAAAAGAATTATCCGTTTGCATATTGTTAGTGAAGAAGTAATTGCTGCATGAAACTACCAAGAGATATTAGCGGTACCCAGTTAATTAAAAACTTAAAACCATTGGGCTATACAGTTACCCGACAAACTGGCAGCCATATAAGATTATCTACTGATCAAAATGGACAACACCATATTACAATTCCACAACACGATCCTTTAAAAATTGGAACACTTGCGGCAATACTTGCTGATATTGCAGCACATTTTAATCTTTCGAAAAACGAATTAACTGAACTTATTTTTTCTCAATAATTCTTTTCAATAATATTTCCTTTTGTTTTCATAAATTGTATAATTAGACCAAGGGCTACCATGAAAAAAATATTATATTTCTCTTTGTTCTTTACAGCCTTCAACGTATTTATTTCTTGTGGCAAAGATGGCGCAGGTCAGCCTGAGCCTGTTGGTGGAGCGCTTCCCACAAATTACATTATTGTAAATGATAGCACATTTTCGCCAAGCAGCGTTACTGTAGTAAATGGTTCTTCCATCACATTTGTAAACCGGTCAGGCACTGCAAAAGGTATTTATTCATCGGACAGTATTGCTATAAACAAACAAAACATTGCTGACAACACTTCTTACTTTTTTAAAAAAGATACAATTGGCACCATTATTTTTAGAATGGCAGGCAAGCCTTCTGCATCGGGCTCTATTACATATACTCCTTAGTTTTTTTACTATCTAGAAACGATAACAGCAGGCAAGCTTGTATTTTTGTTCACTTATGGTTTTACAAATTGCTCCTTATTTTGGGTACCTCGCTTCGCTTTTTTTAATTTTTGCCCTGCTGGTAAATGGCGATATAAAATTCAGGATTTACAATATACTCGGAACGATCTCTTTCATTATTTACGGAATTATTTTTAGTGCATGGCCGGTATTGCTTACCAATGTAATTTTATTCTTTATAAATATTTATTATCTGCGCAAGCTATACTCACACAAAGAAGATTTTGAGCTTATAGAATTTAGCGGGGATGAAAAACTGGCGCTGAAGTTTTTACATTTTTATAGAGAAGATATTAAAACCTATTTTCCTGATTATAAAGAAGCTCAACTAAAAGGCAATTTAAACTTTGTTGTTTTAAGAGATCTTGTTATTGCAAATATTTTTAGCGCACAGATTTTAGAAAATGGTGATGCTGTTGTAGCACTAAATTACACTACCAAAAAATACAGAGATTTTAAAGTGGGAAAGTTCATTTTTGAAAAAGAGAAACAATATTTGATATCAAAGGGAATAAAAAGAATTGTTTACAACAACGCAGCTAATAAAAGCCATATACATTATTTAAAAACCTTGGATTTTAAAGAATATGAAAGTGGTTTTACGAAAATGATTTAAGATTTTTTGCTCACAGATTATCACAGATTTTTTCGGTCTTTTCCTGTGTAAATCTTCTAAATCTGTGAGCCTAATCATGAAGAAAATCAATATTTTAAAAAGATTTTACCCCATAAATCCTTAAAGTATCCTCAACCCAAATCTACTACTGAATTAATTATATCCAACAGTAAATTGGAACTAAAAAATTACCTTTGCGCTATGCCCAAATATTTAGATGAATTGAATGAACCGCAGCGTGAAGCGGTACTCCATAAAGATGGTCCGATAATGATTATTGCCGGCGCAGGCAGCGGAAAAACCAAAGTGCTCACTACCCGTATTACGCATTTAATGGCGCATCACAGTGTTGATGCTTTTAATATTCTTGCCCTCACTTTTACAAACAAAGCTGCAGCAGAAATGAAAGCGAGGGTGGAGAAAATTCTTGGTAATTCAGAAGCAAGAAACCTTTACATCGGTACTTTTCACAGTGTGTTTGCCCGCATATTGCGCAGCGAAGCTCCTAAGCTTGGCTTCCCCAGCAACTTTACAATTTATGATACTGATGATGCAAAGAGTGTGGTAAAAACGGTTATTAAAGAAATGGAGCTGGATGATAAACAGTATAAACCAAACGTGGTGTACAACAGAATTTCATCAGCAAAAAATGCACTTGTTGGCCCTGCGGAATAT
>Ga0209511_1001231_pt1 | contig 23330 bp, 15 predicted proteins | sample SSSSmetaG_FD_184141 | JGI IMG/M metagenome (GOLD analysis project Ga0209511, IMG submission 184141) | Glacier valley bacterial and archeal communities from Borup Fiord, Nunavut, Canada, to study Microbial Dark Matter (Phase II) - ​SSSS... | ecosystem: Environmental > Aquatic > Freshwater > Ice >... | reverse complement strand
GAGCTTCTAATTTACCTTTAATTAAATCTGAATATTCGTTCATGAACGAACCTCCTTGAATTTTATATTTTTTTCAAGGGCTTCGCCGCAAAATTTTGGATATTTGTCAAGCTTTTTTTAACTTTTTTATTATTTTTGACACAAAAAAAAGAACAGGGTATGCATTTTAACATACTCTGTTCTAACATTTTAAATTTAATTCTTAACTTAATGACATTGACAAAAAGGCTCCCTTTTTAGGAGAGCCTCTTGTGTCAAGTATTTGAAGAATTTAAGAATATTAAGTTTTACTATTTACTAAGATAATTAAATCAAATTTAATTTGATTTAATTATCTTGTTTGCAAATTAACTTTTTTGTTTTTTATTAAAACTCAGTTATACCAGCACTTTCGACACTTTCAATATCGGAAGTTATCACCCGCACTTACTATACCCACAATGTCTACAAATCACACATCCACCTTCATGCTCAACTGCTTTGCCGCAATCAGGACATGCCCCAGATAAATCATGTTCTCCCAATACTCTTTCTGGATTGGCACAATCCTCCTTCATTGAACATGTAGTACAATCAGCTTCACATTCAGGGTCAGGTATATTTCTTGCAGTAGGGGTTTGCAAAACGCTGTATTCCTGGGTAGTTAACTCACTAAGCGCCTCTTCATCCTTGCTGCTCTGGATTTTAGCAACCTTTTCAATTAATCTGCCTATAGCATCTGGGCAAGACAGAACCTTTAGTCCCTTTTGACGAATAGTAGATGGACATCTTATTCCTTTTAGCTGCTCTACAATAGCCTTTACATCCATACCCGAACGCAGTGCAACAGAAACCAATCTACTAGTTGCCTCTGATTGTGAAGGACATCCTCCTGCGCGGCCAGTGTTGGTAAACACCTCACATATGCCATTTTCATCATAGTTAACAGTTATATATAGATTTCCACAGCCGATTTTTACCTTTTCTGTAAAACCAGTAGTAATGTCAGGTCTTGGCCTTGGCTCAATTCCAGAGCCCTTTTTTACATTTTCATTATTGAAGTCACATGAATCACAATAAACATTTTCACCTGCAGGCAATGCTTTATTTGCATCCTCTTCCTTGCCCTTAACCTTACCAATATTCAGTACCTGCATGTCACGACTTCCGTCTCTATAAATTGTTACTCCTTTACAATGCGTTTTATATGCAAGTGTAAACACCTCTCTTACGTCATCCATTGTAGCATCATGGCCCAAATTAACAGTCTTTGAAACAGCATTATCAGTATGTCTCTGGAAGGCTGCCTGCATTTTTACATGCCATTCAGGTAAAACATCATGCGCAGTAACAAATACATCCTGTACCTGCTTCGGTACTTCTTCCAAGCCTTTAACCGTACCAACCTTAGCAATCTTTCTCATCAATTCGTCAGAATAGAAATTTTCTCTAGTTGCGGTGTCTTTGAAACCTGGATTTACCTCAACCAACTCACTATTGTCCATAACGTTTCTAATATATGAAATTGCAAAAATAGGCTCTATTCCACTCGAAACACCTGCAAGCAAGCTCAAAGTACCTGTTGGTGCTATTGTTGTAGTTGTTGCATTTCTCAGCTTAATACCTTTTTTGACAAAAATACTATCCTCATAAAAAGGGAATACACCCTTCTGCTCAGCTAATGCCTGAGATGCCTTCTCAGCATTTTTCTGAATAAATCCCATTACTTTGTCTGCTAAGTCAATTGCTTTTTGAGAATTATATGCTACCCCAATGGCGCACAACATATCAGCCCAGCCCATTATGCCCAAACCAATTTTCCTGGTACCTCTTGTCATCTTATCAATATCTGCCAATGGGTATTTATTAACCTCAATAACATTATCAAGGAAATGTACTGCTTTCTTAACTGTACTAGCTAGTTTATCAAAGTCTAATTCACTTCTATCTTCTTTAAGCATATTATATAAATTTATGGAGCCCAGATTACACGCTTCAAATGGGAGCAAGGGTTGCTCACCACAGTTGTGCACGTAAATTCCATTTGCATCAAACGCGTTTATATCTGGAACTTGAACATCATAAACTTCTTTTTCCCCAATATCAAGACACTCAACGACAGTTGCAACAAATCGTTCTCTGTATACCGAGCGCTTATATTTTTTCAAAATACTCTCTAGCTTATTTTGCTTTGTGACACTAGCAAATCCTACGCGTTCAGAGAATATTAACATATTATCCTTAGAAATCACCAGTTCATTGCCCTCTGTAGTATTATACTCACTATGACCACCATTACCATTTGGAAGCATTTTTGTTCCACTTGGTTTTCTGTTAGTGTAGATAGTTGATGCAATACCCAGTCTTTGAAGCATCCTCTGTGCTGCATTTAATGCTGTAATATCGTTTTGCCAAAGGCGAATTGAAGCACCCTTCTCCAAATCCCCAACAACAGTTCCATCTGTATCAAATAGTCCTCTTAAAAAACCAACATGGAAGTCATAGCCTGTTTTTTCTATATCTGATGTAACATGTTTTTTACCAACAACAATACCATATTCTTCAGCTAAATCTCTTAAGGAAGCAAGTCTCATTCTGTGTTCAGCTCTGTCTACTATTACTGATTGAAAGCCTTTGAAATCAGAGCGATGAGGTAGTGTATAAGCTGAATCTCCAGCCGCCTTCATCAGTGACTCAGACTCTTCATTACTTCCCCATATACTGATAATACCGCCATCTTTTTTAAGAGTTCCATCACCAATTAATAGACCTAGTAAATATCCATGGTCAAAGTTGCCTCTACCACTCCATTTAATATCTCTATTATTTGATAAAATCAATTTATCTCCTGGAATTATGCTCCCAGCAGGTTTCCATTCTTCTTCAATTTTAAATCTATCTATACTTTTTGCAACTCTAACTAAATGGTCTTCAGTTGCATTTATCTTATATCCTCTATCAGTTGCTATTCCCAGAACCTTCTTGGTACCAGTTTTGAAAAAACCATCAGAAGTTGTCTCATAAAATTGTCCATTTAAAGCCAGCTTGGTCTGCTTACCAAGAATATCAATAATCTGGCATGGCCCTTCATTAGTCAAAACCCATGAGTCCCCTGTTAGACATGGATTAGTGCTCTCAATTTCACCAAGCTTTGGTGTTACATTATCTTTATTGAGTCTGTCCAAGAAAATTATACCCGGCTCCCCGTTCTTCCAAGCCATTTCAACTATAGTATCAAAAACCTTTTTAGCATTTAGTTTGCCTACAGGCATTTTAGTTTTTGGATCAACTAAATCATATTCCAAATTGTGCTCTACTGCCTTCATGAAGTCTTCAGTAATTCCGACACTCAGATTAAAATTAGTTATCTCTGAGTTATCTTTTTTGCAAGAAATAAAGTCAAGAATATCTGGGTGATCAATTCTCAGAATACCCATATTCGCACCACGACGAGTACCACCCTGCTTAACTGCCTCAGTAGCTGCATTAAAAACCTTCATAAAGCTTATTGGACCACTTGCAACTCCACCTGTGGAATTTACTGAAGCGCCCTTAGGACGTAATCTAGAAAAGCTAAAGCCTGTTCCCCCACCGCTTTTATGAATCAATGCAGCATTTTTGATAGTCTCAAATATGCCCTCCATTGTATCCTCAATAGGCAGTACAAAGCAAGCGCTCAACTGACCTAATGGCCTTCCGGCATTCATAAGTGTCGGCGAATTGGGTAGAAACTCCAAATCTGCCATCATATCAAAAAATTCCTGTTCAATCTGAGTTAGGCCTTTTTTATCCGTATACTCAGCATCAGCTGAAGAAATGGCCTTTGCTACACGTCTAAACATACCCTCGCAATCCTCGAGTAAGTTACCATTCTCGTCCTTCTCTAAATATCTTTTTTCCAATACTTTAATGGCATTTTCAGAAAGCTTCATTTGTAAATCCCCTCTCGCAGCAACTATATTTAGTGCTTTAACTTTTCTTGGCACAATATATTGTATCATCATCTTAGTTTCTATTCAATATGCATAAAACCATTTTCCATAGTAATTAAGTCCTATTTTGCGAAAACATTAGGATAATCATTTATCAATAACGCCCTGCTTTGCGAAAAAACGGGATAACATCTTATCAATGTCATCCCGTTTATTGTGCTTAACTTTTTATAATAAATTCAGCTTCATTATACCTATTTTTTATTAAAATATGCTTCTTGATACTTGTTACTTGAATCCCAAAGTATCCACTCTTCGTACCCCGCATCATATACTGCCTTAATCTGATCTCTAATTTGCTGCGCATTATATGTTTGGAAATAGCCATTTGAAAGGTACTTAGCAGTAAACGCCTGAATGTATGGTCTTACCTTAGCCTTATAGTCAGGCACTGCCGCTATCTTTGTCTTTGCAGACATTAATGCATTATACATTACCTTATATGGTTCCAAATCTGGTTTTGTAAAAGCAATACCATTTATATTTTGCCCAACACCATTCCCCATAATTCCATGAGAAGCATTTGCATAGTGTGAAGGATAAATCATTGGACTGATGCAGTAAATATCTTTACCTACTTCATTGATTTTCTGCCCAATACTTTCACCATCACCTTTACTTTCAATAATAATAGCGAAAACATCTGCCGAAACTGGAACTCCTAATTCTTGGTGAATTTCCTTTTCTGCCTTTGCAAGGAATCCATTTATCGCCTCTGACTTAGCAGGAACATTGGTTCCATAGTTGAAATCACCCTTTTTACCTGTGGGGAATCTCACGTAATCAAATTGAATTTCATCAAAACCCTTTAAAGCGGCTTCTTTTGCAATAGCTATATTATAATCCCAAACTTCTTCGCTATACGGGTTTGTCCATGGATTCTGTCCATTTTCCAACCAAAGCGTACCTTTAGAATTTTTTATTCCCAAATCAGCTCTATTCTTTGCTAAGGTCTTATCTCTAAACGTAACTATACGACCTATAACATATACACCATTTTCATGAAACTTCTTGATTAGCTTTTCAGGATTGTATAATTTAGTTTGCTGACCATATTTTTTTACCACTTCAAGACTAGACTCGTAATTAAGTGAACCATCCTCTTTTATATCAACTACTACTGTATTTAACTCTGTTGTCTTTGCTATTTCAATAATCTTATCTACCCTTGTAGTTAAACCAGCAGAATTCCCAGTAAGATAAACAGCTTTAACTTTTATCTGATCTATACTTGGTGATAGCTGTAACCCATTTGTTGTTTGAGGCTTTTGTGGAGTCACTGTAGAATTAGATGCTTCTGCAGTAGAATTAGATACCTCTGCAGTAGTGTTAGATGGTTCTAAGGTAGTTGTGGTTGGCTGTTCACCACCTTGATTTGTGCTAGAGACACTTGTCTCACTTTGCTGTGAGGTCTGGCTTGAAGAGCTTGTACTTATTTCACTTGAGTTGTTAGCATCTTTCTTACCACCAGAAATAGTTGTGCATGCTGCAAGCAGCAAGATAGAAAATAAAGCTGCTACTACAATGGTAATTTTTATTTTATTCTTCATGAGTACCCCATCCTAAAAATTAATTTTTAGCCCTTTTCATTAGTATAAACATGGATTACATTTTTTATATGTAAGTATCAAATAAATCAATACATTAGTGATTATACCTAATGTCCATAAAAAAATCAAATGCATTTATATTACAAAAGTCATTACAAAAGGTTCATTTCACTTTTAAAGTTGAAATGAACCTTTTGTACTACTTCTTAATAAAATTACGCATTATGGTTTGATATTAATATTTATTATTTCTACAGATTACTATTTCAATTTATCTGGTTTAACTATCTTTATAGATAATAAAATTGTACCCCCGGAGACATTGTCTTGCTTATCACCTTTCTTCTCTGACATTGTAAATTTCAATTTGTATGACTTGTCATAGTAGTTATTAATACCATCTTGTAAAACATCACTGCTTGCTGATACTTTTAAAACGAACTCAACCATAATGACATCGCCCTTTACATAATCACCGTTAAAAACCATACTATTACCATTACTGTTTCCGCTTTCATGTCCCTGTGGAACTACACTATTGAATAACTTAGCCCCATTTATATTATTATTGGTAACTAATTCTGCTTTAAGTTGGTGCGGCAAATTAGTAGTATTTTCTAAAACATCCTCTAAAACAAAGGTAAGATTTTTTGTGTTCTTTGTAAGCGTTATCTCAAATGCGATAGGAATATATGATCCTAACACATAAGCTGTTTGTGGCTTCTTACTAATTATATAGCCTTTTAAAGCTCCAATTCCAGTATTTACACAAACAGTCACCTCAGCAAAATTAGATTTCTCACTTACTACTGTATTATAGACAGCAGCCACCTTATAATAGTACTTTTCCTCAGTGTTTTCTGTAGGTTCTGGAATAGTACTATCTACATAACTTGTTCCTATTACTCCAGTAGCAATCTGACTATAGGTACCATCACTGCTTTCACTTCTAAATACTTTATAACTTTGCGCTCCCTGAGAAGCAGTCCAACTTAGTGTTACCTTTGTGAAATCACTAAGCTTTGCAGTCAAGTTTGTTGGTACGATAGGAGAAATAGGAGCATTTACAGTTTCAGATCTAATTCCTTCAGAAACATTTTTCAGTGCTACAACACAATAGCTATACACCTCTCCCCAAGAGACATTAGTGTCAGTGTATTCAATTGCGCTGCTTGTGACGGTTGTAGTTACACCATCGTTCACCCTATAAATCTTGTATCCGGTAGCACTATTTACAGCATCCCAGCCAAGTGTAACCGACTTATTATTAACTGTTGCTGTTAAGTTCAATGGTGCAGCTAAGCCAACACTAGCCGTATCTGGGTCAGATTTTTCACTTTCTCCAGCATCATTAAATGCACTAACTGCATATGTATACTCTCCTGCAACTAAAGCCGGAATGGTATAAGAATTACTATTTCCAACAGTTAATTCGGTTATCTTTCCGGTCATGTCAGTTTGATAAATTTTATATCCCATCGCATCAAGCACAGGATCCCAAATAAGTTGTACGGTCATATCATCCTGTGCAGTTGCATTCAAGTTTGTAGGTTTTTGTGGTATAGCTACAGTACCATCAACAAATAACTGTGATGTTGGTACTACTTCTTTTATTTGAGTTTTACTACTCCACTTCAGCTGTGCCACAGCATCCACTTGATTCTCGAAGTATTCCATTTTTATTTTATACTTTTTATTTGCCTTAAGTGCTAGAGACTGAGTTGACTCCTCACAGGCGCTGTGCAACAACCAATCATTAATAACAAGTTCATTACTTTGGAAAGTACCATCACAGTTGATATCAATCCAAAGCTTTTCTCCATCATCTGTATTTGTAAAGAAGGTATAGTTTTCATTATACTTTGGCATAACATACCCGCTCCAAATAACCGAGTAATAGTCAGCATTTACTTTTGGGTGAGGTGCAATTTTTCCCCATTTGTAATATATATCAGCATTATTTACTGTGAAATCAATTTTAGGATCTATTCTTGCTAAAGCTAAATCAGTATTTGTGATTATATTATTTGTGCTAAAATTGTTTAAATTATCATACCCATAGTTTGTTAAGTCACTATTGTCAACATTCTTCCAATTTAAGTATTCTGCATATAATCCATTACCTGTGAGGTTTAATGCTTTAGCACTAACCTCAATTGATAAAGGTCCTAGTTCTCCATTATCTGATACAGCCTTAACCTTATATGTATATGTTTCGCCAGACTTTACATTCACATCTAAAAAACTATTAGTAGAAATTCCATCTGGTAAACCAATAAAATCGGTATCACTAGCAGCTTTTCTTAGAACTCTATAGCTTTGTGCATCATTTACTTCATCCCACTTGAGCAGAATTCCCTCTTTTTTCGCTTCAGCCTGCAAATTTGCGGGTGCAACCATTATAACTCTTGGTTCTTCGCCCCATATTAATTTACCATCATAATAAACAGTAACTTTATCCCAATCAATCTCATTTTGAGGGTTATAAGAGTAATGATTTGTTTGATTAAATTTTAAATCTGTTGTAGTATCTTTAACACCAGATAACATCTCTTTAATTATGTTCAAATCAATAGTAACATATGACTTATGGTCGTCAATTTGTTTATTTAATGAATAATCCTTGTCGCTACTAGTATAGTCCTTATCCCAATTCCACCACCAGCGATGTTTTATATCGTTACTTTTACTCTTGTCCTTGTTGTCGATATAATTGTTTAAAATATCATCATACCAGTTATAATCTTTCTTAGCGTATTTGTAACACCAGTAATCGTCATTGTAATGTCGCAGAAAATTATAAATATAGTGACCATAACCATTGCCATTTCCATTACCATTTCCATTTCCATTGCCATTTCCATTTCCATTGCCATTTCCATTGCCCGTAGAAGGAAATCCTAACTCCAGATAACAGTTTGCCTTACCCGTTGAGAATTCGCCCATATTTATAAATGAATATGGAAGTGTTGAAATAGTATCAACATCATAATCTCCATAAACAAGCCCCCAAAAATTATGTAATTGATAATCATATACTGTGGCTTTCACCATTTGAGCCTTAGGGGCAACCTTATTCAAGTCTCCATCCATATTAAAATAGTAGTGGATTCTTATTTTATTTAAATCAATTTGATTAGTTCCTTCATTATAAAGCTTTAACTCTGAACTGATTTTAGAATCTAGATTGCTTTTGTCATTATTTGCAGTTAATCTTACTTCCACTTCATTTCCTTTTACCTGATTTTGAATGGTACACTTTAGTTCAGAAAAGTCCATCCACTTTACATATCCATAAATCTCATATGTTCTGTTTTTTTTAATTTTATGACCTGTAAACCAGTTCGACCCAAAAGTGTAGTTTCTTGTGGCCTTATCTATATTTTGATATGCAACAAAATCATACAATTTCAAACCCAGCTCTTTTCCTGATGTGTTAGTGAATTGAAGTATCAAGGGATTATCTTTATTTAGCTCTATACTACTATTAGTATTATTAGTTATTTTAACCTTTATATATTGAATTTTTTTATTTTGATATATGTAATCATTACAATCTTGGTTATTTCTATACAAGTCTTCATGTCCATGTTTCCAAAACACCTCGTCACTCCACCAATTCCATGAATTGATTTGCTCAACCTGTACAGACAACCCTGAGATATCTGACACACTCCCATTGTCATTGCCATTCCCGTCGCTGTTACCATTTCCGTTACCATTGTTAGCCATAGCCATCTGAGGAACAAACATGCTAACCAGCATGCTTATCACTAATAAGGTAGAAAAAAACTTTTTGAACATAGCATTATTCTCCTTTACACCCACTAATAAATTTTACATTATACAACATTTTTAGAAACAGTTAATCTTTTACGCAAATTTTGTATAAAATTCTAACTAAATTTCTTTCCAGCTAATTACTTTTATATTTTTCACAACTGCCTTTTTAATTGTTTGAACTATGGCATTTGGGTCATTCATTATCAAATCAGATGCAGTATGCTTAAAGAATCTGCCTACTTCGGGTTTATCGATTATTAAATTATCAACTACATCTTGATCATATTTTATATCTGCATCTCCAAGAAAAACTATATTGCCCTCTGCAATAAGAACCCCTTTATATTTTGTGCCAGCTCTAACGTATATATCTCCAGCAGAATAGACTATGCCTTTTAGATATCCATTTACCTTTGTCAACTCTGTATTGCTTCCAACACTGCTATCTGTTAACACAACGTTTCCGTCACCATAATACATAAATGTATTAGAGCTAGTTAGGTATGGAATATTAGGCGTTAGTGTGGAAACCTTATTAACGCTATCAGCTAGATTTTTTGTTGGATGGGCCAAATTAAGCTCACTTGTATTAGTCTCATCTATAAACAAATTCATTAGCCTTGCGTAATCTTTTTTACCTCCAGAGTTTATAAGATCTCCGTCTACTTTAGTCTTATACGCAGTATTACCCTCTGTAAAACCTTCAAACGGTCCATATATAGTGCCGTTTGCAGCGACACCTCCGTAGCAAAAGCCTTTAATTTTTCCACCTGTAGTGCTTATTATAATATCTCCAGTATTAAAATAAGAAGAATATTGTGGTTCGAGCTTCCAAAAATTATCCCATATATTCTTTAAATGCATCGCTTTGTCCAAAATACCAAACGGTTCTTCAGGTAAACCAACCTCCGTTTGTCCTGTCATCATATCAACACTTGGAATTGTACCATCTACGGCCACAGGTTTATTATATTTCTCCCATTTCATGTTGGTATTTGTTACATATGAATATTTTTTATAATTTGAATTAGATGGATCGTTTTCATACAAATAAAATACATTCGCCGGGTCGTTTTCTGGATTCGCCGAATCAATTGCACTCCTTTCAAATGCCTCTGCAGGCCTACTATCTGACTTTTGTATCGACATACCAGATAAGTAAGGCTTACCATAATCAGTAGAAAGGGCATTAGTATTTTTATACTCATTATAAAATGTACTTCCACCAACGTAGACACTTCCATGTATATATAGGTCTGATTCACCTGCTACAATAACTGCACTGGAAATTGGATTAGTATCATTTCCCGTATTAAGCCCAACTAAACTCCCCTCGACAGTTGAGTCAATAGGTCCATCATCATTACACTCTCCAATTTTTACTTTAGAATTATTGCCATCAATCCTCAAATCATCATAAGTATATACATTTTTTAACTGTGTTTCTGAATAATTTGACTCACTCTCAACCATTACACTTCTAGCAAATGTGTTGCCTGTTATGGTATTCCCCGTTAAGGCATCTACCGTTATCTTAGAAGTCATATTAGTGACGTCGCTGCTATATAGAGAGTGTAAATAAGCCAGCGTACCAGCATTACCTTTAATATGAAATGAACCTGAATGATTTACAGTAAAATAATTATCCGGGAAATCTATGTAACCAAGGGTATTTTGAATATTCGTCTTTAGATTTGTTCCTGCCTTTACAAAATTAGAATTACTCCAAACATCAGATTTATAATTCAATGTATAATTAGGATTATCATCTGGTACCATCCCTGCCATTATCCCACCAAACTTGTAGCTATCCGCATCGTAGTCAATCACTGTATTATCTCCAACAACTTTTGTTGGTATAGTTCCAAAGCATACCATATCACCTATTACATCTACTAATCCATCAACAGATATAATATTTTTCTGCGCAATCAGTGCTTTGTCAAAAAGTAATGTGGGCTTCTTATTCACTCTGACTTTAGTCAGCTTACCATATGAAATAGGAATTTCAGACGTAGTATTACCAGCCCCGTCTGTTATAGTGTCAGTAAACAATCCAAATTCAGCCTCTATGGTTCTTTTGTAGGTTGAGCCATTTGACGGCGACTTATATTCACCAATTGATGTGATTTTTATATAGGTTGTAGGAGCTTCTTCATCACCATCTATAGATTTTACTTTTTCTGAAACTAAAACACTGTGTTTTTTATCAGCACTTATATACCTAAACTTTCCAACGGTTTCTCCATTAATTGAATGACTCTTTAAAGCATTCCATTGTGCGTCTGTAACTTTTTGAGCATCAACCCAATTATTTATTAATTCATTGAACTGAAATTTGTATTCAGATTTATATATGTCGTTTAGACCTTGTTCATTCAGTATTTTTATTTCATTTACGTCTGATAATTCTAGAACATTTTCAAATTTCGTTCCTGAAATTGTTTCCGTTCTATCTTTGAATTTTGCAATCTTATCCTGAACCACTTTGCTTGATATAACTCTAGCATCTTCCTGTGCCTGTGCCACAGCTTCATCTATAACCTGTGCGGCCTTCTCAGCACCTGCTTGTGCAACTTGCAAAGCTTTGCTTCTATCAGAACTCATTACACTCATACTTAGTTCAGAACCAGTCAAAGTAATAACAGCGATTGCCGTAACTGATAATAAAAATAGCATAAATAGCACCAAAGTGAGTGTTGAGCCATTATTCTTTTTTAAATGTTTAAATAATCTCATAATATATCACCTATTATTTTTTCACATATGATGAAGTACTATATATTGGATGACCATTTTTTTCAATTGTAACGGTTATCTTAAAAAGCCCATTAATTTCACCACTATAATCGAAAGCTTGACTATCCATGTAAATAACTTCAAAATCCTTGGCTCCCGTATTAATAAAGCTAACACCATAATTAGTGTCTTCATTATCAATAACATAAACTTTAAAACTATCAGCCACATCAGAAATTATGTTAGTATATATTTTCAGTTGCTCAGTTGAGCTAGGTGGAGTACCTTTATATATAACCTTTAATCTTGTGATCGCGTTTATCCTGTCTTTAGGGCTAAATGTCTCAGAACTAATTACTGACCCTGTTGTTTTATCACCAATATAATAAGAATAGGTACTATTTCCATCCACGACAGCCTTAGTTACTTTTAATTCTAAACTATCACTAGCCACTTTATTTAGTGTACCTGGTATAATTCCAGCACTAACACTTACCTTACCATCACTAACACTACCCTGATCAATTTCAAGCACAAAATCAGCATTATTGGCAGCTTGAGTATCATAAGTATATGTAATATCCCCGCTTGGCATTGCTTCTGTGGTTCCACTTTTTGTGACGCTTCCCGTATCATCTCGCGTAATTTCATAATAAGGTGCTAAATTTCCAATGGGAGTGGCTGTGTACGGAACTTGAGTTCCAATTGGAGTTGTTGCCCCCATACTATCCCAAGCCTTTATTTCCCCCATAACCCTTTCAGCCAAGGCAATCGCTTCAGTTTTATCTTTAGCTGCAGAATTAGTCTTGATTGATGACATCACTGCCCCCATAAGCGGAGTCACAATAATTGCCAACAAAGCCACTGATAGCAGAACCTCAACAAGTGTTGTTCCTTTTTCCTTTTTGAAACTTATCTTATTATTTTTCATTTATCACACTACCAACCGTTTTACCTATTTTTATTCTTGGAGACGCCTTATCATCATACACTACTTTATACGTAAGATTTTTATCTGTTTTATTAATTATGCTTAAATTAACCCCTGCCTTGTCCTCCTCTACACTTCGTTCGGAAGACAAAATAATAATCTTTAAATCTTTACCACCTGGTACAAACTCAAAGGTTTGTGCGTACTGCTTGTCGGGATATGCCTCATGATCAGTCTTGAACTTGCAGTAATACTTTCCTGCCTTTTGCTCAATAAATATCTCAGCATTTTCAAGGTCCCTGCTATCTCCATACACTACAGGACTTGAATATATAGACTCGTCTTTGGGATTCTTACAAGCTACTGACACACTTGGAGCTAGTCCACCTCCAAAAGCAGATACCACCATAGAAAAATCATAAATCCCTAGTTCTATGTCTTCTGCTGCACTTTCACCTTGAGCATCATTCTTATTTGCACCATCATTTCCCGTAAAATCAAAATCACCAGATTTGCTGTTATCAGAAAGTTCATAACCACTATATTCCTTGAAAAGATTTGTCTTGTAGTCTCCAGATATGGGCATCCACTTTCCATCTGGTAGCATATAATACTCACCCGCACCCTTATCCATTATTCCATAAAAAGCAATTTCCGCAGTCAACTTTAGCTTCTGCTTAGTATCCTCGCTTAATCCAGTTGAAGCCCCAGCAATACTAGAGGTCTTGCAATAAACCTTATTCTCTAATTTACTAAGACTACTTAGAAAAGCTTTTATTTGCTCATTAGTTCCTTCAGCATCAATTTTTACTGATATACTGTAGCCTTTTCCATCGGGTATAACCACAGGCTCAGTAACACTTTCATTTTGTTGACTCATTAAGCCCCACAAATAAAGGTAGTTCAAAATTTTAGAGTTGTCACCATCTATCGTTTGCATCAGCTGTTGTTCAGTTGATTGATTACCTGCAACAGCTGCCGTATCCGCTGCTTGCGACTCACCCTGTGCATTAGTAGTATTCTCTGTAGTTGCAGCAGTAGCTTTCTTTTCCTGCAAATTTACTGGTTTAGCATTTTCAAATTTCATTGATGTAACTTCAAGCTTTGATTCATTAATCAAATCTCTCATAACAATTAGCAGTTCATCACCACCTATGCTTGGTGGATAAATTGCTCTTAAATCCTTGAGTTTTTCAGAGAGTATCTTGATATCACTGTCGATACTCTCTGTTTTAGATTTGTAAACCATATTCGTAGCATAAGTATTATTTAAGGTATCAATTTCATTATTAAGTGCCTTAATGCTATTAAGCTTTGGAAAAAGTAAAAACTTAATAAATAAAACTATAAAAATAAAAATACTCAATCCAATTAATAATTTTTTATCACGCGCCGTTAATTTCATCGTTTCACATCCTAAGCCTTTAATTAATACTAAAAGATTTCAAAATTCTGTCTATAGTCCGTGCTTTATTCGAAAAGCTAGTTGAATCACTTTTATAAGTTACAACATAACCCTTGTTATCCTTAATTACACAAAGCTCCAAATACTGATACCGAACATTGTTCTCTTGTGCATAATACATGGCCTTGGTTGCATCCATATTCGAGCTTTTCGTATTACTTGAATATACAAGCTTAAAGTTCTTCAAGTCTTTTTGAAGCTTGCCTTGTCTTTCCTTTGTAAAAGCCTCCACCTGCAATTTTGTAGTTTCCAATAAAACTTCTAAGGACGCAGGCTTTGCTGCTGTCATAGACTTGTTTGCTACAAAAACAATTTTATTATCTTTTTCTAGGCCTATACCCCAATCAGGTATATATCCAATACTAAAGCCGTTATCCCATCCGTTATATTGCGTTAAATTATCTTTATTAACTCCAGTTAATACAATATCGAAACTACTTCCGTTATTGCCTTGCCCTTTTACAACAGATGCTAGCCCTACTTCTTTAAAATAAGCATCATCCATCAAGTTTCTTATAAACGAAGCTATCGTTTCTTCGTTTTCTGCAACACCCTTAAGAGAGACTTTTACATCTGCTTCATCCTCACCACTTGTATCAAATTTCTGTATAAATAATTTCTCAGGTGAAGCAAATTCTACCGCATTTACTATTCCCAACAAATTTAACTGTTTTTGAGATAATAATGTTTCTTCCTGCTCTCTTGCCTCAATTGCTTGCTTCAAATGATTAAATTGCTTCTCTAATGTTACGTAATTATTAGTTTCCGAAACTTGCAGTATTAGCGAATCTTTATCACTTTTTAGGTTATACTCATATACAGTTGGAGCTATGTATACTGCGACAGCTATAAAACCTATACATAAAATCAAAATGGATAAGTACGCTTTTTTTATCTTATTCTTTTTTTCAATAAAATAACTTCTAGGTATCAGATTTAAATCCTTCAAAATGTGTCCCCACCTTAGTTGAAATCAATACTATAGTCTTTTGAAATTAGGAATTCTATAACTATTTTTCAATATTAGGAATTCGATAGCTGCTTTGAAGCGTTATTTTACCGCTTTTTCCACATATAACCGTTACAGTAATTTGTATCAAATCTGTTTCTGTTTCTTTATCTATACCTGTAACTGGATCCTTAACTTTATTTACCTTTTGAGCCTGAAAATCAGTTACCCTTACCTCACTACCATTAGATGATGTTTCGCTATCAAAATAATCAACAACCGACTTACCTGTTTCCTCATAGTAAAGTACGCTACCATCAAAGCTGTATTTTTTAAAACCGGTAACTTCTACCCCTCCAACAACTTCTGTAAAGGGGATCAAAACACTTGTTCCACCAATTGTTATCTCCCCACTTGGCACATTGCTTCTTTCTAAATCACCCATTACACCATATGAACTCATACCTTTTCCATACAAAACCTCTCGTGCACTTTGCTGAGCCGCTACTTTGTCGGATTGTCCTATAAAGCTCGAGTACGCAGTTGTAAAAACAAGTGAAATCGGTACCATTATAATTGCCATAATAGCAATCGCTGCAATAACCTCAACTAATGAAGCTCCTTTTTTACTTTTTATATCCATTAAATTCACTCCGTTAACAACTAGCTGCAATTTGTTTTTACTTACGAGCTACGTTCTAACTAAGCCACCAATTGCATTAATCAGTCTAATATAATCTTCTTCAAATCCGTTTTTGTCTTTTTTCCCTTTATATATAATCTCATTTCCAAAAGGAAGCAGTGAAACCGGCAAATTGAAATAGCCTGCAAAATACTCAGATAAACCTGCAAGCTTACTTCCTCCTCCACAAATAAATATTCTTTGAACATTATTTGAGTTATCTCTGGAGTTAGAGAATTCAATAAATCTACTAATATCAGAAACAATGTTGTTCATTGCTTTTTCAATTACATTTACCAATTCTTTCTCACTTGTAGCTGCTACTTCAAGCTGTGCCTCAGAGGTGCCTTTAAAGGCTATTTTCATTTCTTCAGCTTTTTTATAGTCAAGATTAAATTGATTTGCAATTAATCTATCTATATCTGCACTACCATTTAACAAAATCCTACTGAACTTAAGAAGGTTATTTTGAAAAATACTAACCATAGATGTATCATAGCCGATATCAACCACCGCATATTCTTCTTTTGCATTGATATTCTGCATAGATTTATATGAGAATCCTTTTATAACACAGTTTGCAGGTATATCAATAGCTATCAATTGCAGCTTTAGAAGCTTTGCAAGGTGAATATATCCCTCAATTTGCTTGTTTGGAGCCGCCACAATCAAAATTCGTGTATGAGCCCCATCGCTATCTGTTACATTCTCCAACACCTTAAAATCACTGGTATAGTTCTGCAAATCTACTGGAAAGTATTGCTGTGCTTCAAATTCAAGAATTTGTTCTATCTCCTTGTCAGTAGATAAAGGAAGCTGGATTTCTCTAGTAATAACCCCTGTACCAGTTACATTTATAACAAGGTCAGCCTTAGGAATTTTATTTGCTTTAAAAGCTTGTATTAAAGCCTGTGAAAGCAGTTCGGCATTAAAAATAACACCATCCTTTATACAGTCCTTTGGCGTCTTAATAATTTCATAGTTATGTACAGCAATATTCTTTTTATTGGTACATCCATAAACGATCTTAGTTGTTTTATTTCCTATATCCAAAGCAATTAGCTTTTTTTCGAACATAATACCGCCTCAACAATTTTAAATTTAAATTTATCTACTTGGGGATAAACCCCATATAGAACTCAATAATATTCCACCCGTATACCATTGCTATAAACGTACCTAAAGCAATAAACGGTCCAAATGCTACTGTGGATTTACCATTTAACCTTTTAAATAACATAAGTACAAGACTAGTGGCTGCCGCCAAAATAACTGCTACAAATATGGCAACAATCGTTAATCTCCAACCCAAGAATAATCCAACGGCTGCCAATAGCTTGACATCTCCCATTCCCATTGCATCATCACTTTTAAAAACTAATGAGCCAACCACCGCTACCAAAAACAGGAATCCAGCTCCACCAACCATACCTATAAGTGGATTGTACCAGGTGCCATCTCCATAAATTGAAACCGGGTAGAAGAAATTATATACAAATAAAGCTATACCACTAATCAATCCTGCTAAAACAAACCCATTGGGTATAAGCTTGAAGTCAAAATCAATAAAAGCTATACATATAAGAATACAAGAGAAAAATATGGCAACCAAGAATTCTACTGAAAATGAAAACCTAAAATACAGTATAACAAACACAGCTGCCGTTAAACCTTCTACCAGGGGATATCTGGCGGAGACTTTTTCCCCACAGTAGCGGCACTTTCCTCTAAGAAATACATAGCTGAAAACTGGTACAAGGTCGAGAGGTCTCAGCCTTGTACCACAGCTTGTACAATGTGACGGCGGACTTACAATTGATTGCTTAGCGGGTATGCGATAAATACACACATTCAGAAAGCAACCAATTACAAGACCAAAGATTAATATGTAGAGAGTGATTATAGTTTGCATGTATTTATGGATTTAAATCTATGTACGTAGCGGAAGTTGGAGTTGTATTTATAAGACAATCAACTTGACCATTTAGTAGATTTAGATAAAACTCAAAGTTATTTTGTTCAGGGCTTTGAATAGCTCCTCCAACCATATTAGCCTCTACTGTTAAAAGTATAGAAGCTGCAGCTCCTGTTCCAAGTCCAATTGTATCTGGTGTAGCAACATTAGCATCTTCATCAGACATCACTAGTGTTTCATTACCCAAACATAACTGTACAGCAGTTTCAATAGCAGACGCTGTCGTAGCATCTGCTCCCTCCCTTGAATTCTGAATTTGGTTCATTACCATCGGTGTTCCAATAGCTGCCAGTATACCCAGAATTGCTACAACTACAATCAACTCTGTCAAAGTATACCCCTTACGATTTTTCTTCATTTTCTTTAAAAATTTAAACATTAGAAAATCCTCCTTATATTATATATATTTTTACTGACCCACACCCTGATTCATGGTAAAGGTAGGCATTATCATTGCTATAACAATGAATCCTACCACAACTGCAAGTACCATCATCATAAGTGGCTCCATCATAGCTAAAAGCTTGCTTATTGATGTTTCCACTTCTTCATCATAGAAATCCGCCACTTTTTCCATGATTGCATCAAGAGAACCTGCTTCCTCACCCACACTGATCATCTGTGTAACCATCAGTGGGAAAATGCCCATTCTCTCGAGCGGTGCTGCCAGATTCGAACCTCTTTTAATTTCTTCTCTAACCTTTACAAGTCCTCTAGAAACAATCTGATTGTTTACCACTTTGTCTACAACCTCAAGCGATTGAATTAATGAAACTCCAGAGCTGAGAAGAGTGCTCAGTGTTCTTGTAAAGCGTGCTGCTAATATCTTTTGAACATTTTTGCCTACCATAGGCATTTTATATATAGTACTGTCTATAAAGAATTTACCCTGTTCTGTAGCCTTAAACCTATTAAAACCAAACTTTATAAGAATTATAACAATAACAAGCGCCACTAAAAACAAGGGATTTGTAAAAAGACCACTAACAAAAAGTAAAATCCTAGTAGGCAAAGGAATTGCTCCACCAACGGAGTTTATCATTCCGATAAACTTAGGAACAATAAACGCTATCATAAACACAACTACCACCAAAGCAATACACCCAATTACAGCAGGGTAGGTCATAGCTGTAGTAACTTTAGATTTTATCTTGTTGTCCTTTTCAAACTGCACTGCAAGCCTCTCAAACACTACTTCTAGCGTACCACTTACTTCTCCAACCTCAACCATACTAATCAATAGCACAGGGAAAACTTTTGATAATGACTTCATCGATTCAGATAGAGTTGTACCCTTCTGAACATCTTCATATATCGTTGCAATAGCAGCTCTTAGTGTTGGATTCTCAGTTTGCTTTTTAAGCATGTCAAGACAAGTAATAACTGTGACACCTGCATTTAGCATTGTATGAAATTGACGACACATAATGCTAAGCTCTTTTGCTTTAACTTTTTTATTACCTTTTATATTAACTTCCTTGCCCTTTGTAGCCTTGTCTTCGATTGAAAGAGGATAAAAGCCTTTTTCTTTAATTAAAGCAACTACCATATTTTTATCATTGGCCTCAAAACTACCAGTTACCGTTTCACCAGTATTAGTTTTGGCCTTATAGTTATAAATAGCCAATCATATCACCCCATGAACCTCATCAGATTATCTTGGTCACCAGCATGTGTTACAGCCTCTTCTTGGCTGATAATTCCTCTTTTGTATAGGTTTGCAATACTACCATCCATTGTTTGCATACCAAACTTCGCACCTGTCTGTATCTGAGAATTGATTTGATATGTCTTACCCTCACGAATTAGATTTCGAATTGCTGGTGTAGCCACCATAATCTCAATAGCTGCGACCCTGCCTGGCATATCTTTTCTAGGAAGAAGCTGCTGTGATACAACTCCCTGCAATACTGAGGATAGCTGTACACGTATCTGTTGCTGCTGATGTGGTGGGAATACATCTATTACTCTATCAATAGTATTTGCCGCACCAATTGTATGTAAGGTTGAGAGTACCAGATGTCCAGTTTCAGCTGCTGTAATAGCAATAGCAATTGTTTCAATATCTCTCATCTCTCCGACTAAAATAACGTCCGGATCCTCTCTCAGTGCACCTCTAAGTGCTGCTGCATAGGAGTGTGAGTCATTTCCAATTTCTCTTTGATTAACAATTGATTTATTGTGCTTATGTAGATACTCTATTGGGTCTTCAAGCGTAAGTATATGGCAATCTCTCTCTTTGTTAATCATATCTATTATAGAGGCCAGTGTAGTTGACTTACCACTACCTGTTGGCCCTGTAACCAATATCAACCCTTTTGTTCTTCTTCCTAGTTCCTTTACAATATCAGGTATTCCAAGCTGGTCTAGCGACGGTATATTGAGATTTACCATTCTAATTGCAGCGCAGCAAGTTCCCCTTTGCTTATACACATTTGCTCTAAATCGTCCCATTCCTTGTAAGGAAAAAGATAAGTCGAGCTCTCCGAGCTCTTGGTAAATCTTCCATTGCTCATCGTTTAGCATATTCCGAACAAGTTCTTCGGTATCAGCAGGCATCAATTTCTCATCATCTATTGTTGACAACCTTCCATTTTGTCTAAATGTAGGTGGTACTCCAACTGTTATGTGTAAATCTGAGGCGCCTAGCTCTAAAGCCTTTTTAAGCAAATCCTCTAATGACATGTTTTTCCCCCAATTGATACATAATACAATATATTTTTGCGTTTCACAATATTTTCCATTGATTTAACTGTTAAATTGTCAGCTTTGTAATTCATATACATTATTATTTTTCTATTATCAATTCTTTTTCATCAATTTGTTACATCAATCATTTGAATAAGCAGTTTTAGTCAATTCAGCAACCGTTGTTTCACCTGCTAGAACTTTTGTAACTAAGTTATCCCTTAGGGTAAGCATTCCATTTTTGATGGAATATTCCTTAAGCTCCTCTTCTGAGCATCTGTTATTAATCATTTCTTTGTGCGTTTTAGAAACTGTTATTACCTCATATATTCCTTGCCGTCCACGATAACCTGTTTTGTTGCACATAGGGCAACCACGCCCTCTTGAGAGCATAGGCCTATCTCCGCATAGCCCTAATATATTCATCTCTTCATCGGTTGCAGGATATTCTTTTTTACAATTACTACAAATTCTTCTCACCAATCTCTGAGCTATAACTCCCACAATTGATGAAGAAACCATATAAGGCTCAATTCCCATATCAATTAATCTCAAAACTGAGCTAGGAGCATCATTGGTGTGTAGTGTACTTAATACTAAATGTCCAGTAATTGCGGCCCTTACAGCTATCTCCGCAGTTTCAGTATCACGAATCTCACCTATCATAATAACATCTGGATCTTGTCTCAAAATCGACCTTAAGCTAGCAGCAAATGTCATTCCTGTTTTTGCATTAACCTGAACTTGATTTACTCCCTCAAGGATAGATTCAATAGGGTCTTCAACGGTAACAATATTAATATTTGGTCGATTAATCTCACTTATCGCACTATACAGAGTTGTTGACTTACCACTTCCAGTTGGTCCTGTAACCAATATTATTCCATGAGGGTTTAGAAGCATTTTCTCAAATTGCTTTCCTTCATACATATTAAAGCCAAGCTGATCTTTCGTTAGTACAAAATTATTCTTATCAGCTATACGAATAACTATCTTTTCACCAAATAGTGTTGGTAATATTGACACTCTAAGATCATATTCCTTGCCATCAACCTCAACGCTTATACGTCCATCCTGTGGAAGTCTTTTCTCAGCAATGTTCATACCTCCGATTATCTTTATACGCGCTGAAATAGCAGGCATAATATCAATCTCTGGCCTCATAATCTCACTTAGCTGACCATCTGTCCTAAAACGGATTTTAATATATGTCTCAAAAGGTTCAATATGTATATCACTTGCTCTATTTCTAACAGCCTGCTCAATTATTGAATTAATAACCTTTACCGCGGGCGAATTATTTATCTCATCTTCGCTTTGTTCTGTTGTAGCCTCCGAATTAATCTTTAAAGTTGAAGTATGCTCTTTCTTAAATTCTTCAACTGCTTTCATTGCCTTGTCAGCACTATAATATCTATCAATTGCTTTAATAACATCATCGTGGCTTACAATTACTGGCTGAATTTCTAATCCAGAATAGATTTTGAGATCATCAATAGCAAAAACATTAAGCGGATCGCTCATTGCTACTGTCAATATCCCATTTTCTTTTTTAATGGGTATAAGACCATACCGTCTAGCAATATTTTCTGGTATAGATGAATATGCGACTTTGTCTATATTATATTTTTCAAGTTTTACATGAGGAATGCCTAACTGGAACTCTAGAACTTGAATTATGTCATCTTCTGCCACGTATCCAAGCTTAGTGAGCTCATTACCAAGCTTATCACCAGTTTTTTTTTGTAAATCTATTGCTGTATTGAGTTGTTCCTGAGTTATCATCCCAACTTCTAGCAGTAAATCTCCAAGACGTTTTCTTGTTGTTTTGAACATTAGTATTCACTTCCACATATTATATTTTTAAATATGAATGCAACTGCCTAAATATTTACATATAATTTATTTTAATACATTAATTAGTTATATTATTTACTGCTTATATTCTATATCTTTTGTGTAATACTGCTTATATTCTATATTAAGTTAATAAATCCTTCAAACCTTGCAATAATATTACATTTCTGCAGGATTTCTATTTTATAACAAATTCTTTTTACCATTATATGTCGTAAATAAGTTTACAGCAACATAAATATACAATTTTAGAAAATGTAATGTATTATTACAACAAATACGCAATTCCTTTATCAATCATCCTTTGATTTCTTGATTAAAAATTAGATTTTCCTAATTCAAATATTTATTTTTTTCTGTTGGATTATACAGTATAGGGCTTGCAATTATATAATTTATTATTGTTTAGATGTAGTTACCGATCTTTCTTAGTGTTTCATCTAATCTTGAATCCATATCTAGCTTTGCCTGCTAGCATTTGCCCATTCTGGACAAACATAAAAAAAGCCACACAAACATAATGTTTGTGTGGCTTTTTGGCTCCTTAAGTAGGACTTGAACCTACGACCCTGCGGTTAACAGCCGCATGCTCTACCAACTGAGCTATTAAGGAATATAAATCTGGCAGAGACTTACTTTCCCGGGCCGTTGCCAGCCAAGTATTATCAGCACTGAGATGCTTAACTTCCGTGTTCGGTATGGGAACGGGTGTGACCATCTCGTCATTTCCACCAGAAAAT